>SMUX01269065.1_pt1 | contig 11576 bp, 10 predicted proteins | sample 2456431 | NCBI WGS metagenome assembly SMUX01 (sample SAMN11095930, study PRJNA526329) | marine sediment metagenome | biome: Marine sediment; feature: Surficial sediment; material: Deep marine sediment; isolation source: Hadal surficial sediment | place: Pacific Ocean | collected 2014-11 | depth... | reverse complement strand
TAGATCAGTAACTCTGGCGTGCCGGTCAGCAGTTCCGTATCCACAATACCCTTGCGAATGGTCGACGTGACCTCACCGCCGGCCAACACCGCTCCTGCAAACTCGAAAACGGCTGCAACGAGGATTGCTTGTTTGATTGTTAACGCCTTCGAGCCGACCGAGGTTGCCATGGCGTTGGCCACATCATTGGCACCAATTCCCCAGGCCATGAACAACCCGAATGCCGCGGCCAAACCGATATAGATGTATTGCGCTTCCATGATTTCTCCCGGGACCGTATCCCGTCCCGCTTCTTATTTCTTATCAGTGGGAGAGCAACAGCTCAAGACGTCGGCCGACGCGTTCCGCCATGTCGGCGATTTCGCCGGTCCGTTCGATCACCTGATACGTAAACACAGCGTCGATCGGATCCAGTGACTTCTCTATCTCGAATAATGCCGCGCGCAGCGCTGCCTGTTTTTCATCGGTATCCGTCTCGATTCGATCGAGTTCCTCAATGAGTCCCGTGACGAGCTTAACCTCAGCACCACGGAATCCAGCCGTAAACAATTCACCGAGCTCGCGCACACTTTTCCGCGCTTGTTTGGCCGCATCGATATTGCGGTCAACAAAATCGAGAAACTGCTCCGCGATCTGCTGCGGAATCTGCAGCTTGCGTCCCAGTACCAGACCTGAAACATCTTTGGTTCGATTAGCGATTTTGTCCTGCACGAGCAGCAGCTGAAGGAGGTCCTCTCGCGGCACGGGCATGAACAGACTCTTCGGCAAATGCAGCCGGATCTCCTTCTTTAGGTCATCGGCGCTGTGCTCGAGTTTTTCGATCTCGTCTCGAAATTTCGAGGCAGTTTCCCAGTCGTCACCAATGGCGGCAGAGAAAAATCCGTGCAGTTGCTTTGCACATTGGTAGACAATGTTGACGTGTTTTTCCAGTGGTTGAACCGGCGAAGAGCCGAAGATATTTGCCAGCACATTGGCCATCCGACGCATACCCCTTGGGGCTTTGTTTTGGAGCCGCAATCCTACCATAGCGATCCCGGCCGATAAGCATTTCTCTCGTGATAAACTGCGCCGCTTCGATCATCGAAAACTAGCGCAGACAAACGATATGGCCTATTGGTTAATGAAGTCAGAACCCGATGCCTACAGCATTGATGACATGCAGAAAGACGGCCGCGATATGTGGGATGGAATTCGCAATTATCAGGCCCGCAACATGATGCGAGACGACATGAAAATCGGCGACGAGATTTTCTTTTACCATTCCAATTGTAAAGATCCCGGTGTCGTCGGTATTACGAAAGTCGCCAGCGAGCCCTATCCAGACCCCACCCAGTTTGACAAAAAAGCAAAATATTTCGACGCCAAGAGCCCGCAGGACAATCCGCGCTGGATCCTTGTCGATGTCGAATTCGTCAGAAAATTTTCACGCAATATTTTGCTCTCAGAAATCAAGGCTCAGAAAAGTCTTGACGACATGATTCTGACACGCAGGGGTAATCGGCTGTCGATCATGCCTGTCAGCAAAAAGCACTGGAACAAAATCCTGAGCCTCGAGTGATGCACCGTGCTTGTTGCCAAAACATCACCGGGTTTATTCTGCGCCCAGCTCCTTGAGGCGTTCCTGTATGGGCGCCGCACCACCAAGCGCCAACATAATGACGAGATCACCCGGTTCCGCCCACCTGATCGCGGCATCGAAGGATTCGATCTCTTCGTCATAGTGTGCAATTTGTGATGCACCGGCTCCGCAGGCGAGCAATTCGTCTTTTATCACGGAGAAAACGTCACCGGGCTTGCGGCCACGGTAATACTCGGCGAGCTCGGAAATCATCACCTGATTCAGGCCGATCGACCAGGCATCGCGTGCCATCTCCCGGATCGAGCCATCCGGCCGGTCACCGGCCTGGCCAAAACACAACACACGGCGCTTCGCCGGTATCGCCTGCGCCATATCAAATAACGCACTCATTGCGGCAGGGTTGTGCGCAAAGTCGACCAGCACCTTGAAACGATCGACAGCGTAAACATTGCAGCGCCCCGGATTCCCATCCTGCTGCATGCCGGTCAGCCCGCCGCGAATCGCATTGATCGAGTAACCGAGACACCAGGTCAGCGCCGCCGCGGACAATGAATTCGCGACATTGTGCCGCGCGAGCCCGCCCAGTGTTATGGGGATTTCACTACTACGGCATATCAGTTCGCTAACGCCACCGTCTATTTTCAGTAGTTCGTCTTTATCGAGCACAAAAACAAGATCGCCGCCCTCAATTCGCGAGCGCGCCGTTTCGCTTTCCGAATCGAGGCTGAACCACACCACGGTGCCGTCAAATTCACTGGCTTTTCGCCTGAGCAGTTCATCGTCAGCATTAAGAATCAAGCTGCCCGAGTCACGCACAACGCGGCTGACAATCCACTTGACGTTCAGCAGTTCGTCGAGGCTCTGCGAGCCGAAATCTCCGAGGTGGTCCTCAGCAATATTAGTGATCAGCGCTGCGTCGGCGCGATCAACACCGAGACCTCGTCGCAACAGCCCACCCCGGGCAGACTCGAGGATCGCTACATCCACTTGCTGCTCGCGCAATACGGCTCGCGCTCCACCAGGCCCCGACCAATCGCCGCGTTCGATGACGTGGTCGTTCACGGCGATCCAGTCCGTTGAACTCAAGCCAACTTTATCCGACGCCGCGCGCGCGATGTGCATCGCCAGTCGAACGGTTGTCGTTTTGCCGTTTGTCCCTGTGACAATGCCGACCGGCACATCGTGATACCGGTCCCAGTCCACGTCGTCCGGAATATCGCGCACAGGCCAGGTTTGCGATCCGCTCCCGAGACCGACGGAAACCTCGTCGTCATCCCACAACAAAGTCTTGCCATGACTGGTTGCAGCCGCAATGAGGCGCATCAGGGCCGGATTTGCTTCTTCAGTGACTGCGCTGCGGAATGCGGTGACCGTCGCAGTGAAGTCGGGCACTGCTACCGGTACTCCCAATTCATTGGCGCACGCAGCCCAGGCCCATTCATTAATTTCTGTGGCAGCATACAACGCATCAATGGGCGCGGAGAATGCCATGCTGACGCCGCCAAGCAACGTTTGCGACGCAAACCTTGCCTGCTCCCAACCCAACTCGGACAACATGCGTGTTACGTTTTTCTGCCAGACAGGAACTATCTTGTCAGCCTCGTCCGGCGTGCAACTGACATCAAGAATCGTACCGGGTCCATCAAAGATCAGGCTCGGCCCGGTCAGTCTACGAGCATCAAGAAACTCCATCACGCGCTGCAGTGGTCCAACGAGTTCATATTGATGGCTCCTAGTCGCCCTCATCGCGCGCAATTCGAACGCCGCGCTCATCGCTGATGATGTCGAATTCGGCAGCCATTTCGAACCCACCGGTATCCGGCAGATCCATCGTGGATGCGGTCCTCTTTCCAGTATTTTCGGACTGTGCAACTGAATTGAAGTAAATAATCTGCTTCCAGGTGCGTTTGATGTTGTCGCCCAATACGAGAATCATGTCTCCGGACTCCGCCATTTCGAGCGCCCGGGTTACGGCCTCCTGCTCATCCGGAATGACTTCGATCCGAGCAGCCGAAACCCCCTCTTCGAGCAGCTTGTTCTTGAGCATTACGGCCACCTCGTCCTCACCGCGTCCACGACGTCCATCGTCGCAACGGCAGATGAAGTGGTCGAAATGCCCCGCCGCTATTCTCGCAATTTCGCGAATGTCCTCGTCACGACGATCCCCTGGCGCAGACAGCACGATTATCTTGCGTCCTTCCACGTCAAATCGGTCCATCAATCCGCACATCGCAGCAACCGCAGCCGGATTGTGTGCGTAATCGAGAATGACGCGGAACGGATGCTCGTCGAAAATATTCATCCGCCCCGGCGCCTGGAAGAAAGTCGAGTCAAAGGTACGCAGACCTTGACGAATATCCTCAAGGCTGGTGTCCATGTTGTAGGCAAGGGCTGCTGCGAACATGGCGTTCTGCACGTTGTGTAACGCTCGCCCTTCAATCGTCGCCGGGATCAGATGCGTCCAGACCAGCGGCGTGTGTGTTTCATTGTCGTAAATCGAAATCAGATGGCCATTCATCCCCTGCTCCAGTACGAAAGCCTGCCCGCCGGCCTGGATGTGCTGTTTGACGAGGGCGTGCGCCGGGTTCATCGTCACGTAACAGAGCTTTTTGGCGTCCGTGTAGTCCGCCATCTGCAGACAATGGGGATCATCCGCATTGAGTATCGCTGCGTCAGAGGCGATTTCAATCGGCACTCGTTTGACCTCCGCCAACTGCTCGAGCGTATCGATGCCCCGCAGGCCAAGGTGGTCGGCTGATACATTCAGACAAGCTGCAACGTTGCAGGACTGGAAGCCGAGTCCACTGCGCAACAATCCACCGCGCGCGGTTTCCATAACAGCCGCATCCACCGACGGATCGCGCAGGATCATATGCGCCGACACCGGGCCGGTCATGTCGCCCGGAACGCTGAGATTGCCATCGATATAAACGCCGTCGGTCGACGTCAGACCCACCGTTCGACCGGCCATCTTCAATATATGCGCGAGCATGCGGGCTGTCGTTGTCTTGCCGTTGGTGCCCGTTACAGCGGCGATCGGAATCCGGCTGGGCGTATCGGGCGGAAACAGCATGTCGATAACAGGACCGGCAACATCCCGTGGTGTGCCTTCACTTGGTGCCACATGCATGCGAAAACCCGGTCCCGCGTTGACCTCACAAATGCCGCCACCGGCGTCACGATACGACTCGGTTATGTCCTTAGTCAGGAAATCGACACCACCAATATCGAGGCCAATCGCTTTGATCGCCCGAATGGCCATTTCACGGTTGTCAGGATGAATGACATCGGTCACGTCGATCGCAGTTCCGCCAGTCGAGAGGTTCGCGGTAGACCGTAAATACACCTGTTCCCCCTTCTCCGGTACGGTGTTTTGGTCGTAGCCGAGTTTCGCCAGCAAGCGCTGCGCCTGATCATCAAATTCGAGCCGTGTCAGGACTTTCTCATGCCCTACGCCGCGTCGCGGATCTTCATTCACTTTGTTGACAAGCTGTTCAATCGTCTGTTTACCGTCACCAACGACATGGCCCGGGACGCGCTTTGCGGCCGCAACCAACTGACCATCAACAACGAGCAAGCGATGATCAAAACCCTCGATATAGCTTTCTACAATGATTGTCCGGCCGTGCTCGCTCGCCTTTTCGAATCCGTTCTCAACATCCTCGTCCGTACACAGGTTGATAGCAACTCCGCGGCCGTGATTACCCGCCAGCGGTTTCAGCACTACGGGAAAGCCGATACGCTTTGCCGCACGCACCGCTTCGCGCTTATTGCGAACCAGCAACTGTTGCGGTACCGGCAGGCCAAGGTCACGCAGGATGCTGTTAGTCTCTTCCTTGTCACCCGCGAGTTCTACGGCAATATTGCTGGTGCGACTGGTGGTCGTCGCCTGGATGCGTTGTTGATAGCGACCCTGCCCGAATTGCACAAGGCTGTAACGATTTAGTCGTAACCACGGAATATCACGCTCTTCCGCCGCTTTCACCAAAGACGCAGTACTCGGTCCGAATTCGCGACGCTGCGCGTAGCGAATAAACCGGTCGCGCTGTTCCGCAAAATCCCAGTTAGCAGCGGGCGCGTCCTTCGGCTTCAGTTCAGCGGGCAGCAGACTGTGGATCAGGTTCAATGCCAGCCCGGATGCCTCGCGCCCGACTGCGGCGTCCTTATACTGGAATACCATATTGTAATGACCCGGTTGACCTTCTATCGAGCGCGTACGGCCAAACGTGACGTTGGAGCCGGCAACATTTTGCAGCTCCAGCGCAACATGCTCCATCACGTGCCCCAACCACGTTCCTTCGTCCTCTCGCAGGCGGCGAACGAAGCCGCCCGGTTCGCGATACGAACAACCGTGTTCGTGCAGCCCGGGCAGAAACCCGAGCAGCGGACCAACAAAATCTTCGCCCAGCCGGCCGGTCGGCCATTCTTCGAGTTTGCCGAGATCAAGAATATGGCGGATGACCGGAAAGTGAGCAAACATGCTCGGTCCGACGAAAACATTCGTACTCTCAATTTTCATGATTGATGCCTGTCGTTATCGTTTTTGGCGTCATTCTGCGCGTGCTTCTCGCGATGCGATATCGAAGCGGCCGCCCGAAACCAGTATATGCAGCTTTATGCCAATCAGGCTAACCGGCTCACCTCGGCGGGCAATATCCATAGACGAATAGCTGAGGTCGGTCGGGTCGATCACGGTAATTCCGCCACTACCGACGACCTCGACCTGATCATCGCCGCATATGAATGCCGCTGTGTCTTCGTCCAGCCCGATACCGACGGCGAACGGGTTGTATGCCAACGCCGTTAACAACCGTCCCAGGCGGTCGCGCTGGCGAAAATGCTGATCGATGATGAAGGCATTGGTCAATCCCAGGCCCGGCGCCATCGTCACTTTGTCCGGGCTGGGCGTACTGCCTTCTGCGCCGCCCGCAATCATGTGTTCCGGCATGAATGCGGCGCCAGCCGATGTACCTGCGACGTGCATGCCTTCTGCGTTGCGGCGGCGGATGAGTTGCGCAACCCGGGTTCCGCCCAACGTTGTAGACAGTCTTAACTGGTTGCCCCCGGTCATAAAAACGCCGTCGCACTCTTCAATATAGTCGACATCAATGCCTGTCTGACAATCTTCGCGTGTAATGAATGGCAGCACTCTGGCGTGTTTAACGCCTATCTCGCGGAACAGCTTCTCGTAGTTGCGCCCCGTATCCTCGAGGTCCGACGCCGTTGGAATGATGCCGATGCGCGATTGTTTACCTCCGCAGACGTCGATAAACCGGTCGAGTATCTCGGGATTGTTCAGTTTTTCCTCGGCGCCGCCAATCGGAATGATGTAACCGCGGTCGGTACCGGAAATATTGTTGGCAGGACACATGAAACTGGACTCCGCTCGCGGCGAGCAAGACTGTAAATAACGGGGTGCTGAAAAGGCTGGGTATTTTACACAAGATTTCGGCATTTCCAGCCCTTAATGCTGCAAAATATACGTAACTTCTTTTCAGAGCCCTATCCGTGACAGACTCAACGCTACCGCTAGGCAAGAAATCCGGCTACCCGCATCAATACGCCCCGGCGCTCCTGTTTGCGATTGCGCGCGACGACAGCCGGAAGGCCTTCGGCGCCGGCGCGATGCCGTTCCATGGCACGGATATATGGAATGCCTGGGAGCTGACGTGGCTGGGACCCGGCGACCGACCGGTCGCTGCGACCGCCGAAATCAGGATTTCAGCCGCGACGCCAAACCTGATCGAGTCGAAATCGCTGAAGTTGTACCTCAATTCTTTTGCCATGAGTCGCTACGATACGCCGGCAGCGGTGGCCGATACGATGACCACGGACCTCAGTGCATCGGTTAAAGGTTCGGTGGAGATAAGGGTCACGCAGGTCACGAATGCGGACAGCGCCACGGTGTCCCGGCTGCCCGGGCTTTGTCTGGACAATCTGGCCGTGAGTTGCAGTGCCTGGGAGGTCGACGCGTCTCTCTTGCGCGCCGATCCCGATACGAAGATAGAGGAGGAATTGCACACGCATCTGTTGCGCAGCCTTTGTCCGGTCACGGCTCAACCCGATATCGGCAGCTTCGCAATCCACTATCACGGACCCAGGATCGATCATGCATCGCTGTTGCAATACGTCGTGTCTTTTCGCGAGCACAGCGATTTTCACGAAGCCTGTATCGAACGCATGTTTGTCGACGTCCTGAGTCGCTGTAATCCGGAGAAACTGAGTATTTACGCCCGCTACCAGCGTCGCGGCGGAATCGATATCAATCCGTTTCGCAGCAATTTCGAGGACCCTCCCGGAAATCTTCGCCTCTGGCGCCAGTAATCAGCCGGGCCCAAAATCCTCAGGATCCAGCTTGTGTCCCCAATCCTGCTTGGCGCGCAGGTAACGACGATTGCTATCGCCGACGCCGGTAACGTGCTTTACGCGGGTGATATCCGCAAGGCCAAAATGCGTCAGATCATCAACTTTCTTGGGGTTGTTGGTCAGCAGACGAAAAGGCCGGCCATCGACAAAATACTTTAGTAACGATGCTGCGTCACTAAAGTCTCGAGAATCATCCGGCAAGCCCAAGGTACGATTTGCCTGGTAGGTATCTTCTCCAGCGTCCTGCAGCAGATACGTCGCCGCCTTGGCCCACAGGCCGATACCGCGACCCTCGTGCCCCGACATATAGATGACAAGACCACCTTGATCATCATTCTGAATCCGCTCCAGCGCGGTATACAACTGCGGGCCGCATTCGCAACGCTGCGAACCAAATACATCGCCAGTCAGACAACTTGAGTGCACCCGTACCAGCGGGTCTTTCCAGTTTGCCGGGTCGCCAACCACGAGCACACTGTTGACCGCCATATAAGAGGCAAGCGCCGCAAAAGACTGCTGGCCGCTCTGCTCACGCAAATCGTCGGCCAGCTCCTCAATCTTGCCGAGTTCCGTATTGCGCACACAGGCATACCATTGCACCTCAACGTGGGTGTCGCAGAGCTGCAGTGGCAATGGGATTGGGCCGAGGATGCTGATTGTCGAGCCACGCGGCGGCGCCTTGCCAGGATCTACCCTGATGCCATCGCGACCGATTTGAAATAGCGTTCCCTGCTCGCTCAGGCGTTCGCGGACGCCAGGATCAATGTACGTAAACATGCTGCGAATTATGCAGCATCCAGCAAGATTTGTGACGTAACACTTGCTGACTAGCAAGTCATTAACTATATTTACTGACCAGCGAGTCAGTAACGAGCACAAAATGAACAAACCACGCTATCAGCGCCGCAAGGAAAATCGCCCGCAGGAAATCACGGCCGCAGCGTTTGAGGCGTTCGCCGAAAACGGTTATGCGAAGACCCGTGTTGAAGAAGTCGCTAGACGGGCTGGCGTCAGCAAGGGCCTCTTATATCTGTACTTCAAAACCAAAGAAGAGCTGTTCAAGGCTGTCATCAAGAGTGTTGTAATTCGTCGCGTCGATGCCTTGATCGACAACGTGGCAACAACGGAGCTGTCGTCAGAGGAATTTATCCGCGGACCATTGTTGTCCTTCATGAAACAGGTTCCGGGTTCGCCTGTCGCCGTCGTCATTCGATTGCTGATATCGGAAGGGCCGCGGCATCCGGACCTGGTCGAGTTCTACTACGAGAATGTAGTCGCCAGGGGCCTGGGCGCCATCACCCGCTTTGTCGAACGTGGAATTGAGCGCGGGGAATTCCGGCACAGCGCAATAAGCGAGCTGCCGCATTTGTTTCTGGCGCCAATGATGCTGTCGGTTATCTGGCGAATCATATTTACGAATCGAAAACTCGACACGGACAAACTGATGGAAACTCAAATAGACATGTTGCTCACGCAGCTCAAGACGTGAGCGAGGCAGAAAAATGAAAATACAACTCATATTATTCACGACGCTTTGCGCGCTGACTGCCTGCACCTCGACAGACAACAGCAACCGCGTTGTCGGGGAACTGGCATCTGACCGCATCGAATTGACGGTCGAATTTTCCGAGCCGATCATCGAAATCGCTGTTGTGGAGGGCGAAATCGTAGTGGCGGGCCAGGCGCTGCTCAGCCAGGACAGTGCCCGTGCTATTGCGCGCCTTGCGGAAGCTGAAGCGGCTTATCTGCAAAGCAAAGCACGCCTGGACGAACTGGTCCGTGGGCCCCGCAACGAATCGATCGCTGCCGCCCGAGCTAACGTCGAAGGCGCGACGCAAGAATTCAACTTCCGCCAGAATGAACAGGCACGAATTCAGGAAATTCATCAACGTGGCTTGGCATCCGCCGAGGTGCTCGACAGAGCCGACGCAGCGCTCGATGCGGCGCAGGCCGGATTGAAACTGCAACTGGCACAGCTTGAAGAGTTACTCGCCGGCACGACATTCGAAGAGCTTGCGCAAGCAGAGCAAGCCGTCAAGCAGGCCGCGGCGCGTCATGTCAGCGCGCAGATCGATGTCGATCGACATACGTTAAGAGCGCCCGTCGACGGCGTAATTGACAGTCGCTTGTTTGAAGTCGGAGAACGACCCGGTATCGGGCAGCCGGCCCTGATCCTGCTAGGCGGTGAGCAACCCTATGCTCGTGTGTACGTGCCAGAAGACCTGCGAGTGCGCGTCCATAGCGGCAGCAAGGCACTGATCTATGTTGATGGATTACAAATGCCGATCGCAGGACGCGTGCGTGTAGTTGCCAGCGAACCGGCATTTACTCCTTACTACGCACTCACAGAACGTGATCGCAGCCGCCTGAGCTACGTCGCGAAGATCGATATTGCCGAACAGCGCGACCGTCTACCGGACGGAGTGCCTGTTGAAGTCGAGTTCGTGCTGGACTGATCATGTCATCGGCATTAGCTATCGAAGCTCGCGGCTTGAGTAAACACTTCGGTGATTTGCGCGCTGTCAGCGCATTGGACCTTGATGTGCCGCGTGGGCAGATCTACGGATTCCTCGGGCCAAACGGATCCGGGAAGTCGACCACAATTCGCATGCTGTGTGGACTACTGACACCGACCGAGGGGTCCGCAACCGTGCTCGGCACCGAAATCCCGGGCGATACGAAATTACTCAAGCCCAAAATCGGTTACATGACGCAGAAATTCTCACTGTTTGGCGACATGACAGTGCAGGAAAATCTGCAATTCATCTCCGAGATATATTCCTACCCTGCGGACGACCGTAAACGACGAATCGACGAGCTACTGGGAAAATACGATCTCATACCGCAACGGCAGCAATTCGCCGACACAATGAGCGGCGGCCAAAAGCAGCGGCTCGCCCTCGCCTGCGCCGTATTGCATCACCCGGAATTATTGCTGTTGGACGAACCGACCAGTGCGGTTGATCCGCAGAGTCGTCGCGATTTTTGGGCGAACCTTTTTCGACTCGCAGAAACCGGAACGACCATCTTGGTCTCCACCCATTACATGGACGAAGCCGAGCGCTGCCATCGCCTTGCTATCCTGGACCACGGCGTGAAGGTCGCTGATGGCACACCGCAAGAACTTCAAGCCAGGACCGGCATGCACATTATCGAAGTGATTGCGGATGACCCTTATGCGGCACAAGCGGCTATCGATGAACGAACAGAAATTGCGAGCGTTACGCAGCTCGGCGTAAGGCTGCGGGTACTCATTCCAAACCGATATTCCGATCCGGTCGAAATCGTGCGCAGCGCACTTGCGAGCCAAAACGTTTCGGGAAAAACACAAACAGCTGCCCCGACACTGGAAGATGTTTTCGTCGCGGTCACGATGAAGCCAGGGGAGCCAGTCGCGTGAAATCGTTATCGCGTTTAAACGCCATCATCAAGAAAGAGATATTGCAACTGAGCCGGGACAAGCTGACGTTTGGCATGGTTTTCGGCCTGCCCATCATCCAGATACTGCTGTTTGGTTACGCCATTAACACCGACGTCAGAAACCTGAAGACGGCGGTCGCGAACCAGGCAAACACGCACTTGTCGCGGCAATTCGTATCGGAGCTGCGTGCGTCCCAGGTCGTCCGCATCG
>SMUX01325795.1_pt1 | contig 11577 bp, 10 predicted proteins | sample 2456431 | NCBI WGS metagenome assembly SMUX01 (sample SAMN11095930, study PRJNA526329) | marine sediment metagenome | biome: Marine sediment; feature: Surficial sediment; material: Deep marine sediment; isolation source: Hadal surficial sediment | place: Pacific Ocean | collected 2014-11 | depth... | reverse complement strand
TAAGAGAGTCGATGGATAATTATAAGAGAGGTATGATCCTATCTCAGGCACAAAAAACTAATCCCCGGCACCTGGCGAATATCGGGGATTGCACGGCTACTCTTGATGCACCCATAACCGAGCGGGGTTCAAAACCCATTAGACCTCGCGGGTTTTGACCTGCAAGGTCTATGCGGAATTAAGCGGCATCCAATTCCTGGCTCAAGGTTCCGTAAATGTGAGCCGCCGCCCCGAGAGAGACCGAAATAAAGGCAACAGACGCAACAAATCCCATGATGACAGCCAAGGCCGGCATGTCCTGCCAAAAACAATAACGAGAACAAAGCCGCTAACATACATAGTGATACCCAGCAAGAAGCTTCCCAGAAAATTGCCCACTTCTTGCCATAGGTGATTTTACTGCTGGCCCGAATCGCTTCGAGGGGATCCATTCCGCGATCAAGGAAAATATAAACCGCCTGCCGCCGGTAAGTTGTCAAACTCAACAAATATAGCTCATCCGTGCCCAATCCGGGTGTTATTAATATCCCCGGCAGTGTGAACAAAATAACCAAAGAATATTTATGTGCGACATTTTCCCATAAAAACCAGGTTGATCCGGGCAAAAAAAAGAGGGCTTTTGATTGGTTTTGTTAAAGTCGACCTACTGTAGAAACCCAAATCGAAATAGTTTAATTGCGTTTCCATGCATTACTTTAGCAAAGTCACTTTCGCTCAAATTCTCGTGAAGTAATTTCACAAAGTCAGTGTATTCTTCATAATGATTTTGGCCGTAGTACGTTGCATCTGTTCCGAAAAGAACACGGTCGGCACCGAGTTCTTTGACCGCCGCCAGCACAAAGTGCGGATCTGTCTGAGCGGTACCCAGGTAAAGATTAGCGTCCTTTGCCACAATAGATTCTTTGACGACTGAAATCGCTTGCTGGTACGCGCCGGTAAATCCCATGTGATAAAATATAACCGCAACCGTTGGGTGCCTTTTTGCAGCCGTGTAGATTTTTTCGGGGCCGGAATTACTGCCCACTGCGCCGCAGTGAAAAACCGCCGGCACTTCATATTTCGCACACAGTTCCAGATAGCCATCGACAAGGGTGTCGTCGGCAGCAAACTGATTCATTTCCGGATGGAGCTTGACGCCGACAAATCCATGATCTCGCAGAAAGGGCTCAATGTTTGCCGGCGAGCCATCGGGATCAGTTGGCCGTGCCCAGGCCAAAGCGCGAAGCAAGCCTGGATACTCCTGAACCGTTTGCAGCGTCATTTGATTAGCCGAGTTTTCGTCTAGATTGAGAGTTGTACCAGGCAGGTGGGCGCCGTCAATGTTTGAAATTAAGGCGAGGCGAATATTGAAACGGCGGATGTTGCTGAGCAGCGTCTCGGTTTTCAAGTCGAAGCCGCGAAAACTGCCGATATGCGCGTGAATATCGATGACTTCATATTCCGACCATCCAGGGTCACTATTTTTCCGAGATTGTGCGACCTCGCCGGTGTTGGAACAAACAGTGAAAACCCCTAAATGGCCGAAAATAATTATTGCAAACAGAACTGTTAAAAAATATCTCATGCCTTTAATCGAGTGGCCACCATGATGCAAGCAGTAGCGATATAATTAAAACTGTTTTGCTGCAAAAAGGCGATTACTTCCGGACTTTCTGCGCCGGGCTGAACCCAAGCATTCATGAGATCCAAATCAAGACATTGTTGTAAAACACTCAGTGTTGTTGATGGAGGGACAACGAAATTGACAAGGGTAGGTTTACCAGGCATGTCCCCAACATTCGAGAATGAAGGATCGCCATCAACAGAGGTTCTTTGCGGATTCACCGGGTAAACTGTGAAACCCTTCTGCTTGAGATCGCGATAGATGACATGGCCGTATTTGGATGAATTATCAGTAGCGCCAACCACCGCAATAGAAACACCCGGCTCATCGAGCAACTTTGTAATATCACTCATTCGTTCGCCTTAAGCTGCCACTGGCCATCCCAGTCCAGTATTTCATAGCGATCGGTCATCGGGAAGTTAGGCGGCCGTTGGTCTTCCAGACGTTTATCCGTGCGAATTCTGGTAGCATAACGCGGTTCAGTTGCTGACAATGAACCGGCGGTCAAACTTCCGTAAATAAAAAGAGTCGCACCTCGTTTTCCACTCCGGTGGCGAACACGAAACCGTCCTTTGGCGTAAATTGCAGCAAAAATGTTTAAATCTCCCGGACCGGTAACCGATGGATGTGCAATTTCAACGTCCTTGTCACTGACAATGCCGAGGTAATCTTCTGCGGTGAAGGAGATTTCCGGGTGACGCGTGTAAGTTATGTCGCCATCTATGATAATCTTGCCAGGCGAGTAAACAAGTACCTTACCTCTAAGAACCCCTTTTAAATGCAGCTTCTTTTTTTTGCTTCCAATGATAAAATACGGCTGTTCTGAGTAATTCTGTCGATGTTCTTCGTTCTGAGGAGAGTCAATTTTCCAGGTATAACCCCCCTCGCCTCGAAAAGTAATCCAGGTCTCCTCTTGAAATGTATGAATATTACTCTCTGAAATAGTTGAATCGTTTGATAAGGGCAGAAACTTTTTCGGTAATCTTATCGCTTTGACGCCGGTTTCAAGCCCGCCGAGAAATACGTCCTTTTGATCGAGATATGGAAATCCACTCTGGCTGATATGGATGTCATACGATGCGGTCGTCACCTTACCTTGAAACTTAGGTTTGACACCCCGGCTGTTCAAAAGACTAATTTTAGTATTTGAATGAAACCGGCCTTCGAGAACATCGTCGTGAATGGCAACAGCGGGGTCCCAGTAATCGATGAACTGAGCAAAATGAGAAAAAGCCAGGCGTTTCATGCGAAGTTCCGAGGTTAACTTAGTACCGTTGTCTTCTGTGCTTATTTCTATCACAAGCGCATCGATGTCCATAGAAGTTTTGGCTGCCTCATGAACAAACTTAGCAGTATACTCGGTCCCTTTATGTTGCCAGACTAACGTTGAATCAGGCAAGTGCATTTTATTAAAATCCTGCGCCCATTTTTTGAATTTCTTACGCAGCATTTTTTGCTGTTTCCGATTCATTGGAATCTTGATGGAAACCTGTCGGGGACGATCCGAAATGATTTTTGGTCTTAGCAATAATGTCGGTTCCAGAGTACTGGCCAGCTTTTCTCTTACGCTGGCTTTATTTTCCGCTTTAGCTTCGGATTCTGCAGACTTATCAACTGGTTCAGCCAACTGCTCAATTTGCGAAGCCAAATTTTGACGGTGGGGTACTCTTGGTTCAGAGGCTTTAGATTCCGGAGGTAGGTTTGCTTTTAGCTCGTCGGTTATTTTTCTGAAATCGGCCCGGGAGGACGAAGGGTCAAATTCATCAACAGGAAAGAAAGCAAAATCAAATACCAGCGGTGGTTTATGGAAAGGAGAGGATTCAAAGAGATTTAGAATCAGCGAGCCTGCCAGTAGAAATAAGAAGTGAAATACCACGGACGCTGCCCAGGCGTACCTAAATGAAAACGGCTTTTTAAGGATACCTTCAATTTGGAGTTTCAAGTCTTGTCGGTAGCGCATGATGTTTCAAAAATGTTACAACCGATTTAATCAGGATTATTCATAAATTTCAGCGCAGAGACCCTTAGAGTAGAGAAGAAATCTGGTTTTCAAAACATGCTTTTCTCAACTCACCAAAAAAATAGTGAATTCAATTTCTGTTTTTCCATTCTCTGTCTCTTTTCGGTTGAGGAATATTCGGATTAATTTTTCACTTTACATTTATATGGAGGATGCAATGCATCGGTGAAATCACCCACAGTCAGTTTTATCAGCTCATCATCGAACACTAAAAAAGGCACCGGCCCGGTTGGTTTATCCTTTTTCTTTTTTCCAAATAGGCCTTTCGCGAAGCCAAAACCCTTCTTCTTGATATCTGTGACACCCGTCTTGTCAGAGTCGCCGGTATCTTTTTCTCCCTGGGTATCCTGCCCGGCATTCAGAACAATACTGTACATTTCACCGTGGGTCACGATAGGGTAAAAATTATCGAGCTTGCTAATTTGTTCCGCTATATTGGGCTGATCGGCGAAAGAAACATCCAGGTTCTTGTTCGCCTGCTTGATTTTTTCCAGGTACCCCCCTCCCAACAAGTCTTGCTTCATAAAATCGAATTCCAATCCCAATTTCTCGAAATAGTTTTTTCCGAAAGCCCGCTCTATTTCCAACGCTTTACGAATTTCAGCCGTCATTTTTGTCATATCGGTTTTGACAGAGGCACTGTCAAGTCTTACCAAACCCGTTTGCTTATTGCGCGATTTTGTGTAGAAAGTGATTAAGAATTGATTACACATAAAACCATTACGCGTTACCTCACCCTTTAATTTATCTACTACAAATTTCTGAGCAAGAATTTCAATATTGCTTTCCCTCTCTTCTTCATCTAAATCTTTACGCTTATCTTGCTCTGTTCGCATTTGCTTCATAATACTTTTAAAACTCTTTTGCGCTTCCTTGGTCTCTTCAGTTACAAGTGGCCGGGTCTCGCATTTCTTTTTCTTGCGGTTTATTTTATGAATTTTATTTTCACTCACATTAATGATTTCGTCTGAGCCTTTCGGATAAAATTTGCCGAAAATCTTGCCACCAATGCCCTGCCATTTGTCCTTGTTTTTGCTTTTTGATGCTTTAATATTTGCAGTTATGATTTCATTTATTTCACTGGTTACCGTGCCAATCTTATCTATCTTCAGCTTTGATTTTTTTACTTTATTGACACCCTCTTCAGCAAAACTCTGGCTTGCTAAGAGAAACACCAAAATCAAGGTTGAAAGAACTGTTCGCATCGTTTCCTCCAAAAAAAAATTGAACTCGCTGTTCGGTTGAAATCCAGCTTATGAAATGAGAACGAATCTAGGCCAAGTGATTATTTTAATAATAATCCTTTTGTTCTAAAAAAGCAAGGATTTTAAGACTGTTGATTTTCAACTGTGCCTCTGGTAGCCGTTGAGGCTGATCGGCTCCTTTTGGCGGATTAAGGCTCTTTTGAGAAGCGGAGGGTTGCACAGGTTTATTTAAACCTTTTACCTTGATTGGCGGGATATTCAACCTGTAAATCAATCGGTCCCTCTCTTTTGAAGACTCGAGCAACCGATAGAGAGAGTGGACTTGTTTAAGGTAAACTATCTGCTCTGTATCCAGTTTGCCTTTCTTTAAAAAAGCGCGTTGATGGCGGTATCGCTCTTTCAAGCTCTTTTCAACCATCGGGCTATATGCCCTGTGCCCATGGTTTGACTCTTTTACCCTGCGTATGCGCTTCAACTTTTTCTGTATATTAATTAACACGGTTGGATCGAAATCAAAACTCACGGATTTTCCATAGTGAATTGCTGTATAAACCGACTCTAATAATTCCTTTTGTTCGACTATCTTCGGGTTCTGGTGATCATCAATAGAATTAAGTATTAAACGGCCTTTCTGTAAGTAGAGCTTCGAAACTTCAGGATCGTTTAATGAATTCAGCACCGAAGAAATATAGAAAAAATGCCAGGGATTGAGATACAGGTTGCTTCGGTTTTTACTGAAATCACTATCATCCTCGACTATTCCCAAAGTTTTCAAATGTAACGAATCAATTGTATTGGCCTGGCGAGAGCTTAATCTAATCGCATTCTGAAAACAGTAGATTGCTTCCCGGAGTAAACTCGGCTGATCAATATGCTTACCACTAAGGAACAGTCCATTTTCGGAGTATTGGGCCAGGCCTGCAAGATCCAGATAAGCAAATCCCAGGTTTTCATGTAAAAGAATGCTTAGGAGTTTTTCTTAAACACCGCCGCAAGAGAGCCAAAAACTTAGCCAAATTAAAAATGGACTTTTTTAATTCAAAAGAGGAAATAACTCCTTCCTGAGGTAACACTTCACTATTTTTTAAGCTCCACAAGAAAAAATAGAGCTTGTCTGGAATCTCTTTTAATATAGCTGGAATTCCCGTCACTCTGCTTTCTTGAACCGAAAGAACAACATCTTTTTGCAGGGCCTTCACTTCTCTCGAAATGAGCTCCTCGTTTAATACTTCGCAAATAAGATACGTTGGAATCGTTTGCTGATTGCGCAACTCACCATTGAGGCTGAGTAAATTATCTAACGAAGTGACTCCCCATAATCCAATTAGATCTTCAAACTCCTTACCTGCTTTAATCCGCCGATTTATTTCATTCTTCATGGTGACACTCACGTTAAAATTATTGTCCTCAAGAGTCTTGCATAGTACAACCAAAACTATGACTGGTTGGAAAAGTTTCTTGAGAGGTTCAGTCGATTTTTTGAAATTTTTGCCAATATAAACTTCTGCAAAATAGTTTAATTGTCATTTCGGGATTGATTGATTTTGCGATTTTTAAAAGGAATGTTGGTTAACTTAAAATTATTCACAAACCATCAAGTCGTCATTGCCGCGAAACAATGGAAATCCGTGGCTTAAGTCTATTTGCAACAGCCTGGCAGGCGGGAATCCGGCATAACTCAGCCACCCAGTGACGGTCATGGATGCCCGACGACTCGGGCATGACAATATTGAATTTTTGTTGGAAATTTGTAAATAAACCAGGTTAACTGCGCTGATGTTCGGAGCAATCATGATAAGACAATGTTAGTCTTAGATCCTTATCCAGGCAAATTTGAAGTTTTCTTAACAACGCAATTTATCTTGACTGAATGAGGGAATTTTCTTATGTTATAACACCGAAAATGAATGTTATGAACCTAAAAAAAACTTTACAAATGAGGAGGTATGGAAGCAATGAATATTGACGAACTCAAATCCGTAGCCAAGGGATTAGTTTCAAAAGGCAAGGGTATTCTGGCTGCAGACGAAAGCTCTGGCACCATTAAAAAACGCTTTGACAGTATTAACGTTGAGTCTAAAGAAGAGAACCGGCGTTCCTATCGTGAGTTGTTGTTTACGACGCCAGGTGCAGAGGAGTTCATTAGTGGCGTGATTCTATTTGACGAGACCATCCGACAGGCAACCCAGGAAGGCACCTCTTTACCGAAAGTGCTAGAACAGAGCGGGATCATACCCGGTATCAAAGTGGACGCGGGCGCCAAGGACCTCGCCAGTTTCCCTGGAGAAAAAGTGACCGAGGGGCTTGACGGGTTGCGCGAGCGTCTCGCCGAGTACCGAAACCTAGGGGCCCGTTTTGCAAAATGGCGGGCCGTGATCACAATCGGCGCTGGGTTACCCAGCCAATTTTGTATTGATGCCAATTCACATGCGCTGGCCCGCTACGCAGCTTTGTGTCACGAGGCTGGGCTGGTTCCAATAGTTGAACCTGAAGTCTTAATGGACGGCGATCATACTATAGAGCGTTGCGAGGAAGTGACAACGGCTACTCTTAAAAGCGTTTTTTCTGAACTCAAAAATCATCGAGTTGAACTTGAAGGAATCTTACTGAAGCCAAACATGGTTCTCTCCGGGAAGGAGTGTGCCGTACAGGCAGGTGCTGACGCAGTAGCTGAAGCGACAATACGGTGCTTCCGCCAAACGGTCCCCGAAGAGATGCCCGGTATTGTCTTCCTGTCCGGCGGACAATCACCGCAAGAAGCTACCGAACACCTGAATGCCATGAACGCTCTTGGAAGCCATCCATGGGAACTCAGTTTCTCCTATGGCCGAGCCTTACAAGAACCTGTATTAAAAGCCTGGATGGGCCAATCAGCAAATGTCACCAAAGCGCAGGAGACTTTTTACCATCGAGCCAAATGCAACGGCGCGGCGCGCCACGGCAACTATTCGCCCACCATGGAAAAAATCGCCGCCTGAACGGCTTATCAATCAGCTTCTCCGCAACTATCTTAATAAACAGAATCAGCACATGTTCTTACATTAAGTGGTTGGCGCATCACCGCCATAGAATACTTTGCTATCCAGATGTTTATCTTCGCAAAGAAATCCAGGTGGCATAGAATACATTAATCTAAATCAAAAATCAAAAGCTCCATTCCCGCTCGGGTGGAGCTTTTTTTATTTCGGTTTTCAAGACCTAAGCTCGACTTTTTTGGTATTTTTTTTACGCCGAAGATTAAAACTCCAAACTAATCCTTGAAAAAATCTTAAGAAATAACTATCTTTAATTTATGTCTAAAGATCAGCAAAAAAAAGACACCGGCCTCAACCCTCTTGATAAACAACGCGCGGCGCAATTCAGCCGGGTTTACCTGCTTTTGCTGCTTCTGCTTACTTCAATTTTATTCTTTAATCTTATTAAATTTTTCTTAGTGACCATTTTGCTGGCTGCAGTTTTCACCGCCCTGTTCTATCCGCTTTATGAAAAATTTCTTAAAATTTTTCGGAATAACCGGAGCGCTAGCGCAATCTTATGCTGTTTGGCCTTGCTGCTCGGGTTGATGATCCCGGTTTACATTATTGCTGATTTGGTATCGGGAGAGGCGATTGATCTTTACAAAACCGCCGAACCCAAAATCAGTGAAATTATAAATAAAGGTGATGAAGGTTTCCTGGGAACGATCAAGAATTACCCTATTGTCAAACAGTTTAATCTCGACACAATCGACTGGCAATCCTCGCTGCAGGATATCGCCAAAAACCTGGCAAATATTATCGGAAAAGTCATCAACAAAACTTTCCAAGGAACGTTTCAAGTTCTAACAGACCTGTTTATCACGCTATTTATTATGTTTTACTTCTTCAGAGACGGCGACAAATTGATCAATCGCATCAAATATCTAAGTCCTCTCGATGACCGGCATGAAGAAGTTTTGATGCAGCGATTTATTTCCGTTTCGCGCGCGACTATCAAAGGGACACTTCTGATTGGTTTGGCGCAGGGAACTCTTGGCGGTCTGACGCTGTGGATTTTTGGCGTCGCATCGCCAATTCTTTGGGGGGCAGTCATGGTCATTCTCTCCATCATTCCACTGGTGGGAGGTTGGCTGGTTTTATACCCGGCAGCAATTATTCAGCTTATCCTGGGAAATACCTGGCAAGGAATTGCTATTATGATTGTCGCCGCTGTGGTCATTTCCAACGTGGATACATTATTACGTCCGAGACTGGTCGGCCGGGATGCCGGCATGCACGATCTTCTCATCTTTTTCTCGACGATTGGCGGCATCAGTTTATTCGGCATCATGGGCTTTATTATCGGTCCGGTCATCGCCGTCTTCTTTTTGACCATATTGGATATTTACAGCATCGAGTTTGGAGCAACGCTGGATATTGCTCAAGACTCCAGTTCCCGTGTCGAAAAAATAAAAAAGGGTAAATCGTAGAAAAGTTAACCCTACTCTTGCAGCCGCTCCTCAATTTTTCGCTTCAATTTTTGACAACCTATTGGTCAGAAAATACCGGGCTAAGCGAGCCGACTTTCCAAAATAGTTCTCATTCTGGAAAAATCTTCGGGAGTGTCGATATCAAAAGACTGCTCCGGAGGAATTTTTACAGTTGCAATTTCTCCCGGGAGACGTTTGAGCAGAGAGCGCGCACCCGCGTCTCCGTGAAGCTGCAAAAGGTCATTAAAATACTTTCGGTGAAACAAGACCGGGTTTCCGGTTATTGAGTCGTATTGTCCGGCGATAATTTTTTTATCACCCTCGCTGAACAATTTAACAAAACAATTTAAAGTTTGTGGTATTAAGTTTGGTTGATCTGCCAAAAGAATCAGCACGCCGTCTGCAGAGCAAGCAACCATTTTAAGACCTGTTTTCAGAGAGGAGCTTATGCCAGATTGATAGTTACTGTTATGCACAACAGTAACTTCGAACGGGCGCAAACAACTTTGGACTTCGTTAAAACATTTTCCTGCCACCACAAAAACCTGAGTGATCTTTGCAGCCAGCACATTTTCCACAGACCTCTGAAGAATCGTCTTACCAGCAATTTTTAGCAGAAGTTTATTTTCCTTCCCCATGCGGCTGGCTGTACCCGCGGCCAGCAAAATAGCAGCAACATTTTTTTGGGAATCCATGAAAGATCAGTATCCTGAATGAATGGCATGAATTTGATTTTTAAAGAAACAGCTCTGGATCTAAAATTAGAACCAATATATGGAATTCTTGATTCCCTGTCAAAAAAAATCTGGCAGGTAGTGAAACGAAATTACCCAAACTTGTCTCTACCCCAAAAAAACTAATTGAAATTCGCGTTGAAATTTTTTAACTTCGGAAACTTGATTCAACTAAAGCGAAACGATGACCTGGTACAAAGACTGGTTTGGCGAGGATTACTTAAAAGTCTACCCGCACCGCGACGAAATAGAAGCAAAAAAGCAAGTTGATTTTGTTGCAAAGGTACTCGACTTAAAACTGGCAAAAAAAATTCTCGATCTGGGATGCGGCAACGGCCGGCATGCTAATGAGTTCTCAGGGAAAGGATATCACGTTACCTGCCTCGATTTATCCTCAGTGCTTTTATCTTTGGCCAAGGACAAATATGGCTCTGCAAGCTGCATATGCTTTGTTCAGGCTGATATGCGACAAATTCCATTTGCAAACGCGTTTGATTCAGTGGTCAGTTTTTTTACAACATTCGGCTATTTTAAAACCGATGATGAGAATTTGCAGACACTCAAAAACATCGAGGCGGCGCTTAAACCCGGTGGGTCATTTTTTCAGGATTATATGAACAAAAAGTTCGTGATAGAAAATCTTGTCCCGTATGACTCGCGGCAGGTGAACGGCTTTGAAATTACCCAGGAGCGTAATTATAACCGGGCAGAAGAACGTATTGAAAAAAAAATTACTTTGAAAAAAAACGGCGAAGTCCGAGAATATTTCGAATCGGTGCGACTTTATACCCTCGAGGAGATGAAAACTTTGCTCGCCAAAACCAGGTTAAAATTGGAAAAAACCTTTGGTGATTTTGATGGCAGCTCATTCAACAGCAAAAGTCCGAGACTGCTCTTAGTTGGCAAAAAGGAGCCGTCAACTTGAAAACCTCGATAAGCCAAATGCCCGGCATTAAACCGTTGATTCGCGATTATTTTAATAACTTTGAAAAAGTCTCCGAGTTTTACAATGGCGATTACAGACAGCCGAAGGAATACCTAGATAGAACAGATTGTGTAAAATCTCGAGAGCTGCCTCTGGGCCAACTGGTGCCTGTTCTAAAAGAGCAAAATCAAAAGTTCGGCTGCGGCATGCAAACTTTAGAAAAAATTGACCTGCTGCTGGAAAGGCGCGCCTGTGCTGTCGTTAGCGGGCAGCAAACGGGTTTGTTTGGCGGGCCGCTTTTCACTATTTACAAAGCGCTCACTGCCATCAAACTTGCCGAACGTTTGAGCCGGACTTGCGAGGGGTGCTTCGTCCCCGTTTTCTGGCTGGCTTCGGATGATCACGACTTTCTCGAAGTGAACCACATTCATATCAATGATAAAAGCAACCAACCTTTAAAAATAACCTATAACGGCCATAGCAGCGACAACAAAATTCCGGTTTCCGAGATTAAGCTAAACGACCAGATTGACTCGCTTTTGCAAACGTTAGATGATGAGACCAACCCATCGGAATTCAAAGCAGAGATTTTAAACCAACTGTCGGCGGCTTACCTTCCTGAAACAATTTTTTCGCAAGCTTT
>SMUX01244446.1_pt1 | contig 11579 bp, 11 predicted proteins | sample 2456431 | NCBI WGS metagenome assembly SMUX01 (sample SAMN11095930, study PRJNA526329) | marine sediment metagenome | biome: Marine sediment; feature: Surficial sediment; material: Deep marine sediment; isolation source: Hadal surficial sediment | place: Pacific Ocean | collected 2014-11 | depth... | reverse complement strand
GCAGCACGAACAGCAGGTGGCTCCAGACCAGCGCCAGCCAGGTGCCGTCGATGCCGGCCGCCACCATCAGCACCTGGGCGCCGAACAGGAAGGCGACCTGGGGCACCAGCAGCGGCGCATAAAGCAGCCACAGGCCGCGCCCGGTGGTGGTCAGGCCCTGGCGCTGTTCGTTCTCCAGGCAGCCCAGGACCAGCGCGAGCGCGACCAGCGCCGAGATCAGCCCGGCGCCGAGGGTGATGCCCGTGACCCAGGCCAGGCCGTCGCCCTGGCGCGCCCAGTTGTCCAGCGTCCAGGCGGTCGGCAGCGGGTCGGGATAGCGCCAGCGCCGGGTCAGCGACCACAGCGCGAGACCCAGCAGGCTGGCGGCGGCGATGACATAGAGCGCGGCCATGGCGCCGCCCGCGGTCCGGCGCAGGGCCGTGCCCGGGCCGCCGCGCGCGCCGCCCAGCAGCCAGCGCCGGCCCACCCTAGCGACCAGCGCCTCGAGGCCGCGCCACAGCCCGATCGCGGCGGCCACCAGGACGAACTGCAGGGCGGCGCCGGCGGCCGCGGTAAAGCGCTGGGCCAGGTCCGGATCGTTGAACCAGCGCAGCACCTGGACGGCGAGCGGCGGCGGGGTCAGCGGCGCCAGCACCAGCGCCATGTCGACCACCGAGAGCGAGAAGGCGAGCACCGCGTAGACCGGCAGGCGGATCTGTGGATAGACCGCCGGCAGTACGGTCTTGAGCCAGGCCACGACCGGCCCGTAACCGAGCGAGCGGGCGACCGCCAGGCGCTCGCCGGCGCGCGCCTGGTCGAGCGCGGCCAGCGTCATCAACAGCAGGAAGGGGACCTCCTTGACGATCAACGCGAAGGCGAGCGCCAGGCCATAGGGGTCCTGCACCAGGGCCACGTCCGGGGGCAACTGCCAGCCGGTCGCCCAGGGCGAGACCAGGCGGATCGCCCAGCCGCTGGGCGCGATCAGGAAGGCGATGCCGATGGCGATCGCCACGTGGGGCACGGCCAGCAGCGGCGCCAAGCCCCGGCGCAGGCGCGCGAACAGCCGGGTGCCGTGACAGGCGGCGGTGAAGCCGATCACCAGGGCGAACGAAACCGCGGTCGCCAGGAAGCCCGAGGTCAGGGTCAGCCGGATCGAGGCGCCGAGGCCCGGGGCCGCCAGCAACTCGCGCCAGGGCGCGAGCCCGAAGCTCTCGCCGCCGAGCGCCGGCAGATAGCCGAAGGCGGGCAGCCAGGTGCCGATCAGGCCGGCGCCGACCGGCAGCAAGAAGATCGCAAGCGTCAGCGCGGGCACGGCGCGCAGCAGGCCGCCGCGGCGCCAGGCCGCATCTTGGGGGGCGCCGGGGCCTAGCGGCTGAACCGCTTGCGCCATTCAACCTCGATCCGGGTCATCCACGAGGGATGGGGCTCGAGCAGGGTCGGGCCCAGCTGCGCCGGGCTCAGCAGGGCCGGGTGCGCGGCCCCGGCCTCGAAGGCGCGGCGCTGGTTGGGGCCAAGCTTATCCATGGCGAGCACGGTCTGGTCGCCCCAGGCCTCCAGGCTCTGCTTGCGCGCCTGGGCCTCCGGGCCCATCAGGAAGTTCGCCACCACCATGGCGCCCGCCTTGGCGTTGGCGTTGTAGGGGATGGCGACGAAGTGGGTGTTGCCGATGGTGCCGCCGTCGAGCACGAAGACCCGGGCGCTGTCCGGCAGACGGCCGTTGACGATCATCGAGGCCGCGTCCGAGGGATAGAACGAGATCGCGATGTCGAGCTCGCCGTCGTCGAGCAACTGCAGCTGCGCCGTGCCGGTCGCCGGGAACCCGCTGCCGCCGCGCCAGAGCCGCGGGTGCAGGGCCTCGAGATAGGCCCACAGCGGCGCCGTAGCACGCGCGAAAGCCGCCGCGTCCGGCGCCTCTCTCTGCAGGATATCGGGTTCGGGGGTGAGTGCGATCAGCACCTGCTTGAGGAAGGTCGTGCCGGTGAAGTCGGGCGGCGCGGGGTAAGTAAAGCGACCCGGATGCGCGGCCGTCCAGTCCAGGAACGCCGGGATCGAGCGCGGCGTGTCCTGGATGCGCGCGGAATCGTAGATGAAGTTGATCTTGGCCATGCCCCAGGGCGCCTCGAGCCCCTCGACCGGCACGGTGAAGTCGATCTTGGTGGTCGGCTTGCCGGCGAAATCGACCAGCCGGTAATTCGGCAAGGCCTCGGTGAAGGGGCCGAACAGCAGGCCCTGGCGCTTCATGGCGGCGAAGTTCTCGCCGTTGATCCAGATCAGGTCGACCGAGCCGCCGGCGTCGCGGCCGGCGGTCTTCTCGGCCAGCACCCGCGCGACCGCATCCGCGGTATCGGACAGCTTCACGTGGCGCAGCGTGATCCCGTAATCCTCGGCGACCCGGGCGCCGACCCAGGCGATGTAGGCGTTGATGCGCGGGTCGCCCCCCCAGGCGTTCCAGAACACGCTCTGCCCGCGCGCCGTGGCCAGGGCCTGGTCCCAGGAGGGCGCCTGGGCGCGCGCCGCGCCCGCCGCGCCCGCCAGGCCGAACCCGAGCAGGATTCCAAAGACCGCGAAAATGGTTCGGCGATAGCCGCGCATGGCTCCCTGATCTCCCCTGGTCGAATATGGATTAGCTTTGGCGCAGAGACTAGCGCGTTCGGCCCGGCCCTGCTAGGCGCCGGGCGGCGCGCTCACGCAAGCGTTACGGCCCGGGCGGGCCGCTTGAACGGCGAACTGTGCTGGCCTATAAATCGGTCCTGCTGGCCCTCAAGGGCCGAATCGGCGCGGGTGTAGCTCAGTGGTAGAGCACGAGCTTCCCAAGCTCGGTGTCGAGGGTTCGATCCCCTTCGCCCGCTCCAAATCTCTTCACGCAGGGCGATACCCCGCCTCGCCGGTGTTTTCCCGCTCCTCGGAAATTGGCGATAACCGGTGCAGGGGCTCGCCCGCGACCGCCGCCCTGTCCTCCCATGGCGTGCCATCGCGCTCGGGGTGATAGCCCCGTCGCCTTGCTCCCAGAGTTGAAGGCGACTTCCCACAGCCGTGATTCTCACGGGCCCTTCAGGCGGACCGTCTCCAGGGCCGCGCCCGCGGATTTGGCCCTACATCATGTCCATTTTCTCGCCCGTCATCATGAAGCCCATGTGCTTCTTGGCTTCCAACAGGCCGCCCTCTCCTTCATGCCATGTGACCTTGCCGTCGCCGTTGTCGTCGAACCCGTTGATGATTTCCTCGACCATCAGGAGGATTTCCTGAACCCGCGGCGCCGCCTTCGTCGCCTTGTCGTAGGCCAGCACGCGTTTGCTCATGACGATGATGGCACTGACCCGCCAATCCGTATTGCCGGCGCTGGCGGCGACGTGTTGGGCATGCAGTTTCACGTTCTCGCTGGAGTCCCCGCTCCCGGCCGAAAACCCGATGTGCGCCTGGGCGCCCGCGGCCGCTTTGCGCACGCCGTAACCGAGGCCCGGCGCGGTGATGCTCACCGTATTGGGATCGACCGCGTGCATGACGTGTTCCGTGTGGGTCTGCATCCACTTCAGGTCGTCCGGCTTTTTGGCCGCGAACTGGGCGTGCTTCAACGCGATCTCGGCTTCCTGGATGGCCACCGGCAGCAGGCCCTTGCCGTCCGGCGCGTCCTTCCAGCCGGTCATGACGTGGCCGATGTGGGCGCGGGCTTCGTCGCCGGCCATCATCATGCCCTCGGATCCCTCATCCATGGTGGTGCAACCCGCAAGCAGGGCTGCGCTGCACGCAATCGCAACGTATTTTTTCATCTTGTTGTCCTCCCTTGCGCCGAGTCATTCAAATCGAGCGCGAGCCATCCATGGCCTTCATGCCAGCGAACGTCCACTTCCTGGGAACGGCATCATCTAAACCGGGATTCCCCCTGTGGAACCCTGCCGGTCGCTTGAGCATCATTCGAAAACCGGCGAATAGCAAGGGGCAGGCCGCCCGCGCTGGCGCAGCGGCATGTGGCGCCGGGCGCGGGCGTTACGCACCTGGCGTGTCTGGGCCGTCGGGCTCCGGGACGCGGAATCGGTAGATCATGTAGCGCTTCGCCGACCGGAAGGCGTCGCTGTCGATGAGGGGGCGTTGTATTTCGGCCTTCGCAATCGGCTTGCGCAGCAGGAACTTGGCGGTCTTGAAAAGCGGCGGATAGAGAATCGGATAGCGGTCGGCCAGCCATTCGCCAAACATGCGTGCCGCCGGCAACGCCTTTTCGTCGATCGCGACGCGCACCAGATCCAGCGTCGGGGTCACCTTGTCGGTGATGTCCTCCTGGTATTCCATCTCGAACCCCACGTCCCGCGCCTCGGCAAGGAACCGGTCCAAGAGGTGCCCGCTCTTCGACAGCTTGGAGCCGTCCTTGTAGAGCGAGAAATAGTCGGCGACCAGCCACGCGCCGCCGGGCGCCACCCGCCGCACGGCCTGAAACAGTTGGTCTATGGGGATGTAGCCGCACGACTCGCTCATGAGCACCACGTCGTAGCGCCGCGCGGGTCGGAATTCCTGGAAACGGGCCCTGTGGCAGGTCAGGCCGGTGCGCGCCACGAAGGTCTCGTGCTGGTAGGGATCGGGCGTCAGGCCCTCCACTTCGAAGCCGCGCGCGCGCAGTTTGAGCGCGGTGGCCCCGGTGCCGCAGCCGCAGTCCAGGATCGAGCAGGCCGGCGATCCGATGAGTTCGATCAGGCGGTCGGTGTAGCGCTCCTGCGCCGCCTTTAACCCGTCGAAGGTCAGGGGGCCGCCATCCCACAGGCCGTAGTGCAGGTGCTCCAGTCCGAGGACGTCCGTGTAGAAGCGCAAGGCCCCTCGGGTGCCGCGCGCGCGGCTGCGTTTGGCCATCGAGTTCCCCTTCCTGCGGCGCGCGGCGCACTACCAGCGCGGGAGACGCGTTCCACAGCTCCAAAAGTGCTACCACGAATTGGTTCCCTGGGCCAATGCGGCCGCGTTCGGCTGGCTAGGTGACGATTCGCACCGGTTTTGGGCCTAACCCGTTAGCCCCACCGCACGGCAAAAGGGCCATTCGTCGAGGGTTCGATCCCCTTCGCCCGCGCCCAATCCCTTCGCGCCGCTGGACCACCCGCTTCGCCGTCTCGCCGGGGCTTTCCCGGGCCTCGAAAATTGGCGATAACGGGCGGCATGGGCTCGCCCGCGACCGCCACCTCCTCGTCCCAAGACGCCCCCGACGCCTCGGCCGACGACCGCGCGATCGCCGTCTGGCTGCTGTTCTGCTGCGCCATGATCTTCGCCATGGCGGTCATTGGCGCGATCACGCGCCTCACCGAATCCGGGCTCTCGATCATGGAGTGGGCGCCGGTCACCGGTGTCCTGCCGCCGCTGAGCGCCGCCGAGTGGGAGCGGGTTTTCGCCATCTACCGCCAGATTCCGGAGTATACCGAGCTCAACCGCGACATGACGCTCACCGAGTTCAAGACCATCTTCTGGTGGGAGTACGTCCACCGGCTCTGGGGCCGGGCGATCGGAGTGGTGTTCCTGGTCCCCTTCCTGTGGTTCCTGCTGCGCGGTCGTATCCGCCGCGCGCTCGCGCCGCACCTGGTGGTGATGTTCCTGCTCGGCGGGCTGCAGGGTGCGCTCGGCTGGTACATGGTGGCGAGCGGCTTCGCCGAGCGCACCGACGTCAGCCAGTACCGCCTGGTCGCCCACCTGGGCGCGGCGGTGGCGATCTACCTCTACATCCTCTGGGTCGCGCTCGGACTATTGCTGCCGAAACTCGAGGCCAGCCCGGACCCGCGCGCGGGCGTCCTGCGCCGGCTGCTGGTCGCACTCACCGCGCTCGCGCTCACGACCCTGGCCTCGGGCGGCTTCGTCGCCGGCACCAACGCCGGCCTGGTCTACAACACCTTCCCGCTGATGGACGGCGAACTTGTGCCGTCGGGCTACGGCCTGATGGCGCCCTGGGTACGGAACCTGTTCGAGAACGAGATCGCGGTGCAGTTCAATCACCGCCTGCTCGCGGTCATGACCGCGGGGTTGGCCTTCGCGCTCTGGCTCTGGTCGCGGCGGCTCGATCTCAGCGCCCAGGCGCGTCAGGCCTGCGAGTTGGTGCTCGCCATGGCGGTGCTGCAGTTCGGCCTCGGGGTCGCGACCCTGCTGCTGGTGGTGCCGGTCGGGCTCGCCGCGCTGCATCAAGCCGGCGCGCTGGGGCTGGTCACGCTCGCGCTCTGGGCGGTCTTCGTGCTGCGTCCGGCGCCCGGCGCCGGGCGCGCGGCCGTGACCGGGGCCCAGCCATGACCGGCACGATGATCCCCCTGCCGCGCCGGCGCCCCGATCCCGTGCCGGCGGTCCACCCCTTGCCCGAGTACCTGGCCGAGGGCCGGGTCAAGCAACGCTATCAGGACATGAAGGCGGTGTTCCAGGTGCCCTGGATGGGGGTGGTGACCATGGCCTACGCCCACTACCCGAGCTTCTACGACCGCTTCTGGGAGGGCTTGCGGCCCCTGTTCGCGAGCCGGCCCTTCGTCGCTGCGTTCCAGGACCTGCGGGCCCATACCGAGGACGCGGTCGAGGCGCTGGCCCCGCCGCCCCTGGTGCCGCGCCTGAGGAAGCTCGGCTACGCGCCCCACGAGCTCGACGACATCCGCGCCATGATCGAGGTGTTCTCCCACGGCAACTTCCCCTATCTGCTGGTGGCCACGATCGCGCGGCTCTTGCTCGAGGGTGGCGAGATGGGCGGGCCCGGCGTGGCGCCGGTCTTCGAGGGCCGCCACGCGCCCGCGGCCGGCGTGCCGTTCGTGTTGATGGAGGCGCACCACGCCGACCCGCCGAGCCGCGCGCTCTACGACGACATCGAGGCGACCCTGGGGCTGCCCTTCGTCAACACCGACTACCGGGCGCTGGCGCGTTGGCCGAGCTATTTCCATCGCGCCTGGACCGACCTCAAGACCGTGGTGGCCGGCGACCCATACGAGGACATCGTGCGCGGCGTCCACGCGCGCGCGGTCGCGGCGGTGCGTAACCTGCCCAATCCGACCGGACTGACCTCGGCGGTGCTCAAGAACGCGGCCGAGGCCGACGCCCCGCTGGGCGAAGTGCTCGAAATGTGCCGCCTGTTCCAATGGCTGTTGCCCGGACTGGTGGTCAACGTGGCCTACTTTCGGCGGCAACTGCTGGAGCCGTGACCGACCGTGGCGCCGATCGCCTATCCGACCAAGATCCAGTTCGACTTCGGGGCGCTCGCGCTGCTGCCCGGGGAGCTGGCCGGGCACGGCGCCGCGCGGCCGCATACCATGGCATGCAGCGACCCGCTCAAGCCGCAATTTCGGTCCAGACCGGCTGGTGATCGGAGCCTTTTGCCGCCAGATCGACGTGGCAGGCGCGAATCTTCGGCGCGAGCGCGGGGCTGGCGAAGCAGTAGTCGATGCGCGCGCTCGCCGTCTCCGCGCGTTCGGCTGGACAGATGAAGCTGTGGCCCGGCTCGGCGCCGCGGCCGGCCGCCAGCCAGGCATCGACGAAGGCCGGTTCCGCGCCGCCAAGATTTTCGGCGCCGCCGGCGACAAGCTGGGCGTACTCCGGCGCTTCCGGGGCCATGTTGAAGTCGCCGAGCAGCACCGCCTTGTCCGGCATCGGCGGCGCCGACTGCCCGGCGCCCCAGTCGCGGTCGCCGTGGCCCCTGGGTCCGGTCCAGGCGCCGCCCTCGGCAGGTGCCGCGTGCACAACGGAGAGCAGCGCCTCGATCTGGGCTTGGCGCTCCGCGCTCTCCTGATGGCCCAGGTGCAGGCCGTAGATGCGCAACGGGCCGAGCGGGCCGTCGATCACCGCTTCGAGCGCGCCGATACGCATGTTGAACTTGTCGTCATAGGCCCATTTGGGCAGGGTCAGGGTCCGGCACGAGGCGATCGGGGTCTTGGACAGGATCATGACGCCGTGTTGGCGGCGCCGGTTGACGACCCGGCCATCGGGGTCGCACGTGCTCGCATCCACGTCGAAGGCCGGCCCGTAGACCCAGTAGTATTCGGGCAGCAGCTCGGCCAGGGCGGCGGGCTGGTCCGACGGGCTTCCGGGGCCGTAATGGCGCTCCACTTCCTGCAGCGCGATCACGTCCGCACCGCGCACCGCCTCGGCGATGCGGACGATGTCCTCGACCCCGTCCCAGCCGATGGCGTAGTGGATGTTGTAAGTGACAAAGCGCATGGCGAGTCGGGCTCCAGGTGTCTCGCGCCGGCAAGTTTGGCCGAGCAGCTTGGATTCGGGGAAGCGGGGATTGGCGGGCGCGGGGCTTCTAGTGGAGCTTCAGGTAGGCGGCGGCGGTGCGCAGCTTGGGCGCCTGGATCAGTTGCTGGCCGGCGACCTTCACCGAGTGCAGCTTGCCGTCGAGGTTGTGGGACCAGAAGTCCAGGAACTTGTGCAACATCGGGAAATGGGGCGCCTGGTCGTACTCCTGCCACAGGAAGCTTTGCAGCAGGTGCGGGTGGTCCGGCAGGTGATAGAGGATCTCGGCGGTGGTCAGCCGGTAGTCGCGAAGCTGCAGACGAAGCGCGCCCATGATTCTCTCCGGTCGTCTTGCTCCCCGGGTGTGGTGACACCTCGAAGGTGACACCATCATGCCGGGTCTCGTTCCCAAGTACAACCGAGTAGGGTAAACAAAACAATAACATAGCAGCCGAGTCCCGAGACTGCTGCCAGGGCCGGAAAGGCGCGGAAACGCAAGGGGTTGGGGGCCCGGGCGGCCCTAGAGCACGGTGTGGCGGGCGCGGGCGCCGCGCTCGATGGCGGCGATTTCGAGGGCGCCGACGTCCAGCTTGTCCTGGAGCAACTCGAGCAGGCGCAGCTCCTCCTGGCTGGCGTGGGCGTCGGCGGCGGCGACGTCGCAGGCCAGCGCGTAGGCGGTCTCGTGCAGGCGCTTGGGCAGGTTCGAAACGATTTCCTCCAGCACTTTGTCCAACCCGTTCGCCTCGGCCAGGCGCTCGGCGCAGGCCGCCGTGGTCTCGGGCAGCCGGTCCAGCTCGAACTTCCTGAACACCGGCAGCTGCCTGACGATGCTGCCGATGGTCTGGAACTCGGCGTCGGTCATGTCGCTGTCGGCGGCGGAGACCAGGACCATGGTGTAGATGAGCGCGGAGGGAGCGTCGATCATTGCGGCGGGAGCCTTTGTTGGGGGTGGGAACGGTGCGGCGGGAGGCGCAGGGGGACACTTAGGCCCGCCCCGCCCCAGGGTCAAGGATGGCGCGGCGCGCCACAATACCGCCAAGATGTTGGTTCACTCCAACCATGCACCGCCGGGAGGGCAAATCGTCCATGCCGATTCGAATGGCGTTGTACGGGGTGATCTACCTCACCGCGCTCGCCTTCACCGATCCCGTCCCTGCCGCCGAGGACGGCCCCTATCCCCTCTGGTGGTCGGACAAGCTCGGGCTGGAAAGCTTGGAGCAGATCGAGGCACGGCTCGAAGCACGGTTCTGGGACAACGGGGGCTACACTGTTTACAAGGGCCGTGGCGCCGCGCGGACGGAGACGACAGTCGATGCCTGCAACATGAGACGGCGCCTGTTCGACCAGGGGTATTCCGCCGAAGCGCCCGAGCGGTACTTCGAGGTCTATCTCTGGGCCATGTGCGATGCGTTGGAGAAACTGGCGACCGCGAAGCCCGCCGGTCGGAGTTATGTGAGAAACTTCATTTTCGACCGAAACGCGCTCGACTTTCTTCCCGCGATGGTTGGTGGGGCGGAGTCTTGCGGATTCCTGTGTCGGCTGAAGTGGGCCAACGAAAGAGGAGACACTTGGACCCAACTCGAGGACAGTCTCTTCAAGCGACACGCCCGGGAGAACATTTCGATCTCGATATCGGGCCAAACGCGAAGCATAAAAGTCGAGGATGACAAGACGGCGACGATCCTAATCGAGTACGTCGAAGAAGTACCCGTCGAGGAGATGAAAACGACGATTTGGTCATATTCCGTGGATCGAAATCCGCTCGAGATTGTGGCCTATGGCGATTTCAACGAGGATGGATTGGAAGACATGCTTATGAGACGGCAAGGCGCGCGAAGCGTCTACGTGCTGACCCGCGATACGCCCGACGGCGTTTTTTACGTGCTCAATGCCGAGGAGCACCTCTGCCCGGATTACACCGGTTGCCACTAGTCACCTGGAACCGAAATACGATTCATTAATGGATCGCTTTGTGTTAAGGCCGTGCTTTGATTTTACCAGGAGCAAGAAGCATGGCAAATCAACGCGGTCGTCCTGTTCCCCGGTTGTTTTTGAGCGTGGAGGAGCGTGACTATTTGGAGCGTCAGGTCCGTCGTCATCGGGCGCCGCGCTCGCTTTCGGAGCGCTGCCGGATCATTCTTCGTTGCTCGGAAGGCCTGCCGAACAAGGCGGTGGCGGGGGAACTCGGTTGCCATGAGCATACGGTGGGCAGGTGGCGTCGGCGCTTTCAGAAGGATCGCATTGACGGTTTGTTGGACGAGCCCCGCCCGGGCCGGCCACGCTCGATAGAGGACGATCAGGTTGCAGAGGTCATCGAGCGGACGCTTCGCGGCAAGCCGACGGACGCCACGCACTGGTCAATCCGCTCGATGGCCAAGGAGGCGGGGTTCTCGCACACGACGATCCGCCGCATTTGGACGGCCTTCGGCCTTCAGCCCCATCGCGACGAGCATTTCAAGCTCTCGACCGACCCCCTGTTCGTCGACAAGGTTCGCGACATCGTTGGCTTGTATCTCTCACCACCCAACCGGGCTTTGGTCTTGAGCGTCGACGAGAAGAGCCAGATCCAGGCGCTGGACCGCTCGCAACCGGTTCTTCCCATGATGCCCGGGGTTCCCGAACGCCGGACCCACGACTATGTCCGCCATGGCACGACATCGCTCTTCGCCGCGCTCGACGTCGCCACCGGCTTCGTCATCGGCAAGTGCTACAAAGCGCCACCGGGCGAAGGAGTTCCTGGCCTTTCTGAAGGAAATCGACGCCAATGCGCCGGACGATCTCGACATCCATATCATCATGGACAACTACGCGACCCATAAGACCAAGCAGATCAAGACCTGGTTGGCGCGACGTCCGCACTACCACGTCCACTTCACGCCAACATCCGCCTCATGGATCAACCAGGTCGAGCGGTGGTTCGCGGAGCTCACCCGAAAGCGATTGCGGCGCGGCGTCCATACCTCGGTCAAGGACCTCGAGACCGATATCATGAGCTTCATCAAAACCCACAACGAAAACCCAAAGCCATTCAAATGGACAAAATCCGCCGACGAAATCCTCGCATCGGTCAAGCGGTTCTGCCATCGCCTCGACCAAACATTATGTAGCGAACTATAGATTCAGGTGACTAGATCCATAGCCGTCAAATTGAAACCATCAAGGAAAATCACACAATTACGTGGACGGGAAGTTGCGCCTTGAGCCCGGACAGGCTTTTTCGCTACGTTTAAAGCTAATCTAAAATATGCTGAATATTTGGAATATTAACCCCAATTATTCATGGTGGCCATGGGATTTGAGCGAGGCGAGCGGTAGCGGCCGGGTTGACGGCGGTTTTTCGAGGCGGATTTTCAGAGCGGTTGGCGGTTGACGTTCGGGGTTGATCCGGCGGCACATACCGCCTGGTTTAGGGCCCTTGGGCGGTGATGCGGCCCGCG
>SMUX01301304.1_pt1 | contig 11583 bp, 9 predicted proteins | sample 2456431 | NCBI WGS metagenome assembly SMUX01 (sample SAMN11095930, study PRJNA526329) | marine sediment metagenome | biome: Marine sediment; feature: Surficial sediment; material: Deep marine sediment; isolation source: Hadal surficial sediment | place: Pacific Ocean | collected 2014-11 | depth 0-1... | reverse complement strand
GCCCAATTTACCGGCGCAAAAATTCACATTGCACATATTTCGACCGCCAAAGCGGTTGATCTGGTCAGACAGGCAAAAAAACAGGGCGTGCAGGTGACCTGTGAAGTTATGCCGCACCATTTTCTTCTTACTGAAGAGGCTGTGATAAAACAGGACACAAACACAAAAATGAGCCCGCCATTGCGAACTCAACAAGATGTTGACGCGATGCTGGCAGGGTTGCAGGACGGCACTATCGATGTGATCGCGACCGACCACGCGCCGCATTCCCCAAAAGAGAAAGAAGTTGAATTTGTGAAAGCGCCCATGGGAATTGTCGGTTTGGAAACGGCTTTGGGATTGGTTTTAACAAGTTTGGTGGGACCCGGTCTGCTGACCCTGCCGCAGGCTATTTGCAAAATGACAAAAAAGCCCGCCGGGATTCTCAACCTTGAGCGAGGGAAGCTAAAAGTCGGCGCGCCGGCCTCACTGACTATCTTTAACCCTGAACATGAGTGGACTGTTGATAGAAAGCAATTCAAATCAAAATCTCAAAATATGCCATTTGACGGTTGGAAGTTAAAAGGTAAAGTTTTTGGCCTTTACAACAAGGGCAGGTGGTGGCAAGCCTAAGAGCCGGGCTGCTTTTTAGTTCTTCTGTAATCTTTTCTGACGAAAAGTTCAAAAAATCAAGAAAAAAAGATCTTGACTATTAAGGGTGAAATTGTTACTTTTCTGGACTTTTGTGTAAATTTAAATCGGGAGAAATAATTTTGGAAACATACATTCCTAAACTTAATGAAATTAATCAGAAATGGCTTGTTGTCGATGCGAATGGACAGATCCTTGGCAGGTTAGCGAGTGAAGTGGCTTCGATTCTGAGAGGTAAAAACAAGCCTATTTTTACGCCGCACATGGATGTAGGGGATTACGTTATTATCATCAACGCCGGGAAAATTCGCGTGACAGGCAAGAAAGCCAAGACGAAGAAATACTACCGCCATACCGGCTACCCCGGGGGCCTGCGCTCGGATAGTTACTCAGACTTAATTAAAAGCAATCCTGCAAGAATATTAGAGAAGGCTATTTGGGGAATGCTGCCGCATAATAAATTAGGTAAGAAAATCTATAAGAAATTAAAAATTTACGCGGGAAATGAGCATCCCCATGAGGCTCAAAAACCTGAAAAAATAGAAATTGGTTAACCATAACTAACGAGGACTGAATGAAGACAGTATTTTTCGATGCGATTGGGAGACGAAAAGAAGCCGTTGCACGCGTCCGTCTTGTACCTGGCGAAGGCAAGGTGACGGTTAACAAAATGCCGTTACTGGACTTTTTCAAACGCGAAACCTTAAAAATGATTATTGAACAACCGCTTGAACTAACCGAAACTTTAGGTAAATATGATATATCTGCCAATGTAAACGGCGGTGGTTTGAGTGGTCAGGCTGGCGCCGTGAGATTGGGTATTGCCAGAGCGCTGCTCAAGATAGACGAGGAGTATCGGCCTAAATTAAAGCAGGCAGGATTCTTGACCCGTGACCCCAGAATGAAGGAGCGAAAGAAATACGGTCAGCCCGGCGCACGTAAAAGATTTCAATTTTCTAAACGATAAAAGCATAATAACGCACACCGGCTTAAATTATTGGGTGCCCGGAATGGGTCAACAATCGGCTGGTGGAGGACAAACCCAAGAAGGAGTTAAGCATGAATGTTTCTTTACAGGACTTATTGATCGCAGGTTCACATTTCGGCCATCTCACCCGTAGATGGAATCCAAAGATGAAGAAATTCATTTTTATGGAACGAAATGGAATTTATGTTATCGATCTGAAAAAAACATTAGATTGTATGAAGACAGCCTGTCAGGCCATCATTGACATTACCAAATCAGGCCAGAGAATTCTCTTTGTCGGCACAAAAAAGCAGGCAAAGGATATAATCAAGAATGAAGCTGAAAGATCGAGTTCCTATTTTATCAATGAAAGGTGGTTTGGTGGCACACTTACCAATTATGCTACCATCAAGAAAAGCATCAGACGGATGAAAAATATTGAGAAAATGGCCACTGATGGCACTTACGACAAACTCCTGAAGAAGGAAATTCTTAAAATTGAACGGGAAAGAGAAAAGCTCGATTTGGTTTTAGGCGGTATCAGGGATATGAATAAATTGCCTGGAGCGATGTTTATAGTGGATACTAAGAAGGAAACCATTGCAGTTGCGGAAGCCATCAAATTGAATATTCCTATAATTGCAATCATCGACACGAATTGCGATCCTGAGCTCATTGACTACCCCATTCCGGCAAATGATGATGCGTTTAAATCGGTTAATCTCATCACTCGTGCAATAGCGGATGCCGTTCTCGAAGGGATGAGCTCGAGAGCTGAACCAGAGTTTGAGGAAGGCGCAGCAGAAGTCGTTACCGAAAGCACTGAAGCACCAAGCGATGAAGTCATTGTCACCAAGGACGCTGAAGAGCTTGAAGTGGTTGCTGAAAGAATAAAAGAAGTTCAAGCAGCGGCAGAAGAAGAAAAGGCTAAAGAAGAAAAGGCTAAAGAAGAAAAGGCAGAAGAAGAAAAGGCAGAAGAAAAAACATCATAAGATTAGCTGGAGGCAATTAGACCTATGGCAATTTCGGCGGATAAAGTAAAGACATTAAGAGAACGTACCGGTGTCGGCATTATGGATTGCAAAGGCGCTCTTACTGAAACTAACGGTGATATTGATAAAGCGGTTGAACTACTGAGAAAAAAGGGGATCGCGTCTGCAGAGAAAAGGGCTGGACGTGAAACCATTCAAGGGCTTGTTGAAACTTATATTCACCCCGGGAGTCAATTGGGAGTCTTACTTGAAGTAAATTGCGAAACCGATTTTGTAGCAAAGACCGATGATTTTAAAAGTTTTGTGCGGGATATTGCAATGCAAATTGCGGCAACCGGTCCCAGGGCTGTGAGCCGCGAAGATTTCCTGCAGGAAGAAATTGATAAAGAACTTGAGATTTACGAAACTCAGGCAAAAAATGAAGGCAAACCTGAGAATATAATCGAGCGTTATGTTCGGGGTAAATTGGAAAAATTTTACCAGGAAAACGTCTTGATGGAACAAAGTTACATTAAAGATCCGAATAAAAATATAAAAGGGCTTTTGTCTGAAGTGATTGCCAAGACCGGCGAAAATATCATCATCAGAAGATTCATTCGCTATCAACTAGGAGCTTAGTTTCTCTTAGACTAATCTATTCTTTAAATCAGATGCCATCATCTCCATATAAACGCGTTTTGCTCAAATTAAGCGGTGAGGCGCTAATGGGTGAGCAAGGTCTGGGCATTGATCCCAAAATTGTTGAAAACATCGCCGGTGAAATAAAAGAAGTAAACAGGATGGGTGTTGAGATGGGGATTGTAATCGGCGGTGGAAATATTTTTCGTGGACTTTCCGCAAGCGCGCGCGGCATGGACCGAGTTTCGGCTGATTATATGGGCATGCTGGCGACGGTGATCAACGCGATGGCTTTGCAGGATTTTTTGGAGCGTTGCGACGTTTTCACGCGCGTACTTACTGCAATCAAAATGGAGGAAGTAGCAGAACCATTTATTCGCAGAAGAGCTATCCGCCATTTAGAGAAAGGCCGTATTGTTATATTTGCAGCCGGAACCGGAAATCCCTATTTTACAACGGATACTGCAGCCTCACTTCGAGCAGTGGAAATAGAAGCAGATGTTATTTTAAAGGGGACAAAAGTTGACGGCGTTTATGACTCGGATCCAAAGCAGAATTCGGACGCTAAGATGTTCGACGAGTTGAGTTATTTGGAAGTGGTCAAGCGTCGTTTGCAAGTGATGGACTCGACTGCAGTGACCTTGTGCATGGATAACAAAGTGCCAATTATCGTGTTTAATATCACAAAACAAGGTTACTTAAAACGAGTTATTCAAGGTGAGAAACTAGGAACCAAAATTGTCGGGGCTTAATTATGGATACTAAAGACATTCAAAAGGACGCTGAAACCCGTATGCAAAAGGGCGTTGAAAATACGCGTATCGAACTCACAAAAATCAGAACTGGTAAGGCCTCTCCTGTGATGCTCGATACAGTCAAGGTCGAATATTACGGCTCAATGGTTCCTCTTCAACAAGTTGCAAACGTTAATACTCCAGAAGCGCGGCTGCTGACTATTCAACCCTGGGAGAAAAGTCTGATTGGAGAAATAGAGAAGGCTATTCAAAAAGCTGATCTGGGTTTAAACCCTGTCAACGATGGTACGATTATTCGGCTTCCAATTCCTCAGCTCACTGAAGAGAGGCGCAAGGATTTAGTTCGGCTTTGCCACAAACTGGTTGAAGAAGGGAGAATCGCAATAAGAAACGTGCGCAGGGATACTAATGATAAGTTGAAATCCTCAGAAAGGGAACATGAAATCTCCGAAGATCAATACCACACCGCAATAGATGAGATTCAAAAATTTACGGACAAATATATTAAGGAAGTGGACGAAATTTTAGCCAGAAAGGAAAAAGAAGTCATGGAAGTATAGTCTACTTTCAGAGAAAGTCGTTGTGATTTTAATTCGCCGTTTCAAGCAGGAGTTTGGGAAACGGCTTTTTTATTTCTCAGGAAAAGGTGTTTTGCGCCATAAATTGAACCAAGTCAAAGAAGCAGAGTTGGTTAAATATCTATGCTTACTCTTTTTATTTATTTTGTCCTATTCTTTAGCGTCCCCTTTGCGAACCAAGCCGAATATGGCGTAAAGTATCTATTTACTTTTCCTGAAGCGCCCATCTCAGGATTGCCGCTTTCACAACCACAAGCAATTGCTATTGACCTGGAAGGTTTTGTTTATATTATCGACACCGGAAATAGTCGAATCGTGAAATTTAATAATAAAGGGGATTATGTATTCGCGCTGGGTGGTTTCGGCTGGGAAACAGAAGAATTCGATCGCCCGTTGGATATTACAGTAAAAACCGGTTTGGAGGTTTTTGTGGCCGATTTCAACAATGAAAGAATTGAACGCTATGATAAAAAACTCAACTATATTTCATCTTTTTACTCGGAAGAAACCTTTTCAACTGATTTGGGATTTGGGTTTCCCAGTGGGGTTGATGTGTCTGCTCAGGGAGAACTCTTTATTTGTGATAACGAGAATAATAGAATATTAAAACTAAACACGTTTGGCAAGCCGATTGTCAGTTTTGGAGATTTTAATTGGGGGGACGGGCAGCTTGAACATCCCGCCAAAGTTGAAATCAGCCCAGATAACTTAATTTATGTCTCTGATCAGAGTGCGAATCAGGTTGTCGTGTTTGATTACTTTGGGAATTATGTTACAAGGTTTGGAAAAAATTTGTTAAACAAACCGAAAGGCATGACCTGGTCTCGTAATAAGCTTTTCGTTGCGGATTCAGGGAATGACCGTATGGCGGTGTTTGATAAAAATCACCAACTCATTTATTCCTGGGGCGATGAAGGTTCAAATATTGGCGCTTTTAAGAATCCGGTCGATGTTGCAGGATTCGGTGAACTGATTTATGTCCTTGATTCGGACAATAATCGTGTTCAGGTTTTTGAGCTCATTGAAGTCAAGTAAAATATGGAGGTTGCTCAGTTTTTTAGTTACAATTTAATATTAATGGAAAAGATCTAAACGGCTATCCAGTTAAACTGGCAAGCAAGACAGAAGTCAATGTCGAGTTCTTCGACGTCTCAGGGCAGACTTTGTCGAGACATCTTGTTAGTTATGGGCTCTTCGTATCAAGCTCCTCTTCCGAAGTGACGGGATCGAAAGGAGAGCTTTTTTGTAGCTAACTGAATAGGACGAAAGATCGAAGAAAATTATTATAAACTTGTAAGTTTTAATTGTGACTGGGCGATTTTATTCTGCGACATTTTTTAAAACAAAGCATTTATCTGCAATATGCTTCGTTTTGTATCCGGTTTTCCTGTTCCCCCAATCGAATCATGATCTCCGCAAGGGTTTTTCTCTATTTGAGAAGGAAGTGTTTTTAATTGCCGATAGCTCATCGCTTTCCTACCAGCTCAACGATAGCCTTCTTATTCCTGATTCCGAAAAAGTTTGGGCTGATTCGGTTTTGCTTAAGAATGAACACGACTACTCTTTCGATTACCTTGCCGGGATTTTAAATTTCAAAAAAGCACCTTCGGGCAAACGCCAGATTAGGATTCAATATAAAATATTCCCTTTCTCTCTCAAAACTGAATACTTCAACCGTGAAATCGTTCTAGTGAAGAAGCAAAATGAAGGGTCCAAAGATTTCTCAAATTCGGCAGAAAATAGTCGACCGCAACAGAAGAAAGTTTCGCGCGACATTTTAGGGTCGCAGTTAAGAAAAAGCGGCAGCATCATCCGTGGAATTTCCGTCGGTTCCAATCAAAATTTACAGGTTGACTCGGGATTGCGAATACAGATTTCGGGACAGTTGGCAGATAATGTAGAGGTTGTCGCTTCGCTGACCGATCAAAATACACCGATACAACCGGAAGGGAATACTCAGACGCTTCAGGAGATCGATAAAGTTTTTGTAAAAATAAAAGGACCCAACCTGCAGGCGACTCTCGGCGATTATAATTTAGATCTTCAAGGCGGCGAATTTACCAGATACAGCCGAAAGCTGGAGGGTATTATGGGCCGGGTCGATTTCCGGAACTATTCAGTAATTCTCTCGGGTGCGGTTTCCAGGGGACAATTTACCACCAACGAATTCCTGGGGCAGGAGGGCAACCAGGGGCCGTATCAGTTGCAGGGGGCGAATGGCCAAATAAATATAATTGTACTTGCCGGCACGGAAAGGGTCTGGGTGGACGGAGAACAGGTGGCTCGAGGTGAAAACCATGATTATGTCATCGATTATGGGAACGGCCAGATCAGGTTTACCCGGCACCACTTGATTACTTCTGACTCTCGCATTACCGTCGATTTTCAGTTTTCGGACGAGAGTTTTCTAAGAGATTTCTTTGCAGCCCGCGGCCAATCCATTTTTTTTGGTAATAAAGTAAAATTAGGCACAACATTTATTCGGGAAAGCGATCATAAGGACAGTCCACTGAATCTTGAATTAGACGATCGAAGATTAGCGATACTCGAAGCGGCCGGCGATAGTTTAGCGGTTGTGCCCGGCTGGACTTTTGTCGGGCAAGATAGTGGGGTTTATATTATGGACTCGACCGGAGTCTTTGTTTATGCCGGACCTGGCCTAGGCGACCACATTGTATCTTTTTCATTTTTTGGAGAGAACCAGGGCGACTATCGAAATATCGGTCTGGGCCGCTTCGAATTTGCAGGGGAGAATAGAGGCAGCTACAAGCCGTTTATTATTTTACCAAAAGCGCAAAGGCACGACCTTGCAGGGCTGAATTTAGAGCTTGCACCAAGCTCGTCCTTTAATATTAAGAGCGAGTTGGTAATGAGTGACTTTGATGGCAATGTTTATTCGACAAGGGATAACGCTAACAATCAGGGAACAGCCTACTCTGTGAATCTAAATTTTCAACCGGAGAACATTGTTTTTTGGGGTAAAAATTTAGGAAAACTTAGCTTTTCCGGAAAACTGCGTAACAAATCTGAGAATTTTCAAGATATTGACCGAACCACCATTGCCGAATTTAACCGGCGCTGGAATATTTCAAATTCTGTTTCAAGTGCGCAGGAAAACATTGCTGAGTTTCGCGGCAGTTACGTGCCGCTTAGCGGGCTGACCTTTCGGGGCGGACTCGGAAGGTTGTCGAAATCTTCTTTGTTTAAGTCGAACCGCTGGGAATTTCAAACAAGCTTGCATAAAAAGAATTTACCCAGAACAAATTACTTTATCGAATTTATCGATCGCAATGATCGAAATATCAAACAAGAAAGCACCTGGCTTAGACAGAAGATAGGCGCCGAGTACGATCTGAAAAGGGTCAAACCGATTTTTGAATATGAAGGTGAGATCAGAAAAGATTCGCAAACAGACTCGCTTGACTCAGGTTTTCGGTTTGATTCTTACACGGCTGGCCTGGTTTTTTCACCGTTCAAAATGTTAACCACCTCGGCTAAATATAACGTTCGCGATGACAAAGCTCGGCTGGACCAAACATTTTCACCGAAGTCAATCGCAAAAACCCAGAGCTATGATCTCTCATTGAGGAACTGGCGTGCTTTCAATGTGTCCGCTTCCTACACTCATCGTGAGCGGGAGTTTGCTGACGACAGCATTCAAGGTACCCGCACTGATCTTGCCGACATTCGAATTAGCTTTTCACCTCGTCATGGTGGCATTAGAAGCAATTTTTATTACCAGGCTTCAAACACGCAAGTCGCTCTGCAGGAAGAGGTTTTTATAAGAGTCAAGGAAGGCGAAGGCAATTTCAGATTTAATGAAGAATTGAATGAGTTTGAACCGGACCCTTTTGGCGATTTTGTAAGACGGCTTTTCACAACTAAAAACTTCAGCCCGGTGATCGGCCTAAAGGTGAGAGCTGATTTACGATTTACCCCAAAGAGATTCTTCAATTTGAAAAACAAGGGGTTTCTTCAAAAGGTTTTTTCACCGGTTTCAACGGCAACGTTTTTGAGAATCGATGAAAGGACGAAAGAAAAAGATGTCACCAAAATCTATTTGCTGCAATTAGAGCATTTCCGCCAAGACAGCACGATTTTCGGAAGTTGGGAATTTCGCCAAGACGTTTTTCTTTGGGAAAAGAGCAGGAAATTTTCATTGCGTTATCGTTATAGAAATCGCTTGGAACTAAACAATCAATTTATCGGTGGCGGGCAGCGGCGTCAGGTGCTTGAAAGAAGATTCAGAGTACTCCACCGCTTTTCAAACCAAATAAGCATACAAGTTGAATACACTAATGCTTTGGAGGATAGGATTTTTCAATCCTTGTCACGGCAGGATAGAAAAGTACGTTCGGATAAATTGGAGTTGGATTTCGTTTACCGTCCGCAGAGGCGCCTGGAACTTGGGTTGCGCAGTCAGGTCAGCCGGAACCGGGATATCGTACTCAAGCCGCAGACAAGGGCCAACCTCATTTCCTTGAAACCAAGGTCCAATTACTCGCTGAGCAAAAAAGGCCGACTTAGAGGTGAAATTGAATGGGTCAGAGTCGATGTTTCACCAAACAATCGGCTCATCCCTTTTGAGCTTACGAACGGCCGCAGAGCTGGAACGACTTTGAGATGGAATTTCAGTTTTGATTACCGCATATCCATTAATGTGCAGGCATCGATGAGCTATTTGGGCCGCAAGGAACCGGACCGGCCGAAAACTCAGCACATCGCGAGGGTTGAAATGCGAGCGTTTTTTTAGGAGTATTTTTTATGGATAAACACAATACCGATTACCCTCGTACCCAAACTCAAGTTTGGGCAAGCAATTGGATGCGAAGCTCTGCTTCGCCTATCTGGGGCGCAAGCGATGTGTTCCAAAGTAGCAGCTTTGGAACGAGCGTATTTGGGGTGGGTCTCATTGGAGTTGGTTGTCAAAAAATCCTGCGAACATTTTTGATCTACGCTTTTTTTCTGTGCTCATTTCTGTTTAACTCCGATTCCTTATTACCATCTGAAAATGACCACTCCCCAAATCCGAGACTCTATCAACTCAAAATATTCGGCGATAAAATAATCAGTCGAGACAAAATTAAAAACTGGTTTAAACTTAGTAAAGGCGATGCCGTTTCTAAAGAAATCATAAAAAAACGCGGCCAGGGAGTTTTAGAAAAATTTGCAGAAGATGGTTTTTACTTTGCCAAGTTTGATTCTGTCGTTTTTCAGTACAACCCGGATTCTACGCGGGCGAATGTTTCTATCTACATAAATCAGGGACAGAAGATCAAAGTAGATCTAATTTCAATTAGCGGAATTGACGAGGCTCAGAAATTGGTAAGGGACTTAGGAACCCAGCCCGGAAGAGATTTCAACGAAAAGATCCTGCAAGAAGATATTGAATCCATTATCTATTATTATGAAAATAAAGGTTACCCCTATTGTAAGGTAACTGTCTCAGATCTAAGCCTTGACAACTCAAGCAAGAATGAGTCAAGAATAAATATCAAATTAAAGGTGGATCCGGGTCAAGAATTAACCATCGAGGAGATCGAAATAGTCGGCAACGAGCAAACCAAAGAATCCGTCATTCTTCGAGAGCTACCTCTGGAAATCGGCGATATTTACAACCAGCGAAATATTAACAGAATCGAATCGAAGTTGCAAAGGCTTGGCTATTTTAAATGGGTCAATCCGCCGCAGCTTGAATTGCTTAATGACAATTCTGGCAAACTGATTATTGAACTTGCTGAGGGTCACTACAACCGATTTGATGGTGTCATTGGGTACAATCCGGGAACTCAATCGAGCCAAGGTTTCGTGACCGGACTTATCGATATATCCTTTGGAAATCTTTTCGGAACCGGACGGCAAATTGAGGTACATTGGCAGCGCAGGACAGAAGAGACTCAGAATCTGCGTATTCGGTATTTAGAACCCTGGGTCGGTGGCCTTCCACTGAATGCGGGATTTAGTTTTGAGCAGCTTATTCAGGATACCAGCTACGTCCAGAGAAATCTTGGACTCGATTTCCGCTTTCAATTTAGTGAGAAGTTATCGTTTTTCACACAAGTTTCAAAACGGGATATTTCACCGAATTCGTTGGGAAGTATTCCGTTTGGTATTCCAAAAAGTAATTCACTGAATTTAGAAGTAGGTCTCTCCTACAACACTCTTGATAATTTGCTGAATCCAAGCAGAGGATTGCACTACACATCTACCTTTGAATGGGGAAGAAAAACCGTGGAAAAAAGTTCAAACGAAAGCGAAACTCTTGACAACTCGTCAAACCAAAAGCGCCTATTGATTGACTTTGAAACTTATTTTCCTTTGTTTAGGTGGCAGGTACTCGCGCTAGCAATTCACGGACGACAAGTGACCAGCGATGAGCCGGTCATCCCGATAACCGAGCACTACAGATTGGGCGGCGCCCGGACTCTGCGCGGTTACCGTGAAGAGCAATTTAATGGTTCACGTATTGCCTGGGCAAATTTCGAATATCGCTATCTTTTGGGAAGATACTCACGATTTTTTGCTTTTATTGATACGGGTTATTTTTTCCGGGAGACCGTTGAAAATAATTCAGTGGCCAGGATTCAGAAGTGGAAAGTGGGCTACGGAATTGGTCTGAGAATGGATACTCGTCTCGGACTTTTTGGAATTGACTACGGTCTTGGGGAAGGCGACCGACTGTCAAATGGTAAGGTTCACATAGGCTTGAAAAATGAATTTTAATCTCAAGGGCTATTTTATTCTCGTTAGGCCTGTCAATATTTTCATAGGTGCCCTAACTGTTTTTGTGGGTGCTGTCATAACTGGAACAATTCATCCTCTGGAAAAAGTTGTACTCGCTTGTATTTCCGGGAGCCTGATTATGGCAGGCGGGAATGGTATCAATGATTATTTTGATTTGGAAATCGATCGTGTGAACAAGCCGTTTCGGCCACTCCCTTCCAATATTGTAACCACTAAAGGCGTATTGAGTTTCGCAATTATTTTGTTTGCTTTAGGTGTTTTTCTTAGTATATTTATTTTTCCGGTTGCAGTTTTTGTGG
>SMUX01225113.1_pt1 | contig 11586 bp, 12 predicted proteins | sample 2456431 | NCBI WGS metagenome assembly SMUX01 (sample SAMN11095930, study PRJNA526329) | marine sediment metagenome | biome: Marine sediment; feature: Surficial sediment; material: Deep marine sediment; isolation source: Hadal surficial sediment | place: Pacific Ocean | collected 2014-11 | depth... | reverse complement strand
GAAGAGCCGCGTATTATTCGTGCCTGGCCAGGGATTGTCAATGACTATCCGGCGGGCATCGCGCTGCACCGATACATTGTGTCTAAATGACTGATTTCATAACCTTTCTGGGCTAAACTCGCTGGCCATATGAGCGCCGAAAACACCCCCGAAGCTGCCCCCGAGACCGCACCCACGAGCACCGGACGCCGAGTCACCGGGCGGCGGCTGTTAGCCAGCACCTCGGTCGTGAGTGGCATGACGCTGCTCTCCAGAATTCTGGGGCTGGCTCGCGACGTGGTATTCGCCCGCTTCTTCGGCGCCTCGCTGGTCATGGACGCGTTCCTGGTCGCCAACCGCATCCCGAATATGATGCGGCGTTTCTTCGCGGAAGGCGCCTTTTCGCAGGGCTTTGTCCCGGTCATGGCGCGGTACCGGGAGCAGCACGACCACGAGGACGCACGTGAATTCGTCGACGCCGTGGCGGGAACATTCGGGCTGATTCTATTCGTCGTGACACTCGCGGGCGTGATCGCGGCGCCGCTGCTCGTCGCCGTGGTCGCCCCCGGATTCATTGGCGAGGATGGCCGCTTCGAGCTCGCGGCGCTGATGCTGCGGTTCACGTTCCCGTACCTGTTCTTCGTGTCGCTGACGGCGTTCGCAGGGGGCATTCTCAATACCTACGGTCGCTTTGGCGTGCCGGCCTTTACGCCCGTGATCCTGAACATCGTCCTTATTGCGGCGGCGGTCTGGCTGGCACCCACGCTGGCTGAACCGGGCATGGCGCTGGCGTATGCCGTGCTCATCGCCGGGCTGCTGCAGCTTCTGTTTCAGATACCGTTTCTCGTCCGCATTCGTGCATTGCCGAGACCGAAATGGATGCCGTCACACGAGGGCGTGCGGCGCGTGATGAGATTGATGTTGCCGGCGATATTCGGTTCGTCCGTGGCACAGATCAACGTGCTGCTAGGCGGCATCATCGCGTCGATGCTGGGTGTCGGCAAGATCAGCCTGCTGTACTATTCCGACCGGCTGATGGAATTTCCGCTGGGTATTTTCGGCATCGCGCTCGCGACCGTGACGCTGCCGTACCTGTCACGTCAATATGCGAACGCCGCGCACGACGAATTCGCCGCGACGCTGGACTGGTCGATGAAACTCGTGTTGCTGATTGCCGTGCCGGCGGCAGTGGGCCTGATCGTGTTGGCCCAACCGCTTGTTGCCACGATATTCTATGGCGGTGTGTTCACGGCGAATGATGTCCGCCTGACAGCGCTTGCGTTGCAGGCATTCTCGGTCGGTTTGATCGGCTTTTCATTCGTCAAGATTCTTGCGCCGGCCTATTTTGCCCGCGAAGACACTCGCACACCGGTGCGCGCCGGCCTCATTGCCCTGGCCGTCAACCTGGTCCTGAGCGTGGCGCTTGCCTGGTACCTGACAAGCATCGGCTTCGCAGCCAGCCATGCAGGGCTCGCGCTCGCAATTTCTGTTGCAGCGTTGCTCAACGCATACCTGCTCTACCGCGGCCTGCGGCGCGAGGGCATCATTCGCCACTCCACCGGCTGGACCGCGTTGCTGCTGCAGGTGCTGATGGCGAATATTGCGATGTGGGCGATACTCGATTCGCTACATCGGCCACTGGAATGGTGGCTGGCCGCGGGGCCGCTCGACCGGTCAGCCTGGCTTGTGCTGAACGTCGCCGTGAGCGCCACGGTCTATTTCCTGGTGTTGTACGCGCTCGGCCTGCGGCCATCGAACTTGCGCATGAGGCGGCGCTGAGATGAGGCTCGTGCGCCACTTGTCGGACCTGCCGTATGCTGAGCTTGAACACGGTAGCGTTGTCACGATCGGCACCTTCGACGGACTGCACCTGGGTCATCAGAAACTGCTCGACAGGGTCATCTGCAGTGCGGCGGATAAGGGCATACCGTCGATCGTGATGAGTTTCGAGCCCATGCCGGGGGAATTCTTTGCGGCCGAGCAGCCACCCGCCCGCCTGATGCGCATGGGCGAAAAATTCCAGGAACTGGCATCGCGCGGCATCGACATTTTTTATTGTCCGAATTTCGGTCTGGCAATGCGGGAAATCTCAGCGGCTGATTTTATTCGCCGTATCCTGGTCCATGGGCTGGCGACACGGCATCTCGTTGTTGGCGATGATTTTCATTTTGCTCGACACCGGGAAGGCGGCATCGAGGAACTTTGCGGTGCGAGCGTGGCACTCGGTTATGAGGTCGAACAGGTGCCCAGCGTCACTGTCGATGGCATCAGGATCAGCAGCACGTTAGTTCGCGAAGCGCTCGCGGGCGGCGAGGTAGAACAGGCGACCGCATTACTGGGTCGCCCGTACCGTATGTCGGGCAAGATTATCGAAGGCGAAAAACTCGGCAGGACACTGGGCTTTCCAACTGCAAACGTCGATTTGCGACGACGTCAGAGTGCTGTCATGGGTGTTTTCGCGGTGCGCGTTCAAGGCTTGCCCGGGGGCGCGAAAGATGCCGTCGCCAGCGTTGGTACGCGGCCGACCTTCGACGGCACGAAACCGTTACTGGAGGCACACATCTTCGACTTCGATGAGGACATCTACGGCGAGCACATTCATGTGGATTTCATCGCGTACCTGCGCAGTCAGATAAAGTTCGACGATGTCGACGAACTGGTTGCGCAGATGCACTGTGACGCCGACAATGCGAGATCGATACTCGCGGCGGACGCGGCATAAATGGAAAACCCCTTGAGTGTAATGATCGACACCGGCAAGCGGCGCTTTGCTGCATGGATCGCGTTCGCGCTTGCCATCATGCTCGCCGATCAGGCGGCAAAATGGGCGATCGTCGAATGGATTCCGGTGTTCGGCAAGGTTCCGATCAATTCGTTCCTGAACCTGACCCATCAGCATAACGCGGGCGCTGCATTCAGTTTTCTGGCGGATTCGGCCGGTTGGCAACGCTGGTTTTTTGTCGTACTGGCGGCAGGCGTGAGTTCAGTGCTCGCGGTGTGGATCTGGCGTATTCGCAATGAAGGTCCGGCATTGCTGGGCGCCGCGCTCGCGCTGGTGCTCGGCGGTGCGCTCGGCAATGTCATCGATCGGATTCGACTCGGCTATGTGACGGATTTCATCCAGGTGTGGTTCGGCAATTGGGCGTTTCCCTCGTTCAATGTCGCCGATGCAGCCATAACCGTTGGTGCGGCGATATTGATCTTCGACTCTTTATTCCTCTCTGGACGCGAGCATCGGGCCTGATCCAATCGCCGTAGGAGGGCCTTTAGGGTCAAAACAAGGGACGACCTGATGTCGCGGCGCACAGGGATGTGCGAGAGCGACCAGGCCTGATCAGGTTGTACCATTCGCCGCGCTATCGGGTTCGTGACCAGCAATCGGCGAGCGGTGCCGATGTGCGAACGCCTCGCCCATCGAGCTGAAATGTCAGGCACTTGTTGGCCTCGTCATCGGCATTCTGATAGGTGGCGATGGCCGTGAAGTTATTCGCGTCGGCGGCGGTCACGGATATGGAGTAGGAATTCGAATTGGTGATGAATGCCGTGCCGACCGGAAAGCCGAGTAGCGTCATATCCATCGTGTAGGTGTTGTTTTGCAGATAGAAGCGTTCCTGATCGACCGCTATTTGCAGCAGCGCCGCTCTCGCCTCGGAGCGCTTTGCGCGCGCCACGTACTGTCGATAATTCGGATAGGCAATCGCTGCCAATATGCCGATGATGACGACGACGATCATGAGTTCCATCAGAGTGACGCCGCGCATCTTTCGATACATCGCCGAAACTCTCGCGCGAGTATGACGCATCACTCGATGCCGTCCTGGGTCCAAAGTGTTCGAACCGGATAATTCTGGAATCCCGGATCGAAACATTCGAGGCCGACGCAACCGATGGGTGGCGGGAAGCAGGCCGAACCGGTGCAGCTGGCGTCCGGACTTGGGAACATTATCGTCGGCGCTGGTGCGATTCCTCCTTGTGCAAGAACCGTTTGGCGGGCATTGTCGGCGTTGGCCGGATCCAGTGAATCGAGATTGTTCACGATCGGATCGCCATTGACGATACTGACCTCGTACAGCGTATTTTGGCCGATCGCGACATCGCAGGTCGCGGACGCACCCGACTCCGGCGAGAACGCGACAAAGAACACGCTGTTATTGAATGTTGTCGAGTCGGCCAATATCATCTGCGTCGGCGGCAATGTAAAGCGCCAGCCCCTGTCAGTCGAGTCCAGCACGATTTTTGTCAGCCCGCTGACTTCGACCATGTTCGCATCTGTCGCAATACTGTAGCCGTCATACTGGGCTTGTGAGAGTTGATTGAATATGTCCGAGTCACGCAACGAATAGAAACGGTCGACGGCATCGCCATTGAGCGGATGAGCACGGTAACCCGTCCCGATGCTGATGGCGAGATATCGCCGGTTCTGAAGAACATCAGTGAACACCGACACGTCAGGAGAATTGTAGATTCGGCGTGCGCCCTCAGAGCCGGAAGTCGCCACTCCTTCGAAGCCGAAGCGCGCGATCACGCCGCCAGTCACGAGTGACGATGCGGGCTCTCCGGAGAAAATATCGAACCTCCAGATCTGACCGCCAACATCTGCGGCGTACATTCGATCGGCAAACTGGTCGCCATTGATGTCGATTACCTTGATCCGGGTCGGAAACGCGCGCGTCATTTTTGCAAGCTGCAAGTCGGCGGAGTTATCCTTGCCGGCACGCCAGATTTCGGCGCCGGTCTTGAGATCCAGCATGAAGATGCCCGCACCCTCACCATCGTCGGTGGCCGGCACGCTCGGCGAATCGTGAGCGGTGTCGTAGCCGGCGCCGATGATCACTACGGCCTTATCCGAATTCAGACCCGCTTCAGTCGTGTTGACTCGCGTGATGACCGGTGCAGACCATGATTGACCGAATCCCGGGTAGCTCACGTTCCACAGTAATTTGGGCACATTCTTGTCGGTCACATCGAGTGCGTAATAGCTATTGCCGCCGCGGCGCAAACCGAACACGATGTACACGAAATCGTCGCCGTCAATCTGGCCATTGCCGTTCTGATCTGAAATTATCGGAACGATGTCACCGTCGATCCCGTACTGTTTGAATTGTGAGGCAGAATTGGCGAGCAGCTTGGCGAAATTGTCAAGCATCTCCTTAGGCACAAAGGACCACAGCTCGACACCGGTGTCGCCGTCGATCGCGTGCAAGTAGCCGTCGTTGGTCGCGGTGAAAACGACGATGTCCGATGTGGCGTCGCCGTAGTCGATCGCGGCCGGCTGCGAGTGCAGGGGGTCTCCCATCACGTAGCGAGTGGTCGTAGACGGGTCATTGTCGTCGTCGATGATATCCTCGCCGTTCGCCCAGGCAATCATGTCAGCTACGGTCGGTTCGCCAAGGGCGCCGCTCAGACCGAAATCGGCCGGTACGTAGGCAGCGGCGTTTGCAACCGACAGTGCGTTGCTGGCAGCCGTCAGATTGGAATCGCTGCCATTGTTCGTGTAAATCTTGCGTGTGGCCGGATCCGGCAAAAGATTGGCCGCGCCGCCCAGGGTGACCTCGGCACCATCCGGTGAGCCCACTGTCCAGAAGCTCTTCGCTGTATCCGCAAAAAATCCCGTCGTCGGATCCACTGCCGGTGCGCCATTGGCGTCGGTGATCGTGGAGTCGACAATGCGGTACTTTTTCAGGTTGCCGGGCCAATGCGTCTTGGGCTCGGATTTGAAGATGCTCAGATACAAGTCATTGAGATTCTGAGTTCTGTTGAACGCATTCACGGCGACGGATGGCGACGTGAATGTAAGCGACTGCTCGGTGATGTCATCAAGGATGCTCAGCAGCGCGGCAACCAGGCTCGCCGGATCTTCCGTGGAGTAGAACTGGCCGCCACTTACCGCTGCGGCCTCCTCCACAAGGTTTGTTTCATCTTTCCTGGCGAGGAAGCCGATGCCATAAGTCCTGACGATCTGAACGCCGGGTTCTGAAAGGTTGTTGTCGTGCTTGAAGAGGTACTCGGCGATATCGTCGAGACAATCTCCCTGAGTTTCGTAGGTACATGACGCGCGGCCCAGCACCGCCTCGAAATCAGGCAGCGTCGGCGCGAGCAGCTCGGTATCCGCGTCGTTGCCCGGAGCTCCGTCAGTCAATATGATATTGAAGTTGCGAGGGCAGGTGCCGCCGACAGTGGGTGGCTGCTTGTAGACTTCCGGTCCGCTCGACAGCAGCGCAGCGGGATCGGTCGGAAATTCGTTGATCAGTTCACCGTAGTGTGCCGGGAGACCGTTCCAGTACAATGCGCCTTCGTAAAATGTCTCGGACAGCGGCGAGTTCGAATTACCATCCAGGCTGTCCAGTCTTGACTCGAATAGCGCTCGCGTCGTGTTGAGGTCGCTGATTGCGTGCAGTACCGGACCGCCGTCGTTGCTGTTGAACGGCATCAATCCGATGTTGATGTCGTTATAGGCGCCGAGCACTGTCTTGACAACCGTCTTGATGATGTCGATCCGTTTGATGTCCTGTTCCGGTTTTTCCTGGAGCCAATTGAGGTAATTGCCGTCGTACATCGTGTAGAGTTGATTGGCCGGATAGCTCTCCCAATCGATCTCGTAGTCCGGGTTGCCGGTGAATTTGGCGGTGTCGGTACCGACACGTGCGAATACATCGCCGGGTGCCCCGTCGCCATGAAGGCCCGAGTCCTTCTCGCACTCCACGATGGCCGACTCTTGTGACGTTGCGAGCGTCTGCCATTTGGCGCCGGAAACGGAATCGGATCGGTACTGCGCCAGGATTCCGGTATAGCTGCCGACGCTGAGTAGCTGGAGAGCGGCCGACACACAGACAAATTTCACCTTGTCTAATCCACGATCCGTGTCGCATGCCGGCGGAAGTCCTGAATCGCTCCAGAAGTATTCGTTTGCGTCGCAGGTACCGACGTAGGTAAGTGCGCTGTCATAGAACGCAAGCGTGTGCTCGGTCGAGTTCATGCTGCCGGAGGTGTCAACCAGAAACAGGATATTCGGCTTGGCGACCGTCTGATTGGTTGACAGCAACAATTCCGTGTCGTCGCTCATCACCGGGGCTGCAATGACGATCGTCAGTACGGATACGATGCCAAGACAGGCAGTTTTTCGCTTTGTGGCCATGATCCTAATTCCTTTCCGTCCCTGTTACGCCCGTCGCGTTACTTGACGACATTCACTTCAATGACAACATCGGCTTCCAGATGATGAATGACGGTCGCGATGTTCGTATTTTTGTTGGCGATGCTATTGACCGCTATTCTGAAGTCGGCAAGCGTTACATCCACTTTGTTCAACACGTAGCGTGTATCGCTCGTCACCCGAATCGTCCGGCGCTCGCACTCGTCACATTCCTTGAACGAAATGGTGCCGGCCGAATAGCTCGGCAGAGTCATGTCCTTGACCGCGACTTCGTAGGCCAGGCTTACTGTGTATGATTCCGCCCAGGCGGCCAAGCTCGAAAATGCCATCAGGGCAATTATCAATTTGCTGATTCTCATCGGATTGGCTCCAAACATGGCAGATTCACAAAATTGTCGGCATCACAGAGTTGGCGACTCCGGCCCAATAACGTAAAACGCCTGCGTATGTACTGCTGTGGAATCGCGATCGGTGACCAAGCTGGCGTCGCGCCTCGATTGGGCCTGGGCGCTGGCGAGAAAATGGTAGGCGGCAATGCCGCCGCCGACGCCCAGGCTGAATGCTTTGTCGGGAACCAGCGTCGAGTCCTCGAATTGAATCTGAATCGTAACCGAATCGTGTTCGTTGATCGTCTGCGTCACCGGCGCAGTGGCAAGTGTGCTGAAGCTCCCCTGGGACAGCGCCTGCTCAAGCCCGGTTTCGGCCGCCTGAAACGCGTATTCGTAGTTCTGGTGATTGCGGGCCATCGCAAGTTCCGTCGTCGCCGTGTTGATGCCGGATATCGCAAGGATCGTGATCACAACCAGAAGGATGAGGCCGACAACCAGCGCTGCACCAGTTTGTTTGTTGTATTGCATCAGCGTTTGCATCGTGGACTCTCTCATTCAGGATCTGGCGTTGCGCAGCAATATCGTTTTTGACACCTGCATGCGGCGGAACGCGTCGTTGTAGACACCGAGGTCGACGTCGCCCGGTTTATAATTGCGGAGATCCACGATGCCTACCTCGGGCGTAATGCCGCGCACGAGCAGCCAGATGCGCGCGCTGATAATCCGGGCGCCCGGGATGTAGCCCACCGCAGCCGGGTCGTAAACCGGGTCGCCGGGATTGACGTAGCGGTCAACGGCATTATCCCCATCGACGTCAACGCCGAACTGAATCTGCAGGTTCTCGACGCCCGGCGCGACTTCCTGATCGATGATTGTGGGCACGCCGCCGATTGTCGTTAGCGACTTGCGACGCAGTGTCGGCGAGCCTGGAATCAGATCAGACTGCGCGGCGACGTAATAACTGTTGATCAGAAGATTATGCGTCGATGAGTCTGCCGCGGTGTAATTCGCGGGAATGATGCCGTCCGCAAACAGCTCGCCCTGAATACGGGTTGATTGTATTTGCAGCCGTCCGGGTTCGGGCACGCTCGCGGCTACGGCAACCCGGCGCACCGTCACGACGTCGGAATTCGCCTGCGCTCCACCGTTAGCGCCGCACGGAAGCGTGTATGCGTTGTTGTCGCCGTCGACGAACATCGCCAGATCGAGTACCCAATCGGCACCACAGGTGCTCGGCGCCGGAAGCCCCTTCGGGTTAAAATTGCCTGCGAGCGAGCGGCCCTCGACTGCGAGGGCGCGGCTGTTTCTTCCCCAGTTGCTCGCCATGCGCAAGTCAGCCTCGATCGTGTCCATCGCAAACTGCGCAGTTTCCTGGACTCGGGCGATCGACTCGTTAATGACGAAGGCGTGCCGACTCTGGGCGTAGATCTGTATCGCACCAACCATCAGGAATGAGCCGATGGCGAGCGCAACCATGAGTTCGATCATCGTCAGGCCGGCCTGTTGCCGATTTGTACGAATTGCCGTCTGTCTAATGTGCATGATTTCTAAAATCCGAAGACCGGTATCGTGATCGAATAACTGGGCGGCGGGTCCACTCCGGGCTCGGTCCAGCCGATCGTGATGGCGTAGATCGGCGGCGACACGCCGCCGTCGTATTGAATATTCACTGCGCCGTTCGGCAGCGAGTCCAGCGCCTGCTGGTCCCAAAGCAATATGTCGTGGGCGGCCATCTGCGTGGGCGTGCAATCGATGCCCGTGCCGACACAACCGTTATCGACGCCCGGACCCATGTAGTCGACACCGGCACGCGGGTTGGCCCGAATGCGGTCCGCAACGTCGCCGGCCAGTGTGACCGCATTGTGGCGAAACAGTGCCGTGCGGCCTGCCTGCATGCCTTGTACAAAGAGGCCCGCTATTCCGAGCATGCCGACCGACATGATGATCAGAGCAATCAGCACCTCGATGAGTGAGAAGCCTCGTTGCGCTTCGCGCGCATTCGCGTTGCCTGAACCAGGGATCATGGGCAGGTTTTCCCCATGGCTGTCAGAGCCCCATCGATCAGATCCATGTCACGCAGAATCGTGGCGCGGCCCAGCGGTGTGGTGACGAACAATCGTGCCGCTGAATTTCCACCTGCGGCCTTGATATTGCCGCGCTCGTCACAGATGATGGCCTGTGTCATGGCGGGAAGCCCGCCGACGTCGCCACGACCGAGGCCGGTCGATGCATAGCTGAAGTAAGTGGCGTCGTTCGCGATCGCCAGGATGACACCGGTGCGCGCGGATGGGTGCGCCCGCAGCACCGTTTCGGTGGCGCCGGCACGGCTGAGGTCGCCGTCCTCGTCAACGAAAACGATGAAACCCTGATCCCAGGTGCCGCCGCAATTCGCGGCCGCGTCCATCGAGTTGGCACTCGCGCAGATCGTGATATTGGTCTTCGCGCGGGCCGCCTCTGTGCGTGCGAGGTGGAATGCGGCATGCAAGTCGTTCGCGGTGCTGGTCATGCGACTGTTCTGGGTGAATCCGGCCAGGTTCGGCAACCCCAGCAACAACACGACGCCAACGATCATCAACGTGATCAACAGCTCGTAGAGGGTAAAGCCGGATTGGTTCTTGTTCTTCACGCAGGCGATTTTAGCGGGTTGCGGCGCCGCCTCGGCGGCTATCGGACGAGCGGTCGCCAAACGCCGACAGACGGTCGTTGCTGTGGCACGGACTTGACTTAATGCGCGCAGCTGTACGCATCGCCGTTGCTGTTTTCAAGCGCCACGCGGGGCCTGCCCGTGTAGCTGATCACAAGGGCTTTCGGTCGCGTCCGGCCGGCCTTGTCGCAGACCACGATCGTGCCGTTGGTCGCGCGCAGCTGCGTGGATCTCAGGCTGAAGCCGCGCCGATTTGCCATAATGCGGACAGATTCACCGGCACGATGCCGCGTCAGCACGGGCTCGCCTGGATCGATGCGCGGCGGCTCGTCCCGGTCATTGTTGACGAACATGAGCCAGCCGCCTGACCAGTCGCGGCCGGGGGTACAGCTCTGGCCATCGAAACTGGGGCACAGCGACACGACCCGGCGCCGCACGATCGATTCCTTGCGGGCAAGGTGGATTGCGTGGAACAGGGCGTCGATTTCGACGCCCTGGTGACTTCTCGCGACCATGCCGGAGAATGACGGCAGGCCGATCGTCAGCACGATCGCCACCAGGGCGAGCGTCATGACGAGTTCGTAGAGTGAATATCCGCCATTTTGCTGTGGCATGTCAGACCTCCGTGTCCGTTGCCGGGTACTGCGCCAATATCATCTTGACGGAGTACCAGTCTGGCATCGGCCGGTAAGCGCTGCCGCCTGCATTTGTGCTGCGTCGAGGCCCATTTGGCCGCGACAACGTGCGCAACAACCGGGGCCGACAAACGGGGTGAATAAAGGCCCCAATCGTTTATACTCTGTCTAAGTCGATATCCAGGGGGGATTCGAGCATGCCTCGAGCGGACATCCTGTCGTTGTTCGAACAACACGGCATCCTGCCGACGCCACAGCGCGTCGAAGTCGCCGAGATACTGCTGGAGCGGCCGCAACACCTTTCGGCCGAGCAAATTCTCGAGCAGCTGCGCAGTGCACACAGCAGCGTATCGAAGGCGACGGTCTATAACACCTTGAAGTTGTTCGACGAACGCGGGCTCGTCAAAGAGGTCATGGTCGACCCGGTGCGGAAGTTCTACGATTCGACGACCCACCCGCATCACCATTTCTATAATGTGGACACCGGTGAGCTTCGCGACATCCCGGACGATCAGGTACGGTTTTGCGAGTTGCCGGAGCCGCCTGGCGGGACCGAGAGTGAGCGCGTCGAGGTGCTGATCCGCGTGCGCGCACGCCGCGACCAGGGGAAAGCCGACCCTTTTCCATAGGACCCCTCACGGCTATACTGCGCGCCGCTGCCGGTTTAGCTCAGTTGGTAGAGCACATCATTCGTAATGATGGGGTCAGAAGTTCGAATCTTCTAACCGGCACCATTTTACCCTATTAAAAACAAAAACTTACGTTTTGCTCTCTCGAATTTGATTTCAAGATTCTTCCTTGGGGACACGCAAGGGACGCGAAGTGTGTTATATTCGAGGCAAGCCT
>SMUX01063796.1_pt1 | contig 11591 bp, 12 predicted proteins | sample 2456431 | NCBI WGS metagenome assembly SMUX01 (sample SAMN11095930, study PRJNA526329) | marine sediment metagenome | biome: Marine sediment; feature: Surficial sediment; material: Deep marine sediment; isolation source: Hadal surficial sediment | place: Pacific Ocean | collected 2014-11 | depth... | reverse complement strand
TTTCGGATGTATTTTTATCTATTTGGCTTTTTGCAATTTTCGGCAGAGTATAGCCAATAATTAACCCTATCAGAAAAACTAAAATAAGAAGAATAATTAAGGAGGCTTCAAAACCCCAAAACAGTAATTTTAAATTAACAGGATCAGTATTTTGAATTATTATAACTACAACTAAAATTAACAACACTATGGTTAGAACCAGCTTTGTATTTTTATTCATTATTCCATTCCATTTCTCTTAAATTGATTTTATTTTCACTTCGGGATTTATTAGGTGCAGATCTCTCTGCGGGAATGGTATTTCAATTCCCTTATCACGAAATCTTTTGAATATTTCAAAGTATAATTGGCTTCTTAAAGTATCCGGTTTTTGGATCAACTTTGTTGTCCAAACTCTAAGGATAAAGTTTAACGAGCTCTCGCCAAATTCATCAAATATAACATCCGGCTCAGGATTTTCAAGTACCGACAAATTATCTTCAGCTACCAACAATAGAATATCTTTAACTTTTTCCGGGTCTTCTTTATATGAAACTCCAACTTTAATATTAAATCTCACATTTCGGTCGTTATGACTCCAATTGATTACTTGTGAAGAAATAAATTCTGAGTTGGGAACAATAACAGAAATATTATCATTTGTAACAACAGTGGTTGCCCTCATCGATATATTAACAACATCACCGGAAATACCACCAACTTCAATTCTATCGCCAACTTTAATTGGTCTTTCAAAGAGAATAATAATGCCACTTATAAAATTATTTGTTACATTCTGCAGACCAAATCCAATTCCAACACCCAAAGCACCCGCCAGAACTGTAAGCGCACTAAGATTAATACCCACAGATTGAATGATCACCATCAATCCAATTAGAATTATAACATACCGAACCATGGTGCCGATTGCTGATCTTGTACCAAGATCCAGGGTGCTTTTTGATAGTACTTTATATATAAGCCAGTTTTTTATTCTTTTACTAATAAATATCAGAAGGACAAGTAAAAGGATGAAGTAAAGGATACGCCAGGCTGTTACTGTTGTGCTGCCAATATTAATTAAAGGACTATTGAGCACTTCAATTATTTGGTTAAAGATATTTTTTATTTCTTCCAATTGATGCCATTTATTAAGGACAACTACTTTTATTTACCTAAAATATAAGCAGATTTATTATTAGTATAAAATGATAAGATTTGTAGGATTTTTTTCGGGAACTTTTCTAAGACAAAAAAATCCTGCTGATGATTAGCAGGATTTAATTATTATTCAGTATAACTATTCCCGGATGATTTTTCTAAGCGATCACACACCTTTCTTTAATGGAAGGATTACTCACTCAACAGCTTCATCTTTATAGATTCTGTTTTCTCGTTTACTTCCGCCCTTTCTTCATCAGTTAGTTTTAACTTTTGGATATCAACATACTCATCCAAAGCTTCTTCGTACAAACCTTTATCGTTCAGTATATTTGCAAAGTAAATCCTGAATGATGGAAGATTTTTTGTATCCGGATATTTACGGTAAGTTTCCTTTGCAGTTACAACTGCAGATTCCTGAAACCCGTTTTTCGCAAGCTGCACCGCACCATTCAATCTCTTTATACCAAAATCATCTGTTTTAATTTGCAGTGTGTTGCTTTCGCCTTCTCTTGTTCCATAAACCGCTGTGTTATTGGAACTCTTCTTAATTTCCTTTGGTGCATTCATCATATCTTCCATTGCTAAAGCTAACAGCAATTCATCTGTATTCATCTTCTTAATGCTGCTAACAGAAACTGCCGATGATTCATTTAGATTAAAACGGACATTCCTTCCGCTCAGTACTACCGAAGAATTATCTCCTGTAGAGATAATCGCATCGTCTTCAATCGTACTGCCGCTATTTAACGATAACCAGCTTTCACCGCTTCCGTTCTGGTATTTTACATCGCCGGAAATTTTTTCAACTGTAAACGTTTGCGCCGATAATACACCGGCAAACATTAAAATCATTAATAATTTTTTCATTTTCTTACCTTTAAAATTCTAATAAATGTCTATTATATTAACTATACCTTTAGCAATACCAAGTTCGTTAATGGCTTCTTTGTTAAATTTTTCTGCTCCTAATTTCCACGCAGTATCAAAATCTGTTAATGATGTTGCTTCTATCGACAGCCAGATTTCAACTTTCCCATCAATACTTTCTCTTACAAAATATTTTGTATCGTTGTTAGTTATAAGCTTTGCCTGGTTTGGGGATAGCTTTGTATTAAAGAGAAGATTTACGTGGCGTACTTTTCCATTTCCTTTATAATCAACTAAGGCAGTTTGTATTCCAACACTTTCGAGCAAAGATGAATAACCAACGCTCAAGTCATCACAATCGCCGCCTTTAAGTTCAAATGTTTGATTCGGGAATTGAACATATTCACCGGTAGCACGGGGATCGGAAACGTAAACTAAGTTTGAAACATATTCATTAAATAAAATCTTTGCTTTATAAAAATTTTCTAATGCAATTGGTAAAGTATCTAAAACGGATTTGTTATTACTTAAAACTGCTTTGGCATGATTCATCGATAAATCCAAATCTTTTTTAATAAAGTAACGCAAGTTGCTAACCCTGCCATCCCAGGAATTTATGCTGTTTAAAAGTACTGCTTTTTGAAATTGATCATCCGGCTGATCTGCATTTGTAAAAAGATAAAAGTCTGCATAAGAAAGTTCAACCTTTTCTGATGAATATGATTCCGGAATGATAACATAAAAAGGAATCCGAACTGTATCGTGCGGGGCAATATATGAAATGGGCGATTGAATGTTTTCTTCATTCACACCTTCAATTCTTGCCATAGGTTTCACTGTAACATATTCATCTGTTAGATTAACAACCGTGCCGTAAGCAAAAGGATAATCGATATAGTTTTCGGAAAATGTAGGGTAAATGTCTTTAACAATTTCAACATCAATCATTTTAACTGTTCTTTCTTTAGCAGTATTTATATTGAACGAAACTGTTAATAATAGTTTATCGAAACTATAGCGATTGTTTACAATATTATTTATACCATTTTCAATGAAATCGGTAACACCGAATTCAGTTTTGCGATCAGAAAAGTATTTTACACCGGAAACAAATAATTCAAATATTTCACCTTTATAACTTATAGTCGGAATCATCCCTGCAATAATTGGTGATTGATATTCATCGTGGAATAATGTTAAGCCAAATCCAAAATCACTTAGATAACCGTTAAGACTTACCTGATATGAATTTGTTGTTTCATAAATAAAATTAATTGCTGCTTCATCAATAGGTATAACAGTTATGCCAAGCATTGCATTTATTTCTCTTTTAATTTCAAATTTCGCGAAATCGGAATTTTCAGCTTTTTCACCAAAGTTAAGCAAGTTGATTGATGCCAGAGAGAAATTCAGATATTCATTTACTATATAGTTAATACCCAAATCGCCTTTCCAATAATTTATTTTCTCATTCTGTGTTTCTCTTATCAGGAACAAAGTGTCTCCAAAAACCGGTGAAACAATTTCCTGTGTGAAATCCTGTGTGAAAAATCTGAATGTAACACCGGTGCTAAACTGTTCCGAAAATTTATATGAATAACCCAATCCAAACAGTTCTTTATAATTAAAATTTGCTGTTAGTGATTGTGATGTTGAATCCTCAATAATTATTGTTTCCCCTGTATTAAAAATAAATTCTTTTTGATATCCGGGAGTAAATCTTGCAGAAAGATTGTGCTTACCTAACTTTTTTGATAGCGAGATACTGTAAATATTTGAATTGGTCTTCTGCGCAAATTCAGCACCGTAAATAAATGATAAACCCCAATCTCTTAAATGAGAATAATTAGAAGTATTACCTTCATAACCATACAATGGTGTATTGAAGTTTTGAGATAAACCCCAATAACCGTTAAGCCCAAATGAACTTTGGGAAAATATGTTAACGCCTGTAAACATTACCGTTAATATAATTAATGATAATACTCTCAATTAAGATTTACTACTATACTATGAATACTCTGTGAAGATACAAGGAGATCGTTTCCTCCGTCATCCCGATGAGTGCCTTCAAATCTCCGGATAAACGTAAACACCACTCTATCAAAATTCTGCAATGGTATTTCTTTGATAAACCTTGTTGGAATTAACAGCTCGCCGTCATCTCTTGTTCTGACTCTATAAAGAGGCATTACTATGTCTCTGTTTCTTACCCTGGCTCCAATTATTATTGTAATATCAGGTGTGTTCCCTCTGTTCCAATGAAGTAATGCTCTTAAGTCATCTTGGGTTCTGCTTCCAAGTATTTCAACAGTTCCCGTAATCTCAACAGGTGTAGGAATATCAAAACTAACCTCCTCTCCAAAGAAGTTCAAACAAAAGTTCATCATAGAGTTGTGCCTATAACGGAATTGATCCATATTCCCATGCCTGCCGCTGAAAAGAGTATATTTATCACCAAGTGTAGTGTCCTGCAAAATACCGTTTTCTCTGTATCGTACTATGAGTGGAATTATTCTTGCAATTTTGTTATCAAATCTTACTATGCCCGGGGTAATACTTCGAAAACCTAAAAAGCGACCGCCGGGTGAAAATATTTTCTCTGTACGATCGAAAAAAATTGATTGTGCAAATGAGAACTCATCGGTTTGATGATGAATATTAGTCACTTTTATACCTGAAAGGGAGATAAGATTTGGTAATTCATGCAGATCCTGGGTAACTCCGGTAGTATCGAACCCGTTGCTGTAAAACTCATCATTAATATCCCTGCCAAGAACTTCATATTCGGCAAACTCTTCCTGGGTATCATCAAATAATTCTGTTGGTGCCGGTTTATCACATCCGAATAAAAACAAACTAACCGATACAATAAACAAATATTTTAATAATTTTTTCATAACTTTTTCATTTCTTTATACAAATTATAATTGAACATCTATTTAAGCAAACATAAAAACATTATCCAATCCAAATATAATATCCCCCTCCCGGTGACAAAGGGAGAGGGATGTGGAGAGGATATGTGTCTGGAAACATCTTATCCTATCGATGAACAAAATAAGGGATACCCCACGCTTCATTTTCAACCGGAGCAGCGTCGTCATATATTACTTGTTTTGGCAGCGCATTTATAACAGCATGGAAATGTCCGGAAAACTGATGTGTTGTAAATGTTAGTTCGTATACTTTTTCAAATCCACCATCCACAAGGGTTGAAGATACAAGTTCAAACAACCTTTTAGCTCTATGGTGACCGGATCTATTTGCACCATAAGTTAATGTTACAAAGTCTTCTTCTTCATAAGCACTGAATAATTCAACCCTGAGTGAAACTGACTCGCCGCTGAAGAGCATAGGGATTCTTCTCCACCAACCATCCCCTCTTCTTAGGAAATACTCATTTGGAGATTCAATAACTATAGTATCTCCGTTTGAAAGAAAGACAGTTAGTTTGGTGATGTCAATATTAGGACTGTGTGTTCCGCCTTCAACTAAGGATATTGCAACTAATTTCCAATTCCGGTGAGGAAAATCAGTACGTGCGATCTTCTTAAATATCAAATTACGTGTTATTATGGAAGTAAATGCTTTTTCAATAACTGTATCCGGTTCTGAACTGGTAGAATCGTATGATGCTGCTATAAATAGCACACCTTCAAATGTTTTGGTTAATCTGCCATAGGCAATCGAATCGCCTACAAATTCAATATTCAGATTTTTGCTAACCAATCTCATCTTATGCCCTACCCTAAATGGATAGATCGCTTCTGTGGTTTTACCAAGAAAATCCATCAAACCATCTTCATTATAGTTTGCCTCGAACGAGTTAAGTGAAGAATCCTGATCTGCCAGTTTTTCCAATGCACCCTGATCGGTGGTAGGTTCACCGGAATCCTGCGGTTCAACAGTCATCTCATCCTGACATCCTGCGAAAAAAGCCAGTACCGCAAGCAGCAATAGAGGAATTAAAAACCTCCAGATATATTGCTTTGTTTTCATTTTACTACTCCTTTTGTTAGTTGATAATAAGGTGTTTATAATTTCCATTCACACTTGGTCTCCATTTTTCTGCTTACTGAGTATGAACTTTCGTGCCAGCGAGGGATAAAACGTTAACCTTTTGAAAAACAATAAGTTAAGTGGATAGATGGTTTGAATGAATTGCATGGAATCCCACTTTATTCGCATGGAAAATTCACTCCATGCGGATAGAGAGGGTTGGTTAAGAATGCAGAGGATAATATTTAATAGTAATAGGAAGTTTAATCTTTAAAATTTTATATGTTAACAGTATACAATCTGTCCCCTATTCAGAAGCCGTTTACTTAAACAATTGTGAAGCGATGATCTTTTTGAAGTAAAAATGCTTGTTGGATCACCTGGCAGATCGCCTCTGCGGAATATGATAAAACTTAAATCTCGATTAAACTCCCCAGGTAAGATTTTATATGAATGATATAATTTGTTGGTTCACCTGCCTGATAATCTGTTTTTGCAACCGGTTTACCCTGAGAGTTAACTTTATAATTACACAACACATACTAAACTCCGGAGGAGCGATAGAAATTTCTCGAATGGTATAAGTAACTCTGTTTTGCTTCTCAGAAGCTCTGTTATATTTTGAAAGGATTCTTCACTGATTTGTCGCTGCTCTGCAGCTAATAAGATCAGCTGCCCAAAAACGATTTTATGTGATTGACATAATTTATTGGTCCGCCTGCCTGATAGCCAGTTTTTGCAACCGGTTGCCCCAGAGAGTTAATTAGTATAATTGTTGGAAAACCTTGAACTCCGAACTTCTGTGCCAGAGATTGATTATAAGCTTTTGTTTCGCTTGATTGCTGAATGCTACGTGGAAAATCAACCTTGACAAGTAAGAGGTTTTCAACAGCATATTCTTTAAACTCATCCTGAGAGAAAACTTCTTTACTCAATTTAAGACACCAAGAACACCAATCAGAGCCGGTGAAGTTAACCAATACTGCTTTATGTTCATTTTTAGCAAGTTCAATTGCTTTACCTAAATCAGTTGTCCAGTTAAGATCATCTGATGATTTTGTTTTATTATCGCCACAGGATATAGCGGTAAGTAATAATGCTAATATAACTACAAATATTTTTTTCAATTTATTTCTCCGCAATTCATATCATTTAAAAAAATTCAATTATAATATGATTCATAATTTAGGAAATAGATTCAACGGTAAATTTGTAGAGGTTCCTAAAAAGAAAATAAAATTGTCATTGCGAGAAGTGTACGACGAAGCAATCTTTTGATTTTATCAGAAATATAAGATCACTTCGCTTCGCTCGTGATGACAAAAAGGCTTTTGAGACAGTCTTTTCAGAAAAGCTAATATATTATTCTTCTTCCACCTTAATCTTCTCAGCTTTTTTCTTTTTCTTTGGCGGGCGTTCATAAAGCACAGCCAAACCTTTGTAGTGTGCGTCAAGATTTTCTTTTATCTGTCCCCAGGTAAAGCGCCACGTCCAATTTCCACCAAGTTTTCCAGGGAAATTCATACGTGCCTCTCCGCTTAAATTCAAGACATCCTGCATTGGGATTATAACAATATTTGCAGCAGATGCATATGCTGCTCTGATTAACTCATTAACAATATCATCACCATAATAATTTAAATACGTCCGGGTGTGCTGGTAAATATCATTTTTTTCATCCTTCGCACTCTCAAAATATGAGCGTGTTGTATCATTATCGTGCGAACCGGTTAACACAACACAGTTTTGAATAAAATTATGGGGAAGGAATTTAGTTTCCATATCAGTGCCAAAAGCAAACTGAAGTATTTTCATTCCGGGAAAATTAAATTTATCTCTCAACGTTTCAACTTCGGGTGTAATCACACCAAGATCTTCTGCAAGAATAGGAATATCACCCAGATGTTTTATTAATGATTTAAATAACTTTTCTCCGGGAGCTCTTACCCATCTTCCGTTTTCTGCAGTTTCAGCGCCGCCCGGAATTTCCCAAAAAGCATCAAATCCCCTAAAGTGATCAATACGAACTATATCAATCAGTTCATATAAACTTTTAAATCTTTTTCTCATCCAAAGAAAATCATCATTTTCCATTACTTTCCATTTGTATAACGGGTACCCCATAACTGCCCAGTTGGGCTAAAGTAATCGGGCGGCACTCCGGCAACAGTAATCAATTTGCCGTTTTTATCAACGGTAAAAAGCTCTTTGTTCGCCCAGAGATCTGCACTATCATATGCAATGAATATAGGCATATCACCTATTATCTTTATTCCATTTTCGTTAGCATAATTGCGTAAGGCTTTCCACTGCCTGAAAAAATTAAACTGAATAAATTTCTGATATCGAATATCATCGCTTAATTTTTCTTTCCATTCTTTTAACGCTTTTCCTGTGCGATGAACAAGATCCTTTTGCCATTTACTCCAAACCTCACCATTATGGTAATCTTTCGCTGCCATAAAAAGAGCAAAGTCATCCAACCAATCTTTATGTTTTTCACAAAATTTAGTAAATTCTTTATTCAAACCGTTAGATTCATTTTTAAAATTACTATATGCCTTTTGAAGAAGAGATTTTTTGTAATTAATTATTTCCCCATAATCTATTTTGGTTGGATTAAATTTTTGTCTGTCCGACAAGTCTGTATCTGATAGAAACCCATCTTCTTTTAACTTATCAGGACTAACCAGTAATGGATTTCCTGCAAATGCTGAAAAACATTGATATGGCGAATCACCGTAACCTGTTGGTCCTAATGGGAAAACCTGCCAGAGAGTCTGTCCGGCCGCTTTTAAAAAATCAATAAATTTAAATGCATCTTTACCAAGATCACCTATTCCAAAATTACCAGGTAAAGATGTTGGATGAAGTAAAATACCTGCACTTCTTTCGAACTTCATAATAATTCCTTTTAAAATAAAATCAAAAATAGATTGGCAAAGTTAAATAAATTTATGAGCTGATTGCTAAAGCCCAAACTGAATTCCACTATTTATAGAAATGTAATTCAAATTTGATTCGGAGGTTGAGATAGAATTGAAGGTTGTATTAATATCTAAACTGAACGTTGGAGATAAGGGAATCAGTACACCAGTACCTATTCCAAAACCAAAATGATTATTTGAAAAAGAAACGACGTTACCGCCTATCATTTCACCGTTAATCACAGCAGTTGGCAATTCCGCCTCACTTGTTGTTATGTGAAGACCAAGGTACCCAGGAAGGTAAAATATTAATCCGAATGCGGGAAAGTAAAACCTGAATCCAGCCAATAATGGTATAGATGTGAATGATAATTCTTCTTTATTCCACTTATTGTAACGGATAGAGAATGTAAGGTCGGTTGAGACTGCTGCCAAGTAAATAAGTGTTGCAGTGCCGTTGTAGCCGTTACCGTATTTATCTGCAAAATCGCTTATACCAAAATTAACTCCACCGGCAACACTTAAAGCAAATTTAGTTTGTGCAAAAGAAGAAGATGATAATATGAGCATTACCGCGAGAAGAATGATCAATCTTTTCATATATCCTCTTAAAATAAATGTTTGAATGAGTTCGATTTCGTTTTAAGTTAACGCAAGCATTCGTCTTTCAGGAGAAAACTTGTTAATGCAATTGGAAACAAAAATAAATCTATCTAATATTAGTTTGACAAGATTCTTTCTGAATGACAATTTTAGTTATTAATATCACTTTCAGAAATTCAGTCACAAAAAAAAATTTTATCGGATGAATATTAATTGATTTACTTCATTTTTAATATACATCAATTTTTATGTAAGTTTGCCTCTAAAAATTTTAGTATATGGATAACATTTCGGAAATTATAAAAATATTTCTCACCGCTATGACTCCCATCGGCGAATTAAGAGCATCCATCCCGTTGGGTCTTACAGTCTTACATCAACCATGGCTGCTAGTGTTTTTCATTTCGGTTATTGGTAACATAATCCCGCCAATTTTCATTCTCTGGTTATTTCCGCGAATATCAGATTGGCTGATGTCACATTCTAAATTGATGAATAAATTTTTAACATGGTTGTTTGAACGCACACGCAGGAAAGCTCATGATAAAATTGAAAAATACGGTGATCTTGCTCTTATAATTTTTGTAGCTATCCCCCTGCCAAACACAGGTGCCTGGACAGGCTCTTTAGCTGCATGGCTTTTTGGTATTCCTATGAAACGAGCTTTGATAAATGTTTTTTACGGTGTTTTAATTGCTGGTGTTGTAGTTACTATAATAACTACAGGATTCATCCATCTTTTTTGAAGAAATCCTTATTTTGATTAATTCTCTCATCGGCAACTTTTTTAATGTGTTCTACTATCCGCGGATATCTTTTAAGCACTTCATCAAACAGTTCCCTGTCCAACCGGTAAAGATCACTGTACGTAACACTCTTTACAGTTGCAGTTCTTTTTTTCCGTTCTGTGAATAAAGCAATCTCCCAAAAAAAATCACCATCAGTTAGAATAGATATTACTTCATCATTTAAAATAACCTCCAGCTTTCCCCGAATAACAAAAATCATTTCATTACCCAAATCACCTTCAGCAAAAATGCATTCGCCAGGTACACTCACAATGGGGCGCATATGCAAAGATACATCTCTTAAAAACTCATCACTTATTCCTTTAAATAGTGGAATTTTCTCAAGAATTTCTCTTTTAAGATGAATGGAAACTTCATTCTGTAACCCCTGCGGGAGGCTTGATAGAAAAACCGATTCATCAAAACCAAGTTTTTTCTTCCATATATAATTATAATAATCACTTATTTTTTTCTGCAGGCTAAGAGGAATGATTCGATAATTTACAAATACCTTTAACTGCTCAAGATTATTAAAAAACTGCGCTCGTCCCGGGTTTCTTTTTGAAAGAAGATTAGCAACATTACCAATAATGAAACCATATGTTCCAACACCCGTAAGCATAATTAAAATTGCATATATACGTTGAGCATTAGTTAGTGGGGTAGTTTCGCCGTAGCCAACAGTGGTAAGAGTTTCTATCACCCAATAAAGTGAAGTTATATATTTTGTGATGTTATCCTGGACGACAGGAAAACTTCTCAAAACGATCCAACCGCAGGCCAACCAATGTGCAACCAGCAGTAACCAGAAGATAAAAAATCCGAGGACAAGATAATCACTTACCTGATTGCTCTTTGTCTCACGTAGTGCATATACTGAGCAACCCGTATCAATTTTAACAGCCTGAAAATTCCAAGAGCCGGAATTGGATATATAAATGCAAAAGGTATTGAAGCTAAAAGATCAACAATAAACCAGGTTTGTAAGTAATGTATTCTGGCTTGCTTAACATCATATTGTGTTGAAGCATCTTGAGGGGGTGAAATATAATTAATTAAAATATCTGCAAAAAATATTGCCGTTATCAGCCAGTAAAAAAATGTAAGCGATATCTCGGCAGATAAGTTTAATACAATGTTGAGCGGTATATAGATTGCCAATAATGTTGAGCTGATTGCTATAATCAATTGCCATGATTTTCTTTTCAATATCAAATGTCTGGCAATATCGGCCATAATTTAATTTTAAAAGATTAAGTTA
>SMUX01208961.1_pt1 | contig 11598 bp, 7 predicted proteins | sample 2456431 | NCBI WGS metagenome assembly SMUX01 (sample SAMN11095930, study PRJNA526329) | marine sediment metagenome | biome: Marine sediment; feature: Surficial sediment; material: Deep marine sediment; isolation source: Hadal surficial sediment | place: Pacific Ocean | collected 2014-11 | depth 0-1... | reverse complement strand
TGAACGCACCCCAGTTCTCCAGCGAGACTGCCTCGTCACCATCGGTGCCCCAGAAAAAGCGCAACTCCGGTTTGGGCAGGAAGGCGAGATTGGCCGGATTGGTGAAGCCAAGCAGCCCGTGCTCAAAAGCCGCCGGCGGCGCGGAAAGAAAATTCGACCGCGTGTAATAATCCAGAATGGCTTGCGGCCAGGCATTTGTAACCAGCAGCAATGCCAGAAGTGCTGCGTGAAACTTCATTTAACCTCCGGGACTCTGGTGTGTTGACATAAACGGCACGAAACGGTATATTTAAGAATTATTCAGGTAAAGAAGCGATTTTTGAAGATGACTTGCAACGAAAATTATGCAATGACGAAGTCTTGCCTTGAGACCGGAGTGCAAAATCAGCGTGCACCAGGAGCGCATTTTAGCCATGACTTTGCACGATGAGAAATCTGTGACGTCCCTGCTCGTCCTTTTCGACGGCGTCTGCGTCCTCTGCGACCGCTCCGTTCGGCTCCTGCTGCGGATCGACAGGAAGGAGCTGTTCAAGTTTGCCGCGCTTCAGGGGCAGACTGCCGCCGACTTGCTGGCGCGCCATCCGGAGATCGATCCCCGCAACCGGAGCATCATCTTTGTCCGAAACTACGGTGCCGGGCAGGAAGCTATCTACCTGCGATCGAGCGCAATTCTCGAGATCTTATCGGAGCTGGGCGGCGTGTGGAAGCTGGCGTTGCTCTGCAAGATCATCCCCGCCGCTTTCCGCGACATGGTCTACGATTTTCTCGCCGGTCACCGCTATCGGTGGTTCGGCCAACTTGATCAGTGCCGCGTGCCTGGCACTGAAGTCAGAGATCGATTTTTGCCCTGATCCGGATTCAGAATCCTAAGTCCTCCCCTCCATTTGCTATCTACCATCCTAATGCTGCATTTCATAAATGCTTGTAGGGTTGAATTAACTCAGTGCAATCCCATGGTCATTTCAACCATCTTGGGGGATATGAACCAATTCTGATTTCGATATAATACTGACTTGTGGCCTTTGGGAGTGCCCGGACAGCTATTTGTCGCTTACTCTATCCTGCTATAAAGTATTGAACTTGTGCTAACTGTCGCTGGGACGTGGTTCGTCACCTGGCATGGATTTTGACAGATGAGTCCGAGAATTAAAGGATTTTTGAAGCAAGATGCTAATCATAAGTTCAACAGCGCCAGTTCATATTCCCCGGTCAAGCTTGTTGGAGATCCTATTCCTTAAGCATCTTGCGTTGAGTGAAATTGAATCGACTGGAAAGGGTTATGGTTCATGAAGCCTAAGAAGTTGTATTCCTTGGCAAGTAGTGCAGTGGCCATTGTGCTGTTCCTGGTTCCGGCCGGATTGCTGGCACAAGCTTCCGGAGATCTCAGCTACTTCACTATCAGTGATATCGGCGACCCCAAGCCGTGGAAGCCCGGCCAGGTCACGGTTGGCGACAGCATCGGGAATGTGGTCATAACTGCGCGTGATGCCGACGGCAGCCCGGTAACCGATTTCAATGGCCTCGTCTATCTTTCGCAGCATACAGACGACGGCATCGGCCGCATATCTCCGGAGACGGCGCAACTGACAAATGGTGAATGGCAGGGCGTCATAAGAATTTTCAGAGCAGGGAAAAAACGGTCGGATTTCCAGGTGGTGGGCGATGTCTGGGTGAGCATTACGGACAATGCTGCTAATCCACATTCTGGCACCAGCAATCTGTTTACTGCGGTTCGGACGGATTTCAGCAGGCTGTTGATCGTTGTTCCCGGCGAGGAGCATTTACCCGGCAGCGTTGGCGGCAGCACCGGTCAGCCTTTCAATCAGCAGATCGGGACTGAGATCTCTATCTCTGTCCTGGCCACCGACGCCTACTGGAATCGCAAGAGAAAAATCTCCGATACTGTCCACCTGATTTCGAGTGACCCGACCGCAATTTTGCCAGACAATGCGGCCATGGAGAGCGGTGAGGTGAGCTTCAATGTCACGTTAAGCACGGATGGCACCCAGACGATCACCGCCTTTGATGTTGACAATCTTGCAGGTGTCGTACCCCACACCAGTTCAAACATCAAGGTTTTCACCGACCTGCCTGATTCAGTTTCGTCCTTCGTTTTCAACCCCATACCTTCACCCCAGACGGTCGGTGATACGCTGCAACTAAGAGTGACGGCCGTTGATAACCAGGGGCGCACCGTGGATATTTTCAACCAGCAAGCGTCTTTGTCAGCATCCACTGGCCCCGGCACATTGCTGGCAGGTCAGGTTGTTTTTTCGAGCGGCGTGTGGACAGGACAGATCGTTTTGACCCAAGCAGGCGCAAGCGTTGTGTTCACAATGCGGGATTTTTCCGCGTCTATCAGCGGCGAAAGCGCTCCGGTGGAGTTCAGACCCGGCGCCGCAATCAGGCTGCAGATTCTGCTTCCCGGCGAGACCGCGACGCCCGGCTTTGCACCCGGCAAAATGGGTCAGCCGGAGTCGCACATAGCCACCGAGGTCTTTCCGGTCCAGGTCCGTGTTGTTGACGCCTGGTGGCATCCGACGCAGACGCAGGACCTGCAAATCAGTTTTACTGCCAACGATCCTGAGGCGAATCTCCCGGGAAGCGTGACACAAACCGAACCGCAGGCAGACTACGATGTTTCGTTCCAAACAGAGGGTCAGACCCAGATCGACGTCACTGTTTTGGGCCATCCAACTTTGAGCGGCACCTACACCTCCAGCCGGTTCTTTGTGGATTCGGGTATCATAGACACATTCATATTCTCGGAGATCGACAGTCAACAAGTGGCCGGACAACCGTTCAACGTCAGGATCGATGCCATAAACAGCGACGGCAAGGTCGTGGCAAATTACAATGAGGAAATTATTCTTTTTGCCTCAACCGGGAATGGCACCCTTTCACGTACAGGGGTCAGATTAACCAATGGCTCATGGGAAGGAGAACTTTCTACTACACGCGCCGACGGTGCGGTTGCAATTTTTGCCGCCGACCTGGTTGAGCCGCCAAACACGCACACGGGATCAAGTTCTTTTTTTGCGGTGGTGCCCGATAGCCTGGTGGGTTGGCAGATTGTTTACCCGGGACAGACGATTACCCCCGGTTTACAGTTTGGTTTCGACGGCGCTCCAACTCCGCAAGCCGCCGGCGATTCTATCAAAATCGTCGTACGCGCTGTTGATGCCTTCTGGAACACGGTGCCGGGCGTCCAGGATTCCATCGCTTTCTCTGCCACGGACCGTTTTGCAGTCCTCCCCGATGCTGCCAAATTGGAAAACGGCTTGGTTGAAACTGCTGTGGTTTTCCGTGCGGCTTCGAATCAGCAGCTGGCGGTCAGATCCGTATCCAGACCGGAATTGCCGGCTGCCACAAGCGAGTTCATCGAGATCACACCCAATGTATTCTCGCAGCTCCTGACGCTGCTTCCTGGCGAGACACTGCTGCCGGGTGACACGGAACCGGATCCCAACAAAACTCCGGGCAAGGCAAACGAGGCAGCTTTTCAGACTACGAAACTACCCTTCGAGGTTCAGGTTTATGCCATCGATGATTTCTACAACCATGTGCCGGGCACACCGCCCGACGTGGTCAGCCTGATCGTCACGGACGGCGATGCGGCTATCACGCCCTCCGATACCGTGCTGGTCAACGGTAGCGCCACTTTCAGGGTGACGCTGTCGCAAGGTGGAAACCAGGTGATCCGGGCGCAGAATTTGAGCGATTCTGAAATTGATGAGTCGATGAACACAGTAGTACGGGTTCTGTCGGGCGGACTACATTACGAGGTGGTGCTTTCGTCCGGCACAGTGACTGCCGGAGAATCCTTTCAAATGGAGGTCATCTTCAAGAACGCTGTCGGCGATCAGGTGGCCAGCGCAAATCAGCTTGTCAATTTGAGTGTTGTCCTGGCGTCGACGCTGGCGGACGAAGTCTCCACCCTTGAAAACAGCGCTTTCAACCTGCAAGCAGGGGGACGGACCATCACCCAGAAAATTGATAAGGCCGAATTCATCCGAATCAAGGTCACCGATGAATTGGGAACGGCGCCGGCTTTTTCGGATCCGCTGACAGTGGCGCCTGGCAAAGTTGTCACCCTCGACGTAGCGACTGAAAAAGCCGAGATCGGCCCGACGCAGGAAGCTCAGCTCACGGTCCGCGTCATGGACAGCTTTGGCAATCTTATTCCGCAACAGGAAGTGCTGTTTGAAGTGATGGCAGGATCGGGAACGGTTTCCAACACGCGCGTGTTTTCGGACTCAAGCGGTGTTGCCAGTGTGATTTTCAAGGGTGGCCAAATCACAGAGTCCAACACGATTCGTGTCATCAAGGATTCGGTCTTTGCCAACATCCATGTTGTGGTCAACCTGACGTTATCCGATTTTCCTGATGGCAAGGTGGTTAATTATCCCAATCCGTTTGGTATAGAAACCGAAACCACCCATATCGATTACTACCTTTCCGAAGATGCAGACGTTACTTTGAGGATTTTCGACTTGTTTGGGAATTTGGTCTGGACCAAAGAAATGGCGGCGGGCGCCCCGGGAGGTCGCGGACGCGACGGCAGGGTGCATCCAAATTCGGTTGAGTGGGCGGGCGTCAATGGCAATGGCCAGAGAGTCGGGAACGGCGGTTACATCCTTCTGGCCAAAGCCACAGCAAACGGCAAGCAAATTATGAACACAAAACGAAAAATAGTTGTCCTGCGCTGAAGATTTGGAGATTTCTAAAATGAAAAAATATATCATTTGTGCGCTGGCGCTTTGTCTCATCGCGGTTGTCGGGGAAAGGAATCCGGCGAACGCGCAGGATGGCCTTGGCGGCGTTCCGGGCTCCTACCTGTTCATGGGCGTGGGTGCGCGCGCGCTGGGCATGGGAGGTGCTTACAGCGCGGTTGCCAACGATGCGACGGCCATTTACTGGAATCCCGCAGGCTTGGCCACTACCGACCCGATGCAAGTCTCATTCATGCACGCGATCTTGTTCGTCGATACTTCTCTGGACTTTTTGGCCGCAAGTGTGCCGACAAAACGATTTGGCAGTTTTGGCGCCGCAATATTGACCCTGGGATCCGGCGATTTTGAACAACGAACCACGCTCAACGAGGCCGTCGGAAATTTTGGTACACGGGACCTGGCTCTGCTGATCTCCTGGGCAAAGGAGTTGAAACGCGGATTCTCAGTCGGGCTTAATTACAAGCTGGTGAATCAGAGCATTTTAGACTACAGCGGCAGTGGCCACGGTGTTGATCTTGGCCTGAAAGCGCGTCTATTTGATCGCTATAATGCGGCATTGGTGGTGCGAAACCTCATCAGTCCGAAGGTCGCCCTTGCGGAGTATTCTCAAAAACTCCCAATGCAAGTCGGAGTTGGCCTGTCAACCTCTTTGATCGACGAGCAGTTGCTTGTAAGCGTTGAATACTCAAAGGTCGATGGTTGGGGCGATCCCCAGCTTCACTTTGGCGCCGAATTTCGTTTCGTGAATCAGGCTGCATTTCGCGTAGGCCTGAACAATGGCAGCGTAACTATCGGCGCAGGATTTTCCTTCGATTCATTTGGCATGGGTTACAGCAATATAGGCAATACGGAACTGGGCTCGAGTCACCGTTTTTCTCTCAACTACGCATTTGGCGGTTTTGGCTTGGGGGCAGGAGCTTTTCCGCGCGTCTTCTCCCCTGCCGGCGAACGAAACATAACAAGGATCAGCCTGCGCGTGAAGAGTCGTGCAGACATCCAAACCTGGTCATTCGTCATCATGGATTCCAAAGGCCGCATCGTCCGGCAGTTCAAGAACGATGACAACCCACCCGCTGAAATCGTCTGGGATGGGAGAGACGACAAAGGCTCTCTGGTTGAGGACGGTCGGTTTCGCTACGCTTTTAATGCCACAACGACAGACGACCGCGCTATGACCGCAGCCGGCCACCTGGTGACAATCGACTCGCGCGGCCCGGCTGGCACCATCGCTGCCGTGGCAGACGAATAGGCTGCAACGCAGAAATTGTGAAACGCAAAAGCAGACAGAGGAAACAAAGATGAATAGTTTGGTGCGCAAGATTGTCTTCGCCTTCATGGCAGTCACTTTCACCGGTGCTATCAGTGGCTTCGATTCAGCATGGGCCGGCGGGTCAGCGTGGGAAACTTACGCAAAGGCAGCGAAACTTCATGAGCAGGGTGGCTCGCAGCAGGAAATACGTGAGCTGTGCCAGGCTGCACGCAAAATGTCGGAAGATCCTGTCCTGTTTGCGCGTGCCTCGCTGCTTTTGTCTCAACTGGAAATTGACCAATCTGATCTGCGGGCCGCTCACAAGGTTCTGCGCGAACTTTACTTTACAGAAAGAGATCTGCCTGCTGCTGTTCAGGATGATGCCCGGCTGCGTGCTGCCCGCCTGCTCCTCCGGCAAAAGGATCGCGAACAGGCTTTAGCGTTAATAGAGCCCGTAGCGAGCAATGGCGCCAACTCGTTCTTCAGGCACGAGGGCCGGATAGTCCTGGCACAGCTTTACGCAGATGAAGCGAACTGGCAGAAATCGGACTCTCTGATTCATCAAATCATATCGCAACGACCAGCTTACGGGAGCAAAGACGAACGCGTCTTGGTTATTCAGGCACGCCGCGCGATGGCACAGAATAACATCGTGTTTGCGATAGACTTGCTGCAAGACTGCACCAGTCAAATCGCTTTGAGTTATCTGGCGCAAGCGTACGACATGGCCGGGAAACCTATTATGGCAGTCGGGGTCTACAAAAAGATCCACGACCGTTTTCCAAATAGCTCGCAGGCCCGGAGGGCACTTTTTCTGGCAGGGGAAGTCTTTATGAGATCAAAAGACTGGATGGCCGCCCGCAACCAATTCAACCAACTTCTACAGGAATTCCCGCAAACTGAGTACCGGGTCGCCGTCGAGTTTCGACTCGGCTGGATCTATCTTCAGCTTGACGAGATCGACCAGGCGCTTACTGCTTTTCGCAGCAGTTCATCAGGCAAGGCACGGAATTATTTCTCTTACATGGAGGCTGAAGCCTTGCGGCAGCAGGGGCCGCTGCAACCGGGAAAGTACCAGCAAGCCTTCATCAAGTACAGCAGCATCGCCGCCATTGAGCCCGATTCACGCCTGGGCCGTATGAGCAAACTGCGAGCAGCAATGACCTTGCTGGAGCAGGGAAAAACGACAGACGCAGTCATAAGCCTGCGGCAATTTCTTGCTTTGTATCCAAAAGACGACCTGGCGCCAATGGTCACTTTTCTGTTGGCGACAAATTCACCAGCGGACACGAGAGACATTTACTTCAATGAAATTCTACAAAAGAACTGGGACGGCGCAGTTTTCGACCCCGCCCTGGCGTTTCTGCAGAAACAGGATTACAGCCGGGAAAATTATCAGGAAGTTATCAATCGCAACGCGCGTTTGGCTTTACCCGAATTGGGTGTGAATCAAACCTACTGGCGTCGTGTGCAGAAACTCATCGCGGCTGAAGCAGCGTACTATTTGAAGCAATATGCCAAAGCGCGAAGCGACTACGCCTCTGTTGCCGGCGAACTCGACGACGATCTGAGCCCTAAAGCCGTTCTGGGGCAGGCCTGGTGCCTGTTGCAATCAGGCAACCCGGATTCCGCAGCGGCAGCGTTTCAAGAGATGCGTACGCGGTATTCGGGTGAGCATCATGTGAGAGCCTCTTTTGGCCTCGCCACCGCCTATTTCAGAATGCGGCAGTTTGAGAAGGCTATCCAGACCTACCCCACGAATCTGCCAGATGAAGCTGCTACCGGACTTAGTGGCCTGGCGGCCAGGTCCCAGTTTCACCTGGCAGAATCCTATTTCCGGTTGGAATATTATGAGCAGGCAATCGAAGCATGGCAGCGATTAGTTCAGGATTTCCCTGAGTCCGAACTGGCGCCCGTGGCACAATATCAGATCGGCGACACTTACTTTCGCGCCAATCACTTTGATGAAGCGAAATCCGCCTTCCTGTCTCTGCGGAACAACTACGGGAGCCATTCCCTGGCTGCGGTAGGCATGTTGCGATTGGGGCAGTGCGATTTCAACGCTGGCAGGTACAACGAGGCGATACCGGTTTTCAGGAAATATATTGAATTGTACCCTGAAGCCGAGACCGCAACGGATGCTCTCGAAGGCATCCAGTTGTGCTACTATCAACTGGGCCAGGCAGAACAAGCTTCAGAGGCATTTGAAAAGCTGATTCGGCAATCCCCGGATGGCATGCTGGCTGCAGACGCGCGTTTCCGGCTGGCGCAAAATTATCTGGAATTGGACCGCCAACCCAAGGCCATCACTGCCTTCAAGGAAATTCTTACCCTCTATCCGGGCACTTCCTATGCCAAGGATGCGCAGTTGGCGTTGGCCAGGGCCTACGCTTCAAAGGAGGACTTTCCGTCAGCAAACGAGGAGTTCTTGCGATACCTCAAATACTTTCCGGACAGTCAGGAAATTCCTGCAGTCCTGTTCGAGTTGGGTGCGGGATATTTCAACCTCGAAAGCTACCTGAGCGCCAGTGACTACTTTAACCGGATCGTTCAGGATTTTGCCGGCACATCCTTCTATCGTCCGGCGCTGCAAAATCTGGGTTGGTGCTTCGACCGTTTGGGTGAAAAAGAACGGGCGCTAAGTTATCTGGATGCATACCTTGGCGAAAATTCCGGAGCAGTTGATGCGAAGCGAGTAAAATTGCAGGTGGCGAGAATCAAAGCTGAGTTGGGCCTTAGGGACCCAGCCCTGTACATCCTCCGCGACTTGCAGTCAGCGGATGATAGCGAAATTGCCACCGAGGCATCTTATCGGCTCGGGTCAATTTATCGCGAGATGCAGAGATGGCAGCCGGCAAGACAAGCGTTCAATGACGCCATTCGCAAAGGAGCACGGGACGACTACTATCGACTGAGTGCAATTTCTGAACTAGCCGCAATTTATGAAACCGAACAGGATTGGCCGCGCGCTGTTGCCACCTACCAACTCTTGGCGGAAAGTGCTCCCGAAGAAATGTGGGTTTCAGCCGCTCAGGAAAGAATCAATGCCTTAACGCCAATGCTTTCGCATTAAGTAAAATCACCTACAGTATGAACCAAACAAAAGGGACGGAGATCCAAAATGGAGTTCAACTTATTCGAAACGCTCAAATCCAGTTTTGTCCTGGTCATCCTTATGGGATGCTCAGTGATCGCAGTGACATTTATTTTCGAACGTTGGTTTTATTTGAAACGCACGGCTGTAAATTCTGACCATTTTTTTAAACAAATTCGCGATGCCGTACAGCGCGGCGGCCTGGAGGCAGCGATTTCCGTATGCGCCGCATCTGTTTCGTCTTTGGCGAATGTCATTCGTGCCGGCCTGGAAGAGCGGAACAACGATCCCAGGGGCTCAGAAGAAATCATGGATGCAGTCGCCATGGAAGAACGCGCCAAGCTGGAAAAAAATCTGAATATCCTCGGAACGCTGGCAAATATCTCGCCTTTGATCGGACTTTTTGGCACCGTCATCGGCATCATTCGAGCGTTTCATGCGATGGCCATGAACGGTTCGGCCGGTCCGGCGGTCATCTCTGCCGGCATTGCCGAGGCCCTGCTCACAACTGCGGCAGGGTTGGTGGTCGCGGTGCCGGCGGTTGTCTTCTACAATTTCTTTCTGCGGCAGGTCAACAGCACTATGTCCGACATTGAATCGGTGAGCAAAAAGGTGACTGTTTTTCTTAATGCGGCCGCCAGATAGCGGTCTGAACGAAAACAGCCTTTTCTCGTCATTCACGCATCTCTTTAATATTGATTCTCCGGAGAATAAATGAAAGCAAACGCTCAAAATCAGAAACGCGGCCTGACTGAAATCAACCTGACGTCATTGGTTGATGTCTGTTTGACGCTCGTAATCATCTTCATGGTCGCTTCACCTTTTGTTTTGCAATCGGGCATAAGGGTGTCAACGCCATCGCTCGAACAGGCGAAACATGATGATGATGCCACTGACCTGAAGGCCGAAATTTACCTGAAATCCGATGGGTCATTGTTGCTGAACGGCAGCAGCATGCACGTGGCTGCGTTTGGCGATTCACTCCGCAACCTTCTGGCCGCCAGCCACAGCAAGCAGGTGCTGATCAGTGCCGAAGGTGAGGTTTTTTACGATCAGATCATCGCCATCATGGACGAAGCCAGACAATGTGGCGCCCTGAGCCTGTCCATCGTCAGGCGAAACTGAAGTTACTTCAATCTGTGTGCAAAGGTAGAAGGTTATGAATCAGCCCATCTGTAAAATCGATATGACGCCACTTGTTGGCGTGGCACTCATCCTGGTGATCGTCTTTATTGTCACATCACCCTTGAACATGGCTCCAATCGATACGGATATTCGACTGCCAAAGGCGGCGACGGTTGCAGCTAAGTCACAAACGAACATAACCATTTCCCTCACTTCGGATTTGCGATTGGCGATAAATGAGGATTGGGTTCGCAACAATCAGTTCGAATCCAGATTGCAACGCGAGTTGAAGAAGCACCCGGACCGGCTGGTGGTTATTCGGGCGGATAAAGATGTCCGGCACAAACGCATCCTTCATATTTTGAGTCAGATCAAGAATGCGGGTGCAAGCAAAATTGCACTTGCTACAGAGCAAAGAAGACGGGTGAGCCTTTAACCCATTGATACATACGTGAGGCCCCTTGCGCGACTGACAAGAGTGCAAAAAAATGTAGAGAGTAGACCAACGTTATGAAAAACATTCATTTATTAAATTTCAACATGCGGCGCATTTTATCGGCACTCGAGATACTCAACGAGAAAACGGCCATCCGCCTTTTCCGTTCGTCTCCTGTGCGTTATGTCTTAGCTGTCTTCATGTCCACGATTCTGCACGTGGCCATCCTCGGTGGTTACTCGCTACTCACGAGTTTCGATCATCGTGATGTTCTTGAAATACGCGAGATCACTTTCGTAGACCTCAGTGAAGCACCAGTCCGGAAAACCGAACCCGAACCGGAAATGCTATCTGTGAAAAAAGAAAGCGGTAGGGGTTTGGTGACTAAGTCGGTTGAACCGGCTAAGGGAACGGTAATTGCCCGACGGCAGTTGGAGCAAGCTGGTGACTCGCCTGTTAATGGCGCCATTCTGCGCCTGCAAGCCCCGATCAGCCTCGGAAGTCATTCCGCCATCGCCATGGCAAAACCGGATGGCAGCGACATCATTAGGGTGTCGCCCGCCAGAGGGAGTCGAAATGCCAGAACGCTGAGCAATCCTGTGGCCGCAATCTCTCTGGGCAAGCAAGAAAGGCTCGAACGACCTGGAACAGCACAAATGGTTTCTTTCAGAAGCCAGGGTCAACCCCATGCGCAGATAGCGCTGAATCCCAAAGGCCGAATTGTCGAGATGGTTGCCTCGGGGAGTGCAGTCGGATTGCCTGTTCTCGCTGAAAAAAACAGAACAATAGAGCCGGCAGCGATGGAGTCTAACACGTCCATCACCGGGCCTTTGGCCTGGAGAAGAATCAGGAAAAAAGTCATTCCCCGATTCCCGCTCTGGGCTAAACGAAATAGCTGCACCAACGCCTTTTCGTTTAGCCCAGAGCGGGAATCGGGGCATGACTTTTTTTCTGATTCTTC
>SMUX01305478.1_pt1 | contig 11600 bp, 23 predicted proteins | sample 2456431 | NCBI WGS metagenome assembly SMUX01 (sample SAMN11095930, study PRJNA526329) | marine sediment metagenome | biome: Marine sediment; feature: Surficial sediment; material: Deep marine sediment; isolation source: Hadal surficial sediment | place: Pacific Ocean | collected 2014-11 | depth... | reverse complement strand
TATACCAATAATGCCACCGAGATGGGTCATGCTGTGGCCTTGGCTGTAGGGACTACGTTAGATAAAGGTACTACTGACATTACCGAAAATACAGGATGCACCAATCCAATAGCGGGTTCTGTGGAAGGAGTGGGAACTTTGGTTGGGGATATGGGGGGGCTTGGGAGCATAGCTGGTGTTATATCTGGTGTAGCTACGTTGAGTGGCGACATATCAGCAACGGGCGCGTTAGAAGGCTCCATAGAGGGGTCAAGTACTTTAAGCGGGGATATAAGCGGTTTTGCACCGCCGGGGACCATAGAAGGGTTAGCTACGATAAGTGGCACCCTAACGGGTATAGGAGCTTTGAGTGGAACTATCAGCGGCTCAAGCACATTCAGTGGCAATGTAAGCGCAACAGGAGAATTGGCGGGGTCAATAGAGGGAGCCAGTACTTTATCTGCATCCATAAATGCTACGGGTGAACTTGCAGGAGCCATAGAGGGTGCTGCGACGCTTTCAGGTCTTATTGTTGGCGCTGGGCAGCTACAAGGCGCTATTGAGGGATTGAGTACCATCACGGGGAAGTTGCGGCGCGGGGGGGCAGCAAGTCTTACCATAAATTTGGTGTCAGGAATTACCACTCAGATAGAGCCAGAGTCGGGGATTACGACAACTATTATTTTGATTTCCAGCCTCGATACAGTATCTTTGGAATCAGGCTTATGATGAACTATATGGTAGTATGTACTTGCGGCTGGAATCAGGGCTTATGTCCAATGCACGACCCGCGTCCGCTCGTTGTGACTAGTTATGCCAGTACCAGAGATAAGGATGAAATTACCGTAATAAATATAAACAATGGCAGGAAGCGGATATAACCTTTGCACATGCGGTTGCGGAATAAGGTGCCAAGTTCATAGCGTGACGACGGCGACAAAGACGACAACCAAAATTATTCTAAGGAATGGCTGTAGGAACTAAAGCCGTTCGCGGCGATGTCGGAGTACTCATAAAAATAAATATGCTCGAAAGTATGGTCGGCGCTACAGGTCTTAAATTCGATGTCGAAAAGCCCGAATCAGGAACTATAGATACTTGGTTATGTGGCATAAACGGCAACTTCTTAGAGTACACTACCACAGACGGGGACTTAGACGAGGTAGGCATTTATAAGATAAGCCCCGTTTTAACGTTGGGTTCTTTCGACGGTCGAGGACTAGGAGTGAGGCTTACTGTTATTGACAAACACAAAAAGCTGTAATTTTGGGCATAAATTGTTACAAATGAACTGGAAGGAAAAAGCTCTTTCAGAAGTAGGCGAACTTTCAGCTAAAGATATTAAATGGGTTCACTTTCCTAAATGGCTGAAATTCAGGATAAGGTTTATGAACTTTCTATGGGATTGGATGTCAATTGAGGCTGTAAAAACAGGATGGTATATGCCAAGAACCCAATTTAAAATATGGCGTTTTAATAAAAGATTCAAGTTGAAGTGAACTCCCAAACCCTATAAGACATGACACATATTATGAATTTCACATTATATGTAATACAGGAACAAATAAAAGGAATAGTCCAAGAGCCTGTAGTTTTCCAAAAGCATATAGCAGCAAACCATTATTATCTACATTGTGTAAAAGATCAATATAACGCTGATGTAAAGTCTTTTAATGAGGCTTTAGAGTATCACGGCGAAAATAAGGGTAAGGACTACGGAATAGAATTTTGGACATTGGAGGCTAAGTAAATTCCCTGCAAATAACAGGTAAAGAGCAGGCAAAGAGTATATGAAGTTTAAAAAAGGTAAAAGCGGTAATCCAGCAGGACGACAGAAGGGAACGGTGAACGAGAATAACCTAACCAACACCTTCAAGGGTCTATTGATAAAGACTATTCTTGATCTTGAAGAAAAAGGGGAGTGTACGTTAGCCAAATTTGCAGTCGATAACCCTAAAGAGTTTTATATGATTGCTGCGCGTTTAATTCCTACTGAACTAATGGGGGGCACTGAGAACAAGATCATAGTCACTATTCAGGAAGCACCTGACATGATAGAATGAAACGCGATAGAGTACATATTCGGGCTGTAAGGCGGGCTTTCAGCGTCTTTAATGACTCCGACGACGTATTGTATCACGGAACTATGCCTGAGTGCCAATCGTTCGTTACGGACTACGAGAGGGGGCAGGAATCAAAGGATCATAAGTTGATGGCTAGTGTATACTATTGGGCATCTGGAATAAGTTTTATGGATGGTTTAATTGGATGGGCACTCAACTTTGATATAGAATATCAAATAGCAGCTTACTCGCTTTCTATTATTCTTATGATAACATCTGAGGGTCACAACGCGAAGTGTTAGCAACTAGTTAGGATATTGGCTATTAAGTGTTAACTTAGCCAAGTATTAAAGGCTCAATTCTACGGGCATTTATTTAACAACATGGCATGAGTGAATTAGATAAGCTATATAATGATATTGCAACTAAACGTAAAGCCGCTGATCCTGACAAGCTATTAACAGAAAAGTATAAGCTGCTGATGTATACCGTACATTCATTGCTTGAGCAGTGGAGGGATGAGTTGTCTTTTTCGCATCTGACAACTACTGTCGAAAACTTTCAAGATGTCACAGTAAACAGAGATGTGTGTAGAAAAATATCAGCCCTAATATTAGAGCATTTCAATTATGAGTTAAGCCACAATCAAATGTGCAATGGCATTAACCTATTTCTTAAATGCAACAAATGAACCTAAATGCTATGAAGCTAGAACTCAAACATCTAGCACCGTACTTGCCGTATGAAACTAAGTTTAGTTGCGAGAAAACAGAAGATGAATTTGTCGTTGGATTACTGATTGGATTAGATGCAATGGAAAACGTAGCGGTAATTTTTAGTGATGAATTTATTGGGGCAACAAGCTTGGGGATAGCACCTTGTCACCTTGATAAGATCAAGCCCATCCTGCGCCCACTTTCCGACCTCACCAAAGAGATAGAGCACAACGGGGAGAAGTTTGTGCCTAGTACCATATTCCCTGAACATGGCCCGTACGATACGGCCTTCAAAATCCAAAACAGATTACCGTACAGTGTAGTAGCAATACTTTTTGAGTGGCACTTCGATGTATTTGGACTAATAGACGAAGGGCTCGCAATAGATATTAACACCTTAGAGTAATGGACTTAACTATCCTAAAGTCAATACGCAAGGAAAGGAAGCTATCTCAAATGGAGCTGGCTTCAAAGGTGGGTATAACGCGCTCTTACTTGTCAACTGTAGAGAACGGCAGGGGCAATCCTTCTCATGGGCTTGTGGTTAGGATAGTAGGGGAGTTGGGTCATGGGTTGCAGCTAACTAGGAATGTATGAAGTTAAAATGATATTATGGTACGTACATTAACGGAACAAGAGGCTATTGAATATGCTAGGGAAGATATTGAATAAGCTAATAAATGGTGGGACACATTATCTCATTCAGAGAAAATCAAGACCCATAAAAGTCTAGGGAAAATGTATAAGCAGCTTAATTGTGTTCATAAATGGATAGACCGTAAATATTATTCTATGACAATTGTTGAATGTGAGCATTGTCAACTTCCTAAAAAATAAGCTATGTTAGTAACAGTAACCCAATGTTGCATAGACAGGGCGCGCACCCAGCAAAAGGGCGAGAAGATTTATAAAAAAGAACCTATAATCTAATGGACATAATAGTATATAAAAGCGTGATGAGTCAAATAGAAGAAAAAGTAAAGACTCAAAAAATTCATATAGGTCAATTTGAATCAAATATTAACGATCCTGACAGATCAAACGACAGAAAGGTACGGGACAAGGAGCATCAAGCCAAGTTCAAAGATAGGCTGATTCTTTACGAGAGAATGTTGGCTTCGATTAAACAATAGAACCCTTTGAATTTGAGATAGCGTTATGAACCACTTATCTTATTACTTTGAAAACAACTTCTTTTGGATACGTATATTTGGTATTGGCATTTCAGGCAAGAACTTTACCATGCACCCCCTATTATTTTCAGAGAGAAACGGCTACACAAAAACAGTAAGAATATGCAATTGGAGCTTTAAATATCTAAAGAGATAATGGCAGAGAGAATACAAGCTATTGAAAACAAAACAGCATAGAAGGTTTGTCAAAAGAACGTATAAGAAGAATCCTCACTGTCCTCAATGTGGAGTGAAGATGGTATTGCCAGAAACTCTACCTAGAGAAAGAGGCGAAATAAGAACCTTCCCCAAAAATACAGCTACCTACGAGCACGTTCATTCCAAGGCAAGCCCAGACAGGGGCAACAATACTTATAAAAAGAATAGAGTATTGTGTTTAGGGTGCAATAGTGAAAATGGAACAAGAGATCAAAGGCTATATTTTACACTTGAAGAGTTACGCGAACGTTCAGGATGCCCACAGTAGAAGTATCTATACCTCCCTTTAAGAAGCTGGTGAACCCTAGATTTGCCGACTTATACGACAACAAAGACCGCTACCTGTTCTTATACGGTTCCCGAAACTCTTCCAAGTCCATGTCTACAGGTATTAAATTGATAATACGCTGTATGTCTGAGGACTACTTTAGATACATCTTAATACGTAAAACCTATGAGTCCATAAAAGACTCCCAGTGGCAAACATTAAAAGACATAGTGGATATGTTAGGACTGTCAAGGCTGTTCACCTTTAAAGTATCACCACTTGAGATAGTGTGTTTTAACGGGAATAAGTTTATAGCCAGAGGACTGGATAAGGCTGACAAGTTAAAGAGTATTAAAGACCCAACTGGAGCCTGGTATGAGGAAGGCAACCAAATAACAGAAGATGACTTTATCACCGTTACCACCTCTATGCGCTCAATACGTGCTGACTACATACAGGAGATATTTTCGTTTAACCCTGAAACAGATGTAGACTATGAGACTTTCTGGCTATGGCGCAAGTTCTTTAAGGATCATGCAGAAAAGAGTTTCAGGGCAACAGTAACAGTGTCTTATAACCTCAAAGGCAAGTTATCGTCATTCACCTCCCACTATACAGCGCACCACTCCACATATAAGGATAATGCTTTCCTGTCAGGTCAACAGATAGCCGACTTGGAAGCCTTGAAGTTGTCTAATCCTTACTGGTATACTGTATATGCTTTGGGAGAGTGGGGCAATAGGGATGTAGGCGACAAGTTCTGGAAAGGCTTCGACAGACTAAAACACGTTAGGGATGATATATTCATTGATCCCACAGAGCCTTTACATATTAGTTTTGATGAGAACGTGAATCCGTACCCTGCTTTAACTATATGGCAGATGGACTACTCAGGTGAAACTGTGGAGGTAAGGCAGATTCATGAGATATGTTTACGAAACCCCAATAATAAGGTGCAGAAGGTAGCTCAGGAGTTTAGGAAGTGGGCGACACTGAATGGATGGTCTTCTAAAGTGTTCATCTATGGCGATGCTACAAGTGCCAAAGAAGATACTAAGCTAGAAAAGGGTGTTAATTACTTTACTATGCTTAGAGATACAATAGGTGAAAGGTTCCCCGTGTCTATACGCAAGCCTAATGGGAATCCCCGTGTAGCAATAAGTGCGGAATTTGTTAATTCTATATTGGAGTATATGTATGGCGGCATAAGCATTGTTATTTCCGATACTTGCAGAGAAAGTATTAACGATTATTTGTTAGTTCAGGAAAAGACTGATGGGAGTATGAAAAAGCCTAAAGTCAATGGTATAGAGTTATTAGGCCACGTATCCGACACATTTAGATATTTTATATGTGAAGCCTTCAAGGATGAATTTAGGCGCTATCAATCAAAGGGTGCAGACCATACTGTCGAGCGTGTATTTGCCCCAAAGAAGATAGGAGGGTATTGAGTTGCGATATTTGCAAAAGATAGTTGTACAAAAATGCAGCCAAGTGGTATACACTTCGTATTATTGTATATATAACTAAACACCAAGAAAAATGAAACCTAGAGAGAAAAAGCCAGAAGTAGTATTTCGCATCATTGACAAAAATACGGGTGAAGCCGTAGGTTCATATAGCAGGGCTTATTGTGATGAGTACGATTTTACTAGTGTCCAAGAAGCCAGAACAGCTAATTGTCATGGGATGTTTGAAAGTGATGAATACAAGATTGCTAAATATAAAGTCACTTATGAGTTATTAGAAGATGACTGTAAATAAAGCTAACTGCCCTATATGCAAAGGAACGGGAAAGCTGGATAAGCCGCATAGCTTTAACGTGGGCAATCTGATAACCAAAAAGCTAATGGCGTGCGCCCTTCGTAAAGATGGGTATAGTATCCGACAAATTCAAAAGTATCTAGATTATAAGTCGCCTAGATCGGTTCATTTAATGGTTAAGGATATAAATATTTCGCAAAATGACTAACTATAGAGCAACATTAAAAGAACTACGAGTAATTGTCGAATGTCATGGCGGCGAACTTTCAAAGAGGCAAGGCGATCAGCTATGCTATTACTATGAAGCATTTGCCCCCAATGGGTATATATGGGTTGGTGAAAGAGACGGTATTACCGCAGAGTATTATCCTGGTAATGGCGAAACTGCACCAGATGCTTATACGCAATTATTGGAGAGGATTCACGGCATAGAAAAGGTTAATATAATATTATGATAGCAGTAAACGTAAGAGTACAAATCGGTTTTGAGATAAAAGGAATGCCTACTGAGCAATGGGAATCTTTGTGTGAGATGGTAATAGAGGATAAGCCATTAACATTTGAACAACTCAAGGAGATATACCCTTTGGATAAAGTCAAGTTTATGCTGACTAATCTTACGCATCCCCAAATGGATAGGTCAAGCGAAATCGGTATGTCGGAGATACAAATCGAGTGTTGAGTGATCTAGGATGTAATGGGCATGGAGTCAGGATTATAAGAAACTTTTGTACTGACCTTGTACTGATCCAGTTTTGTTGCTTCTGTAAAAAGCAACTGAAGGGTACTAAGCGAGCCTCCATTCTTAACTGAGTGGGGGCTTTTTTGTATCTTAGTAGTATGGAAAGACCAATATTATTCACATGGATTGAGCCATTAACAAAAGCAGATATTGCTTGGGCAAAGAAGTCTCTAATTAAATACTACAAAGAAAAAGGAATACCGTTGCAGCAAGTATGAAGCAAAACCCACAATGGTTTTTAAGCAGAATCGGTAAGACTATTCAGAGGAAGGAGCAGCACTATTCCTACCACGTTATTTCACCGATGGTTAATATTAAAGTGTTGGATAAAGACCATGCCAATTTATTACATTTCTTACAAGAGGACGATTACCGAGTAAGGTATATTGACTCATAGTTATGGCATATTCGCCCCAAATAGGTGTAACTTATCCAACTATCGTACTTAGTTATGCAACTATCGTACTTAGTTATGCAACTTCACCAGGCAAGAGGGGATTCAAGTCAGTTCACATAAGCACCCCTTACAAGACTAGCATATTGCCTAGCTCAGTCACATAACATAACATTTTAACCAACAGTTTGTTTTTGTCACATACTTTCGTAACTTTGGGGTATGGGAAAGAATTTAGGAATGGGTGTAATGATAGGGATGTTGTCTGGAAATGAAGAGACAGTCAATTCTATTAAGGCTTCACTAGGTAAGACAATCAATAAAGTACGGCTTAATGAAGCTGATAATCTACTTATATTTGAATTTGCAGATGATACACAGCTCAATCTTTGGGATGATGGACAGAGTTGTTGTGAGTCAAGATACATGAGGACAGATGATGACCTAAATGACTATGTAGGGGATGTCTTGCTTGATTTTGAATTAAAAGACGGCACCCCTTCTAATGATGATGATTCCTATGGAGAACATGAAATACAATTCCTAGATGTAAAGACTAATAATGGCGTTTTTCAAATGGCTAACCATAATGAACATAATGGATATTATGGAGGGTTTTTGATAAGGGCTAAACTAGTATAATGGAACTTGTAGTAACTATACTGTATTGGATACTAGTTATTGTAAGTATATATGACTTAGGAATTGAAATAGGAATTTTACCAGCAATATTTACATAACTAAACTATAAATCATGTCTAAGCACCTACCAAAGAAGCCTAAACCAAAGCCCAAACCCAAAAAGAAAAGGAAATAATTATGGTAGATAAATTTATTGAACCAATAACTAATGAAGAATTTTATGTATGGGTTGCGCCAGATGGCAGTATGCAATTATCATTACTCGCTACTGAGCATACAACTTGTTTAGCTATTACTAAATTATTTCACGAAAACGGAATAGGGCAATCGGCACATGAAATGAGAGAGAAGGGCTTTACTATTGAAAAAGTGAACGTAACCATCCAAAAGTTATGAACCATTGCATCAAATGTGAATCCCAAGTAGACTACCAAAAGTACTGCGATCCTTGTGTAGAATTGTATGGACTCCAAGACAAGCAGGATACGGAGTTTTGGAAAAATTGGAAGGGTGAATTTAGGGGCGACCCAATAAGACCAGATGGAGCAGCCTTTACCAGACAGGAGTATGATGAAGCACTTGCTAAGATATTCTATGACGACATGGAGGGCAAAACCTCCCAAATAAAAGGCACTATACGCAAGTTCAAAAAGATAAGCGAGACAGCACCCCTTAGCAACTTATACAAAGTAAAAGGCCATTCGGGATTGTGGTATTCAAAGGGCAAGCCAGCAAAGAATATGATAAGGATGCTAAAGTATGGAAGTGACGAAGCTACCACTGTAGATACCAAAAGCCTGCGGGGGCCACTAGTAGGATGGTATGTTGAAGCCTTAGATAACTGCCAGAACCATTTTAATAACGAGGTGGTGGATATAGACTTTATTATGGCGGGTGCCGATACTGATGGGTTGAGGGAGAAGATTCGCCCCAACTATGACGAGCGCCATTTTGAGCGTAAGGATTTACGGCAGGTGTTGGTATTTTATAACGCTATAGTAATTGGCTCTAAAGCAAAATCGAAGGTATGAAACAAGAAACCATAGAATACAAGAAGATGAGCGACCAAGTAGACCTTAGTACCGCTTATAGGGTACAAGATGATTTTTCAGGGTATTGGTTTTCCAGAGAGAAATCACCTATAAAGGTGGACAAAGATAAATTCCGAATTGAGATAATTAAAACAACAGATCGGAACAAACATATACCTTATGGTCTTGGGAGTACGGTTTTTAGCAAACAAGACGGATCGTCAATGATGCTCCCAGAAGCTATGGATATGATCCAAGAGCATTTTAATAATCAGACAGTTGATGTAGACGAGGCACAGTATGATGAATTTTGGTCAGATGTTATGTACGACCCTACTTTCCAACATATTTGCCATTTACTGGGCTTTTATAACGCCATTTTAGAGGAATCAAACATAATAGTAAAAACTCAGCGAAATCAAATATATAGGATATGGTGGGGAAAGGCAGAAATAACAAAACGTAAATCATGAAACAAGAAACACTAGAAAAGGGTATGCTCTTAAAGAGCCAAATGGAGTTAATTCAGAAAAAGTCAGATACCTTAATTGGAGGCGAAAAGGACATAGCGCGTGTTATGATCAATATGCATTCCGAAGGAGAATTTAGTACGGCTGAACTTTATGGAGAGGAATCAGTGGCATATTTAGACGGCTTAAAAACGAGCCTTGCTAGTGAGATAATGAACGAACATATAATACTAAAACAAAAAGCTGCCAAGTTGCTTGAAGCTGAATTGAAGCGCCTAGCTGCTGAACTAGCAAACCTACAAGATTGAAAACCACTAAACTATTGAAGCAAGAAATTACATACGGTATTGGAGACAGGTTTGAGATTATAGGAAAGCAGTATCTTTTATGCAATCGTGGAGGCATGAAAGTCCAACTAACGGAGTTAAAGACAGGAAATCTCTTTGGCGGTATCAGAAAGGTTGGTGACTTAGAATCAATTACTCTTGATGAAATGAATGAAATATCGGTAGGGGCAAATTATAAACTAATAAAATGAAAACATACAAAGAAATATATAAATGGGTAGAAGCCAACAATGTTCAAAAGCTTTTTGGGAATTGGCCGTTTAGAAAAAAGATAAATACCGTTTGTTATAATGGTATTTATTATGCCGGATCAACAATCCATTATATTGCCGATATGGTACAAAGAGAAATTATTTTGAATGAAAACCACTAAGCAAACAACCTTAAACATCAAACTGTCAGGCGACGAAATAAAAACCTTCAAGTCCATGATAGAGAAAGTAGCGGACTCAGAGAATGCGATACGCTTCAACTCTAAGGGATTGACAGCGAAGGAACGCGAAATAGTGGATAAGCTCAAAGAGGACTTATGACAACCTTAAACATCACCTTGAATGGTTCAGAGATCATATACTTGGATGCCGAAAACCGCAACATAATAAAGACAGCCAGGAAGGAAAAGAGAATATTCCAAAAGCAGCTAGCAAAGAAAATAGGCAAGAGTTATGTCACCATATCTTCTATTGAGACGGGCAAGAAGTCGCCAAGGATGTCAACCCTACAGGCTATATGCGAAGTGCTGGAACTTGAAATAAAAATTAAAACCTAAAGGAGATTTAGCTACCTTAGCTATAGCCCCTACCTTTTTGTTGACCCCCAGCGGTATTTTTTGTCGGAGGACTTTTTAGCCGTTGGGGGTTTTGTTTGTAATTCCAAATTTATCTTGTACTTTTGTTTACATGCCATACTTGCGCAAGCGAGATTACTTTACAGAGATACGGGAGGCTGACCTAGACACGATACTTACACAGATAAGCCAGGAAACCCCTCACTCCCCCAATACAGTACGCCTAGATGCTGAACTGGATGTGATAGCAATGGTGGAAACCAAGATACGCCACCGCTATGATGTAGCCAAGATATTTAAAGACATTATTCCCTACGCTGATGCTACAGCGTTTCAGATCGGCGACGTAACACAATATACTGAGTCCAAATACGACCCCTCGGCAACATATTCAGTCAATGACCGCGTATCGCATTCCTTTTTAAAGGACGAAGGAGCACTACAAGTACAGGTAGATGACATCTTTAACAACACCACAGAGGTAACATCGGCGGAGGACTTTGACATCTCCAAGTGGACAAAACTTACCGAGAACGGCTCTATTTACTTCTGTGAAAAACCCTCCACTGGAAATAAGCCTGACACAGCCTTTGCATATAGCGTAAATGCCTTCACTGGCAACCACGATCTTATTTTAGGGTGGGACAAGACCAATACCATATTCTTTAAAAGAATAGACCCACAGGTAAAGTTATATTACTTAGCTGCTGATAGAACCGCCGATACCAACTCAATAGGGATAGTAGACTTTGACCCAGTAGCTAAGATATTCCCAGATAACAGACCTATAACTAAGGGCGAAGATGAGGATAACACCGTATCGGGGGACTTATCTTTTATAGGCTTTGTCCCTGATACTACGGAGTGGGATGTAGCACCTAGTAATTTCTTTATCAAAGGCGACAACCGAGACAGGGTGATACGTAAGATAGTGGTTACGTTGGTCGTGTACGAGCTTCATAAGTTGATAAGTCCACGCAATATCCCTGACTTACGCTTGGAGGCT
>SMUX01034129.1_pt1 | contig 11600 bp, 10 predicted proteins | sample 2456431 | NCBI WGS metagenome assembly SMUX01 (sample SAMN11095930, study PRJNA526329) | marine sediment metagenome | biome: Marine sediment; feature: Surficial sediment; material: Deep marine sediment; isolation source: Hadal surficial sediment | place: Pacific Ocean | collected 2014-11 | depth... | reverse complement strand
TTAGAGTAAATGCTGGGGCTGTTCACTGTTATACTTTATCTCCAGACGGCACAACAAGTTATCTTTCAGAGATAGAAACAGGCTCCGAAGTATTAATCGTTAATTCAAAAGGAAAAGCAAGACGAGTAACCGTAGGACGATCCAAAATTGAAAGGCGACCAATGGTAATGATCAAAGCATCAGTAGATGGAGAAATTGGGGGGATTATTGCACAAGATGCCGAAACAATACGTTTTGTAAGATCAAACGGCCAACTTGTTTCGGTAACACATCTCAAAAAAGGCGATACAATAATGGTTTATTCCAAAGAAGCTACTGGAAGACATTTTGGAATGGAAGTATCTGATGAATACATCTTGGAAAAATAACCAAAATGAAATACAAAATCTGTGTATCAATTGCAGAGACTACACCTAAAAAACTCAAACAAACTCTAAAGATTGCCTTGAAGAAATCAGATTATGTTGAAATAAGATTTGATTTTCTAAAGGCAGAACAAATTCCCCAAGTTTTAGAGAGTATAAAAAAAGATCTAAAAAAAATAGTATGCACATTAAGACCAAAAACAGAGGGAGGTAAATTTTCAGGAAATGAAAAGGAAAGAATCTCCATCTTAAAATTAATTTCAGAGTATAATCCTTTTTTACTAGATATTGAATTTAACACAATGAAAAAAAATAGAGATTTAGTAAAGTATCTAAAAACAACAAAAACAGGATTACTGATTTCTGCGCATGATTTTAAAAAAACACCGAACCTTATAGAATTAAAAAAGAAATTAAATCAAATGAGCAAATTCTCATCTAATGTCAAAATTGTAACCACGGCAAAATCAACTAAGGATTCAACTAGAATTTTGCAATTATACAGCAAAAAAGAGAAAATCAATTTGATTGCCTTTACTATGGGAAATCCAGGCAGGATTTCAAGAATTTTGAGCCTGTATTTAGGAAGCCCATATACCTATGTGTCCTTGGGAAAGCCAGTTGCTCCTGGACAATTTAGCTTAAGTGAAGTTAAAAAAATTATCAATTTGAAGAATTAAACCTCATTGAATAATTAAATTTAGGTTCATCAAGTCATACAAATTATTTCGTGATTTCAACAGAAGTTGAAGTTGAGCGTTTAAATCAATCATGTGAATCAGAAAAAAAGATGTCAAAAACATTTGCAGTCATTGGAGATCCCATTAATCATTCACTTTCCCCAAATATTCATAGTGCAGCATTTAGAGATTTGAATTTAGATTCCTCATATATTGCATATAGAATTCCCAAAGGTGAACTAAAGGAAGGGATAGATGCACTTAAAAAAATAAAAATAGACGGATTCAATGTTACAATTCCCCATAAAGTAGAAATGATGAAGTACTTGGATAAAATGGACGAGTCTTGCAGTCTTATCGGAGCTGTAAACACTGTGACAAATAACGAAGGAGTTTTAAAAGGCTTCAATACTGACATGGACGGGTTTTTAGATCCATTTAAGAAGAAAAAAATAAAAATACAAGATAAAAAAATTCTTTTACTTGGTGCAGGGGGAGCAGCAAGGGCTATTGTAGCAGGATTTGCCAAAGGACATGCAAAACACATTACAATTGTCAATAGGACCCTTGAAAATGCAAACAGCTTGGCGCGATTTGCAAATAAGATTGGTCTTAATTCCGATACCATGAACTTTGAAAAATTTGGAAATGATTTAGAAGATTACGGTATAATAGTTAACGCAACCTCCTTGGGGTTAAAAAATGAATCCAGTCCTATTTCTTTTGAATCAATTAAACCAGAAACCATCGTTTATGATATTGTATATTTGCCAGTAAATACTAATTTTTTAAAGAATGCAAAGGAAAAAGGCGCCATCATCATTTACGGTTATGAGATGCTTCTGGGCCAAGCAGTAAGAGCCTTTGAGATTTGGCATGGTATGGAAGCACCTTATAATGCCATGAAAAAAGCCCTATTAGGAGGAGTGTAATGGCCAAAGCCAAAGCGATTGTTCATGGAGCAGTATCACTTGTAAGTGCCATTGCTAACCAAAAAGGGGCTACGTTAGGAATTTCTCTCACAGTTGAGGCCATAGTAGGAACAAGTCCTGGAAAAGGAATCACTATTCAATCTAAGAATAAAACTCTTAGTTCTCGACTAATCAATAAAACTGTAGAAAAAATTTTAACAAAAAAAGAATTAGAGCAAAATAAAATTACAATAATTTTGGAATCAGAAATCCCAACCGGATATGGATTAAAAAGTTCTAGTGCAATATCCTCAGCAGTTGCTCTTGCATGTGCAAAAATATTCAAACCAGAACTAACCGACCAGCAAATTTTGCTTGCTGGAGTGGACGCGTCAATAGAATCGAAAGTAAGCATTACCGGAGCGTATGATGATGCCTGTTCATGTTATTTTGGAGGATTCAATGTAACAGATAATTCCAAGAAAAAAATAATTCGTTCAGAAAAAATTCCTGCCAATTTAAGGGCAATAATTTTAGTTCCATTTAATCGAAAACGTGGAAATGTAAAAAATTTAAAAATCTTATCCTCTGTCTTTTTAAACGCGTGGAAATTAGCTAAAAATACAAATTATTGGGAAGCAATGATAATAAATGGTTTAGCAACCTCAACAATATTAAATTCAGATCCAAGAATCATAACAAGTTTACTTGAAAAAGGGGCCATAGCAGCATCGATTTCTGGAAATGGACCAGCTATAGCAGCAATTGTAAAAAAGGGAAACGAGCATAACGTAAAAAGAGTTTTTTCTGCCTTAGAGGGAAACATAATTGTTTCAAAAGTAAATAACAAACAAGCTGAAGTATATGAGTTGTAAAGTCGAAAAATCAAAATTATCAGGAAATTTGGTTTGTCCCCCAAACAAAAGTTATACTCACCGAGCTATTTTTCTTGGTGTTCTTGCAGGAAGTAATAGCAGAGTGGATAACGTTTTGTTTTCAGATGATACTTGGGCAACAATTAATGCATGCAAAAACTTTGGAGCTCAAATTGAGGAAAAAGATTCCTCCATCATAGTAAAAAAATCAATATGGGAGGGAACATTAGTACCTGAAATTAATGCAGAAAACTCAGGAACCACAATAAGAATAGCATCAGGAATTGCCAGTTTATTTTCTGAGGAAATTACCTTAACAGGAGATTTCAGCCTTCAAAACAGACCAATGCAACCGTTGTTAGATGCACTAGAAAGTATCGGGGCAAAATGTTCCTCAACTGACGGGAAACCACCAATTAAGATTACTGGAAAAATCAGAGGAGGCAACGTAACGATTCCTGGAAGTTTTTCAAGTCAATTTATTTCAGCATTATTGATCAGCGCTCCATTAACCGAAAAAGGAGTAAATTTAGTAATTGAAGGGAACTTGGTATCAAAGCCATATCTTGATGCAACAATTTCGACTATGAGACATTTTGGAGTCAAAGTTCAAACATTAATTCCATACAAAAGATACAACATTGCACCTCAAATTTACAAACCGTCAACATTTACTGTTCCAATTGATTTTTCAAGTCTTGCTTTACTATTATCAGCAGCAGTGTTATGTGGAGAAAATTTTGTGATTCAAGGAAATATTGGAAATTTACCTCAAGGAGATGAGGTGTTTATCGATATTTTAGAGGAGTTAGGGGTTGAAGTAACGATTAAGGATGATAAGATATCAATTCAATCTCCAGAAAAATTAAATGGTGGAAGATTCGACCTTAGTAACTCTCCGGATTTACTTCCCCCTCTAGCAATATTATCTTTGAAGACACCAAGTCCTATTGAAATAGTCAATGTAAAACACGCCAGACTGAAAGAGACCGATAGAATTGCAATAGTTTCAAGAGAACTTGTCAAATTAGGAATTAGAGTAGAAGAAAAAGAAGACGGATTGGTTTTAATTAAATCAAATAATCTCAAGGGTGGATCTTTGAATTCAGAAAATGATCATCGATTATTCATGGCATTTTGCATTGCTGGATTGTATGTGGGAGATTGTACGGTTACAGACCCTGAATCAGTAAAAGTATCCTATCCAAATTTCATCGTAGAGATGAAAAAAATTGGAGCTAAATTTTCAATTCAATGATGGAAATTTTAAAAATTGTCAAAAGGGTTTAAAAGGCGCTACCCTGGATAGAGTGAAAAACTTTCTCCTCACCCAAAACGCCATTGCGTTAATAACCCATATTTTTCGCAGAGCCGCTCAAATTACTCGTTAGAATTTGCAAGTTTTGTCACTTTAAATATAAAATGATATTATTCAAAATCTATTTGAATTTTTTTCAAAAAATAGTAGTATTTATTATAATTTTCACACTTTCTAGAAAAATAATTTCAAGATCAACAATAGATCAATCAAATTTTTAGAATTTTATTAGATGAGGAATTATAAGCACCACTCTACCATTAAAAAATATTGTCAGGAAATTCTATTGGTCAACGTCTGGTTTTAACTAGTTTTGGCGAGAGTCATGGAAAAGCCATTGGTGCCGTTTTAGATGGATGTCCTGCAGGATTGGAAATCGATGAAAAAGAAATTCAAAAAATGCTAGATTACAGAAAACCAGGAACATCACTTATCACAACTCAAAGAAAAGAAGGTGACAAGGTTGAAATTATTTCAGGAGTGTTTAGAGGATTTACCACTGGAGCTCCAATTACCCTGATGATTTGGAATACTGACCAAAAATCTCGAGATTATGAAAACTTGAAAACTAAGCTGCGACCTGGCCATTCAGATTATCCAGCCATGATAAAGTATAATCACTTTAATGATTTTAGAGGAGGAGGAAGATTTTCAGGAAGATTAACTGCAACCCATGTAATGGGAGGAGCTATTGCCAGAAAACTTCTCAAAGTAACATTAGGAATAGAAACTAATTCCTATACAACACAAATTGGTAAAATCACAATGAAAAAAGAGTTTGAGCTAAAAATGGCTAAATCAATTTACAAAAATGATGTTCGATGTCCTGATGAGAAAATAGCAAAAAAAATGAGATCATCTATTTTGAATGCGAGAAAAAACGGAGATTCACTTGGAGGAATAATTGAATCCATTACAACAAATGTTCCTGTGGGATTAGGGGAACCAATTTTTAGTTCCTTAGAATCAGACTTGAGCAAAGCAATTTTTTCAATACCATCTGTAAAAGGAATAGAATTTGGTTCAGGATTTGAAGGTTCAAAATTATTTGGCTCTGAAAATAATGATCTTTATACAATCAAGAGGGGAAAGATTGTTACAAAGACAAACAATTCGGGCGGTATATTAGGAGGACTTTCAAATGGTATGCCAATAACAATAAGAATTGCCTTTAAGCCTGCATCTTCAATTGCCAAAAAACAAAGTACTGTTGATATTAAAACAAAAAAAATTACAACTTTACAAATTCAAGGCAGACATGATCCCTGTGTAGTTCCAAGGGCACCACCTGTAGTAGATTCTCTTGTAGCGCTGACATTAGCGGATCACGCTCTTTTGGCGGGGCATATCAACCCTATTTTATAAAAAAATGTCTGAAATTAATGAACTTCGTAGTAGAATGGACGAGATAACTATTGAAATGATAAAGATGCTAAAGACTAGGACTGATATTTCCAAGGAGATTGGCGAAATTAAAAAAAATATTGGAAAGGTAATTACCGATGAATCACGAGAAAATAATCTACGAACCAAAATTATTATGTTATGCGAGGAATTGAATTTTGACGAAACAATTGCTACAAAATTTTTGAATTTTCTTCTAAACGAATCTGTAAAGGTACAATTTAGTAACAAGGAAACACATCTATCAATTTTTCTTAAAGCAAAATCACTTGAATCAAAAGGAAAAAGAATAATTCACATGGAAGTGGGGGAACCAGATTTTTTACCACCAACAATTGTTAAAACTGCACTTGGAGAAGTTTATGATAAGGGGTTTTTGAAATATGGTCAAGCGAAAGGAATTCCCCAATTTAGAGAGGCTCTTGCGCAACATGTTTCAAAAAATTTTGAAGTCGACATTAAACAAGAAAATATTATTGTAAATCCCGGAGCAAGATTTGGCATTTTTACAGTAATTACTACTTTGCTAAATCCAGGAAATGAATTAATTGTTATTGAACCTGCTTGGCCTGCATACAAAGATTGCGCATTACATGCAGGAGTTAAAGTGAGGACAATTAATACAACATTAGAAGATAATTGGGAACCATCAATAGAACAAATAGAACAAACAATCAATTCAAATACAAAAATAATTGCTTTGAACTATCCAAACAATCCAACTGGAAAAGTTCTGCCTGAAAAATTGCAGGATAAAATTGTAAATCTTGCGATAAAAAATAATCTCTACATACTTAGTGATGAGATTTACTCTCAATATGCATTTGTAAATTGGAAAAGCATACTTTGTTATAATTATGAAAAAAGTATAATTACTCAATCATTTTCAAAATCTCATGCCATGACAGGGTTTAGAATTGGATATACCATCACCCATCCAGATATTGTTGATAAAATGTCTAAATTTGAGGCATTGTGCCTTACCAACGTTTCAGAACCTGTACAATACGTAGCCATGAAGGCCTTAGAAGCAGATACTACAGATAATGCTAATACAGTACAGCGAAGATTAGGGTTATTGTCAGAAAAAGCAAAAGAAATGAACCTTGATTTTGTAGTTCCAGATGGTGCAATGTACCTTTTTGCTAAAGTAAATAAAGAAGGATTTGATGGAGTACAATTTGCCAATAAACTTTTAGATGAAGGGTTAGCAGTAGCACCAGGTGAAGGATTTGGAGATTACAAAAAATTTATCAGATTATCAGCATGTCAGAATGAAAAAATACTAACAGAAGGAATGAATATACTAAGCGGTTATTTGAGAAATAAACAATGAAGAAATCAATTACAATTATTGGTGCAGGAGGGCAAATGGGCCAATGGTTTTCAAAATATTTTGCAAGTAAAGATTTTCAAGTAACTGGATACGACGAAGAAAATCCAATTAAAGGAAAAGACATCATACAAGCAAGTTCATTAGTTGGTGGAATCCTGAAAGCAGATTATGTAATGTTGTGTACCCCTACAAGAAGAACTCCAGAAATTATTAGATTAATTGCAAAAGAAATGAAAAGAGGAACATTTCTAATTGATATTTCGTCTCAAAAAGGAAAAGTCGTAGCTTCCTTGGCAAAAATGCCTGCAAAAATTAATCCAATATGTATTCACCCAATGTTTGGTCCAGGTATAAAAAAAATCAAAGGACAGAATATCATTTTAGTTCCCGTAAAAGATGCCAAAAAAGAATTAACCGTTGCAAAAACACTTTTTGAAGGAGCAAATTTTGTAACCATTGATACAGTGGAACATGATAAAAAAATTGCAGTGATACTAGGACTAACTCATCTTGTAAATCTTGTTTTTGCAAACATTATTTCAAAAGATGAAAAAATGACCCTAACTGAAAAAATGTCAGGAAGTACATTTAGAGTGCAAAAAATTCTTGCAGAAAGCATAATGGCAGAATCTCCACAATTAATTGAAACAATTATCTCAAATCCAGAGATTCGAAGAGTAGCAGAAGACCTATGGAAGGATGTAGGTAGGCTTCTTACTTCTATTCAAGAATCAAAAACTGAAGAAGTCATGAGTTACATCAAAGCATGCCAAGAAAGACTTTCTTCCAAAACTAATTTGGATACATCCTACAAAAAATTTACAAAAATGGCAAATGCGATTGAGAAGAATTAGCAAATATGCGTTCAACAAGGATAGTTACCTCCTTCATCAAAGATAATGACAGATTTCTCCTTCTAAAAAGAAGTGATAAGGTAAAAACCATGAAAGGATTGTGGGCAGGGGTAAGCGGAATAATTGAAGGAGATGAGGAGCCTCTAAAAAGAGCAAAAATCGAAATATTTGAAGAATTAGGAATAACCGAAGACAAAATTAAATTTCTAAAATCATCTTTGGAAATGAAAGTACGTTCCCCCCAATATGAAAATCATGAATGGGAAATTTTTCCATTTTTATTTGAAGTAAAAAATCCAATAATTAAACTCAATTGGGAAAATTCTGAATATAGATGGATTACAGTGAATGAAATAAAAAATTATGAAACGGTTCCAAGTATTGACAAAGTTTTATTCAGTTTGTTGTAGTTTTTCTTTTTCATAGAATCTTTGCTGAGGTAGCATAATGTAAACACATGCACCGCCGCACATCGTGCAAGGAACGTTATTTCCAGGATGTTGCCCTGTTCTACTGTGAATTTTAGCTGCACCTTCTGGATCGATTGATAAAGCCAATTGTTTTTCCCAATCCAGTGTACGTCTAGCTTCAGTCATTGCAATATCCCACTTTATTGCTTTTTCACGTATCTTAACAAGATCAGCTGCATGTGCAGCTATTCTATATGCGATCAATCCAGCTTTGACTTCTTCTGCATTTGGCAATGCAAGATGTTCGGAGGGAGTAAGATAACACAAGAGATCGACGCCTTCACTTGCAGATACAGCTGCTCCTATTGCGCTTGCAATGTGATCATGACCTGATGCAACATCAGTCACCAAGGGACCTAAAACATAGTATGGAACATCGCCAATAAGGGATTTTGCCAATCTAACATTTGCTGCTACTTCGTTTAATGGAACGTGTCCTGGTCCTTCTATCATTACCTGAACATCTTTTTCATGTGCCCGTTTAGTCAGGTCTACCATGTTTATCATCTCTTGAACCTGTAATTGGTCATGAGAGTCAAGAATTGAGCCTGGTCTTAATGCATCGCCCAAGCTGAAGGTTACATCATACTTTCGTGCCAATTCAATCAAATAGTCATAATGAGTTATGTATGGATTTTCCTTATCATGTTTCAGCATCCAAGCTGCAGTTAAGGTACCTCCCTTACTAACAATTCCCCCATATCTTTGAACTTTTAGGATTTTTTTCGCAATATCTTTTGTAATCCCACAATGAATAGTTGTATAATCAACACCATCTTTTACATTATTTTCAAAAGCATTTAAAAAATCATCTTCAGTTAAGTTTAATGGATTTTTGAGAACCTCAACACCGTAATTATATGCTTCATAGATTGGAACAGTGCCAAATGTGATGGGAGCTTCTTGTAACAAAGTTTGTCTAATTTTTTTAATATCACCCCCATCGCTTAAATCCATAATTGTATCTGCATGATATTTTAATGCAATCTTTGCTTTTTCAATTTCCTCTTCAAGATTTACATTTAGGGTAGAGGTTCCAATGTTTACATTTACCTTTGTTTTAAGACCCTTACCAATTCCCACATTGTGAATTTTCTGTTTTCTTTCATTGTTACTTGGAATAATTATGGAGCCTTTAGCTATTTTTGGAATCAGCCAATCAAGGGTGACATCTTCATCCTTTGCAACTTGTTTCATTTCTTCGGTGGCGACTCCTCTACGTGCTGAACTCATTTGTGTGCTCATAATTATTCTATGTTTTAACCTGATTTAAAGAATCATGAAAATTAACTAAATATACCGATCGATAAGAAAAATTCTTATCACTATAATAACAAAAATGATCGTTCTTATATGTTAGAAAAAGAATAAAGGGATTATGAGAACGGTTAGAGAGTGCAAGCATTGCGGAAGAGAATTCCAAAGTTTGAAAGACGAATATTGCTCAGAAGATTGCATTCAACAAATATCCTGAAATTGCAATAATCAAAAAAATGGTTTTGGATGTTATTTTTTCTAAAATAATTGTCTAAAATGACTAAATCACACCTAAACTGAGACTGTTAGTGTATGAATTAAGAGATTTATCAGGTTTACTGATTCTTTGTAAATAGACCAAACTTTAAGAATAAATTCTAAAAATAAAAACTAATTTCTTATAAAAATAATTGTCCCCAGCCACTTCTTCTCCCTCATTTTGGAGACTTCCATGTTTTCTCAACGGCAAAATCACCAAGACTTTCAAATACTAAATATTTTTTCCTCACTGAAAACACAATCAAGGAAATATTTCATTAGCTTTGGTTTGGTATTGCATTGAAAGTATACATGAGGTACAACAAATCTCTTTAGGTGAATCGCCGGTCAAAAGGATTTTTTATTCAAACTAAAGCGAATTTAATCTTTTTACTATAAATCATGTTTGAAAAAATAAAATCAGGCACTAGTTACCATTTGAAAAATTTATCCTGTACAAAAGATAAACAAATTAGTACAAGTTTTAGATAAATATCATGAACCTACTTTCAATTGGAGGATCTGATCCTTCCTCAGGTGCAGGAATTCAAAGTGATGTGAAAACATTTGCCTCGTTAAATACACATGGGTTAACAGTGATTACTACCATAACAAGTCAAAATACTTCAAAATTTGGAATGATACAACCCGTTTCAAAAAAAATTTTAAAAAACCAAATGGATTTAATTTTTTCAGATTTTGTTATAGATGGAATAAAAATTGGTATGGTATACAATTCTGAAATAATTAAAATAATTTATAATGCATTAAAGAAACTATCAATTCCAATAGTAGTAGATCCGGTCATAAAATCAACTACTGGTGGAATTATGATCCAAAAGTCGGCAATAAATGATTTTAAAAAATATTTGATACCCATTGCTACTGTCATTACTCCAAATAGATTTGAGGCTGAATACATCTCAAAAATCAAAGTAAATTCAAAAAACTCTCTTCAAAAGGCAGCCAAAATAATTCAAGAAATGGGAGCCAAAAACGTTGTAATAACAGGATTAGAATTAAAGAAAAATTACATATTTGATTTTATAATGACTGAAAAAAATCAGGAATTAATTAAAAATAAAAAGCTGAAAATAAGTAACCACGGTAGTGGATGTAACTATTCTGCATCAATGATATTTTCATTGGCTAATGGTAAATCAATATTAGAATCAGCAAAATTTGCACATGAATTTAGTTTTGATTCAATCAGAGATGCGGAAAAAGTAGGAAAAGGACTTGCAATAACACAAAAAAAATTCGATAGCATGTATTTAGAATTATCTAGGGCCATAAACAAATTCATTAAAATAAAAAACATTTCAAAAAGAATCCCTGAATGTCAAACAAATTTTGTGTTTTCAAAAAAATCTCCCAAATCAATTAAGGATGTCCTGGGAATTTCTGGACGAATTGTAAAAACAGGAACTAACGTAACCCAAGCAGGAAGCTTGGAATATGGGGGATCAAAACATGTTGCAACGGCGATACTTACATTGAATAAAAAATTTCCCCACATTCGCTCAGCAATCAATCTCAAATTTCAAAAAGAAACAATTACCAAATTAGAAAAAAATAATTTAACAGTAAAAAATTATAAAAGAATTAGAGAACCCAAAATGATCAAAAATAAGGAAGGATCATCAATTGAATGGGGAATAGACCGTGTTCTAAAAGATTCCAAAGAAGCACCAGATGCAATTTTTCACAAAGGAGATTTTGGAAAAGAACCCATGATAATGATTTTTGGAACCAACCCTAATTCTATTATTGAAAAAATTTCTAAAATATTTTTGTAAATTGGGTATGTTTCAAACCCACACTCCAACATAAATAGTGAAAAATCAAAGAAATTTTGTGAAAGCAGTTATT
>SMUX01015162.1_pt1 | contig 11632 bp, 14 predicted proteins | sample 2456431 | NCBI WGS metagenome assembly SMUX01 (sample SAMN11095930, study PRJNA526329) | marine sediment metagenome | biome: Marine sediment; feature: Surficial sediment; material: Deep marine sediment; isolation source: Hadal surficial sediment | place: Pacific Ocean | collected 2014-11 | depth... | reverse complement strand
TTTTTTCCTGAACCTCAGTTGGGGTTTCAAAGCCCATGTCGGCGATGGCTTGAACGAGGATATCTTCCAGGCCCAATTGCTGAAATTTTAACATTTGTTGTATTTAATCGTTATTGTGCTGACTCGAAGACGACGACGATTAAACCCTACTGTCTTACTTCAACACTTCCTCACCCTGAGGAATTAGCGGCAAAGATACTTTTTTAATGTTAACTGCCTAATTCTTGCCAAATAATAATCTTCACCCCGGTAGGAAGCTATTTTGAAAAATAGGCGATCAATTGCTGAATGGCTTTTCCGCGATGACTTATCTTTCCTTTTTCCTCGGAAGTAATTTCGGCAAAGGTTTGGTTATATCCGCTTGGTTGAAATACAGGGTCATATCCAAATCCGTTATTACCTCTTTGCGTTGAAATGATCTTTCCTTCACAAATTCCTGTAAACAGATGTACCTTATTTTTCAACGAAAGCGCGATTACGGTTTTAAACACAGCAGAACGGTCTTCAAAACCTTCTAAATTCTTAAGCAATTTCAACATATTGGCCTTCGCGTTGTTCCCGGCCCCGGCATAACGGGCACTATGAACACCCGGTTTTCCATTCAAGGATCTTACTTCCAGGCCCGTATCGTCTGCAAAACAATCGAGGTCATAATTTTCCTTTACATAAGCTGCTTTTAAGATCGCATTGCCTTCAATGGTATCTTCAGTTTCAGGGATCTCGTCAAAACATTCAATATCAGTCAAGCTCAATAATTCAATATATGGAGGAAATAAGAGCTTTACTTCCTGAAATTTGTTTTGATTATGGGTAGCGAAAACAAGTTTCATCATTGAAGAAAGCTATATGATCTAAGATTGTGTTTATCGATCATCATTCTTGTTTTTTAACTCGATCAAAGTAGATAGTCCTGCCGCACAAAGCGTTGCATTTCCATCCCGGAACGCATAGATCTCAGACCTGCAAATGGTCAAGGTCCTTCCGTTCTTGATCACCTCAGCTTTTCCAATCAATACATCCCCTTTTCCCGGAGCCAGTAAGTTCAGTTTAAATTCTACCGTTAAAATTGTGGAATCTGCCTCCATGAGTGAAAATGCCGCATACCCTGCCGTGTTATCTGCCAAGGTACTGATCACTCCCGCGTGAAAAAAGCCGTGCTGTTGGGTCAATGATTCATTAAAGGGAACTTTGATCTCGCAATAGCCCGGAGTGACTTCAACCAGCTCTGCACCGATCAAGCCCATAAATTTCTGACGGTCAAAACTTGCTTGAACCTTTTTCCGGAAATCCTTGTTCTTAGGTTCGTAATTCATAGATCAATAGTTATTGCCGTGAATGCAGTGCTACCCGATTGCCTTCGGTATCTTCGAAGACTGCCATATAGCCATGTTCGGGCGAGATTTGTGTTTTACCTTGCAGTATCTTACCTCCGGCGGTCTCTATACGGTTCAACTCAATTTGCACATCTGCTGACGAAAAATACACTAAAGTACCTTCGTGACTAGGAATATAACTTTCTTGCTTGATCAAACTACCGGTCGCGCCAATCACGTCACCAATATTTGGAAACCATCCCATTAGGGTGCCTCCTAAATCCACCACTTGAATTTGCATCTCGAATGCTTTCTCGTAAAATGCCTTGGCCCTATCCATATCAGTAACTGGGATCTCGAACCATCCTACCGGGTTTGATTTCATAGATTTTGGTTTAGGTGATTTGGCTATTTTTCAATGTTCGGTTCTTTCAATTGGTTTTCCAGCACTATCTTCAATTCCTCCAGGCCTTCTTCAAAGTCCTTCCCAACGGCCTTATCCATATTGTAGAATAACATCATAATATTCATTGGAACTTTATTCGTGCCGGAAAAACCCCAGGTAACCTTGGTTGCCCCATCAGCTGCATCTTGGGTCTCTATATATGCGGTGCTTACACTTTTCCAGGGCTTTAAGAACCGCAATTCTGTTCTAATCTGTTCATCGGGCGTAATACCTATGATCTCCTGTTCCCCTGCTCCAACTTGCTTGTGATCGCTATCCCATTTGGATATAAATCCAACGGTTCCGTCTTCGCCGGAAAATGTCTGCTTCATCTCGGGATCTCGATTTTTCCAGGGAGACCATTCATCCTGGTTCTTTATATATTTTAAATACTGAAATACCTCCGATCTTGGTTTATTTATCACAATACTGCGATTCACATCGTATTTCTTGGGTGCAAATGAAGCTAATAGTACCAATACACCTATAATTATGCCTAATATGTATAAGAATGTCATCATGATACCACGTTTTAGTAGTTTCTATAAAATTACAAATTTTTCTGCTCCTGAAAGCGTGCAATGATCTCATCCACCCGCTTTATCGTTTTTGTGGCCCATTTGAATTCGAGTTCGCGGTGTTCTTCATCATCGAGTTTCCAATTTATGTTTTCGGTGCGCATGCGGGACACAAGATATTGCAAAATAATGGCAGCAGAGACCGAGACATTAAGGCTTTCCGTAAAACCAAACATCGGAATCTTCAGGTATCCGTCTGCAACTTGCATAACCTCATCGCTTACACCTTCTGTTTCTCTTCCGAAGAAAAATGCAGTTTTTTTACTCACGTCAAAATCTTCTAATGATTGTACATTATTATGAGGGTGGTAGCAATTATTTGATAGCCATCTGCCCGAAGTTGCTCAACACACTTGGAGACACCTTCATGCCTTTGAATATCCACCCACTTTTGTGCTCCCATAGCAATTTCCCGATCCAACTTCCTCCCTAAACTTTCCTCATCGATATGTATATCCTGAATACCAAACACATCGCAACTTCGCATAACGGCACTGGCATTATGGAGTTGGTAGATGTCTTCAGTCACAACGGTAAAGTGCCTTGTACGCTTTGCTAGTACTTTCTTAAAAAGATCTTGGCGACGTTGGGTAATAAAAGATAACAGGTGATCCAGGAGTGCTTGGTCCAATTTATTAGGGTTTATTGCTAAGATAAAGATGTTATTACAAAAGCCCGAAGAGAGAAGTGCCAAGCGGATTAATGGCCACGATAAACTTCGGACTTTTGACTTTAGACTCTTGACTCATGGATTCTCATATTCTATTCGTTAACTTGCTTTCCTAACTTTTAAACCAACTGTTAATGAAGATCGTTATCCTTACCGGAGCAGGCATGAGTGCTGAAAGTGGTTTAAAAACCTTTCGTGATAGCAATGGACTATGGGAAGGTCATGATGTAATGGAAGTGGCTTCACCCACAGGATTTGCAAAGGATCCGGAATTGGTATTGGATTTCTACAATCAAAGACGAAGACAATTGTTGGAAGTAGAACCTAATAGCGCGCATCTGGCCCTGACAACACTGGAAAAGAAACATGAAGTGGCAATCATCACACAAAATGTGGACGATCTGCACGAGCGGGCAGGAAGTACCCATGTGGTTCATTTACACGGGGAATTGTTGAAAGTACGCAGTACCAATGATGAATCCATTGTAATCGATTGGCGGACAGACCTCAACTTAGGGGATCTTTGTGAACACAATTCACAGTTACGCCCGCATATTGTTTGGTTTGGTGAAGAGGTTCCAATGATGGACGTTGCCATAGAGTTGGTACAAAGAGCGGATATTATCACGATCGTAGGTACGTCCATGCAGGTTTATCCAGCGGCCGGATTGATCGACTATTCGCCACAACATTCCCATATTTATTTTGTGGATCCCAATCCTTCTATTTCCTCTACTGAAAGAATTACGGTCTTTGCAGAAAAAGCGACTATAGGAGTGCCTAAGGTTATCCAAAATATAAATTTCAAATTTTGACCTCAGAAGAATTATATAAAGAATTAGACTATGCGACAGCTGCCAAAGCCAATAGGCAGAGAGCTTCTCAATGGGTATTAGCTCACCCCGAAACTTTTCCAAAACTGCTGGAAACATGCTTTAATGACATTGGTGATCTATCACATAAAGCCGCATGGGTACTGGAATTTATTTGCCGAAAACAATTAACACATCTATATCCACATCTCAATTATTTTTTCGGAAATCTGCAAAATGCAACCAAAGACCAAATTGTCAGACCCATAGCACATCTTTGCGAGTTACTTTCCATTGCGTATTATCAAAAGAAAGATCCGCAACTCATCGACGAACTTTCAGAAACACATAAGATCCAAATGACCGAGCGTTCCTTCGACTGGCTCATAAGTGATCAAAAAGTTGCCTGCCAGGTAAGAGCGATGACGACATTGTACTTTCTGGGCACCGAATTCGATTGGGTCCATCCGGAGCTTCAACAGATCATTCAACAAAATATCCATTGTGGAAGTCCCGGGTATAAGGCGAGAGGTCGCTCAGTGCTCTCGCAAATCACAAAATACAATCCCGATAACAATCGGGAACAAATTCCAAAAAGTAAATAGATAAATATTGGATTTTGAAAACTGTTATTTAGGAACTTATTGATCAGATTAAACCATTGGTCTGGCAGGAAGAATTCTAAAAAAGCTCTATCTTTGCTGCTTCAGAAAATACACCTATGTCTACTCACTCATTACAGGCGATTTCTCCACTTGATGGACGTTACTCGTCCAAAACCAAAGCCCTGATCCCGTATTTTTCTGAAGAGGCCTTGATCAGGTTCAGAGTGCAAGTAGAGATCGAATATTTTATAGCCTTGGTTGAATTGCCTCTGCCACAATTAAGCGATTTCGACACCTCAATTTTCGCGGTACTGCGGAAATTATATACTGAATTTTCTTCGGATGACGCCCAAAATATTAAAAACACTGAGAAGGTAACCAATCATGATGTAAAGGCTGTTGAGTACTTTATCAAGGAGAAATTTGAGGATCTTGGGTTGCAAAAGTATAAGGAGTTCATCCACTTTGGTTTGACATCACAGGATATCAATAACACCGCCATTCCGCTTTCACTTAAGGCGGCTATCAACGACGTTTATGTACCCCAGCTACTGGAATTAAAGGCAAAACTGGCAGCATTAGCCGCCGATTGGAAGGACATACCCATGTTGGCAAGAACACACGGGCAACCGGCTTCTCCAACGCGTTTGGGGAAAGAAATAAATGTATTTGTCGTGCGGCTTGAAGAGCAATTTGAGCTGCTCAACAATATTAAAAGCGCTGCTAAATTTGGCGGAGCAACGGGCAACTTTAACGCTCATAAGGTAGCCTATCCGGCTATTGATTGGAAGGCATTTGGTACGCAATTCGTGGAGGGAAAATTGAATTTACATCACTCCTTCCCTACTACGCAAATCGAACATTACGATCATATGGCAGCTCTGTTCGATTGTCTGAAACGTATCAATACGATATTGATCGATCTGGATCGTGACATTTGGACCTATGTGTCTATGGACTACTTCAAACAGAAAATAAAAGAAGGTGAAATAGGTTCATCGGCTATGCCCCACAAAGTGAATCCCATCGATTTTGAGAATAGTGAGGGAAATCTTGGCATCGCGAATGCTTTGTTCGAGCACCTATCTGCTAAACTTCCGGTAAGTAGATTGCAACGTGATCTGACAGATAGTACTGTTTTGAGAAACATAGGAGTACCTATAGGACATACCATTGTTGGTTTTCAATCCACATTGAAAGGATTGAATAAACTGCTGTTGAATGAATCTAAATTCAAAGAGGATCTTGAAAACAATTGGGCGGTAGTGGCCGAGGCCCTTCAAACCATTCTACGCAGAGAAGGACATCCCAATCCCTACGAAACTCTTTTAAGTTTGACACGTACGAACGAGGCTATCACAAAAGAATCGATCACCAAATTTATTGAATCCCTGGATATTTCCGAAGAAATTAAAGCAGAAATGCGGAAGATCACACCTGGTAATTATACGGGTATTTAAGCCATTGTCACACATAACAGAAATAGGCGATTAAAAAAAGGCCCCGGAAATCCGAAGCCTTAGCAATTCTTAAAATTTACTGAACTCACATATCCTTAAAGATATCTCCTATCCCTGAAAGTTTTGAGATGTCCAGGTCTCCTTTTTTAATGGAATTCATCAACTTTAGAATTTGGTCCGGGCGCATATCGTCACATAGCAATCTAAATACGCCAAACCCTTTTTCGTCACTACTTGCAAATATGATAACTTCGTCTATTGCATCTTCTTCACCCAGGTACTTTAGGGTAATGCGCATATCATTTGATTTGATCGTAGAAAGTGTTTTGTATTTTTCCTGTCCAATGATCTCTTCCACAATTGCTTTTTCGGTTTCATATTCGGCCATATTTCCACTTTTTATAGGATAGGCCACTACGTTCACCTTTTTAACCGTGTTGAGTATATCTTTTTCATCTTCGGTAAAGTTACTTTCGTCACTTTGCAAAAGGCTGGTAGCCAGATCTATTTTCAGAAACCTATCATCCGATTGCTTGTCTACCAGATAGCGCTGCAAGGATTGGTTGTTTGAACAGCTCATTAGGGTAATTATACCAATGATCAATGCTGTAATATATTTTATGAGTGTCATAGTTTTAGTTTTTCTTTTCTACATTCTTCAATTCATCGCTTCCGGGAACGTTCAACTCTTTGGTGAGCTTTGAGATCTGTTTTAAATCAATGTTTCCGGTAATGCTCATGATCACGGTACCTTCTTTTCCATCCATCTCACCATCCAGGAACATCAATAACTCACTTACATGGTTTTCATCCTTCCCTTGTTTAGAATAGAATTTTACGTTTTTACCTTTGTCCTTTATTCTCATCAATTCTTCCAGTCCTTTTGTAGAAGAAACATACTTCTCTACATCGGCTTTCATTCTTGCACCTATGCTTTTATTTTCGGTGATAAAAACTTTGATGTTGTCAAGATTGTTGACCATTTCCAAATACGCGCGGACTTCAGGGTCATCGCTTTCGATTTCGATCTTACTCAAAAGTTTGAACATATTCTTGGTCACCACAATCGAAGTCACGTCGTCTTCATCTTCATAGGAATCGAATATTCCTTGTGCCGACACAAATATAGGTGCGATCATAAAGGCTACTAAAATTGCTAATTTTTTCATTTGTTAATTTTTTAAGTGTTATTTTAATATTAAATTTTTGGATTCATTAAATTGATCGATAACCGATAAATATGAAATTCCTTTTGAAAATTCATCCAGGTGAGCTATGCTTGAAGTTCCTTCATTTAAGTTCTCAGAAAATAAAAACATGATCTCTTTGGTGTTATTAAAGGCTACCAGCGCCTCTTCTTCTTCCGAGGTAAGTCCGGGCTGAGAGATCATATAAGCTGTAACTCCAATGGCGATTAACAAGGATGCTGCGATACTGTAATTCCAAAATCCAGATCGTTTTTTAGATTCAAAGATGGTGATCTTACGCTGCGAAGTTTCTTCCTTTGCAAGGTCAAAACTTTGAAACATCGATTGATACATTTCCAAATGTGGCGGAATCTCACCCGAACTAAAAAATGTACGCAGCTCCTGTTCCTGGGCCAGGGTGGTATTCCCTTCAAAATAAGCCTCTAACAATTGTTCAATGTTAACTAACTCCATAGTTGTATTGTTTTGTTAATTTATCTCTTACAGCTTTGCGGGCACGCGACAATGTCACTCGAATTGTTGTTTCATTGCTGTCCAGCATTTCTGCTATCTCTTCAAAATCATACTGCTCAACATCCCTTAACTGAAGGATGATCCGTTGTTTTTCGGGTAAGGATTCCATGATCTTAAAAACCAATTGTACTCCGTCGCTCACTTCTATTTTCTTCTGAAGGTTATCATCATTCTGATAATTACTATGTACAATTTTTAAATTGGCTGCTTGTTTCGATTTTAAGCGATCCAAACAGTAATTCTTCGTCATAGTCACCGCAAAAGCCTCCGGATTCCTATAGTTGCTAAAATTATCTTTCCCTTGCCACAATTTCAAAAGAACTTCCTGAACAGCATCTTCAGCCTCCTCGCTTGAAACCAAAAGACGTTTTGCTAAACGATACAGTTTATCCTTGTAAGGAAGCACGGTAGCTAAAAACTCTTTTTGTTCCATTCGTGGTTAGGTTAGACTCCCGATCGTTATCGGGTTATTACGCCGTTCTTTTGTTATGACGAATCAGCTCAATTTTTGTTACAATTAATTCCCATAAAGGCAGGAATCTTTTTCTTTCTATTCGGAAAACTATTTATCTAAAGTCTGTGTTTTAAATTTTTATCTTAACAATAATGTAAGTATTTTAGGAGTTTGCTAGACTGAATTGTTGTATGAATTGCTATTTATGAATTAACTCTATAACTGAGCAACCCAAAAAGATATTGCCGTGAAAAAGACCTTATTCTTACTATTATTAACAGTTTCTACCTTATTAGTCTCTTGTTTTAAAGACAACGACGATTCTATACAACCGGCATCCGCAGTTGAAATACAAGAATTTATTTGGCGCGGACTTAATTTTTTCTATCTATATAAAGCGGATACGCCAGAGCTGGCCGATGATGCTTTTGCGACCAACGACGAGTTCATCACTTTTTTAAGCACTTTTGCCTCTCCCGAAAGCTTTTTTGATTTTCTGAAATCGCCTCAGGATAGATTCAGTCTTCTGGTTTCAGATTTCACCGAACTGGAGAATGCATTAGCGGGTATCACCATTAATAACGGGATGGAGTTTGGTTTGATCTTCTATCCGGATAACAGCGGAAATGTCTTCGGTTATGTTAGATATATACTTCCCAACTCCGATGCGGAAAGCAAAGGACTACAGCGAGGTATCATATTTAATACCATCGATGGACAACAGATCAATGAGGATAATTTTAGCGGCTTATTGTCACCCGATACTTACACCATTGGCCTGGCGACTTTTGACGGTCAAAACATTACTCCTACAGGCGAAAGTGTGGAACTCACCAAATCTGAATTTATGGAAGACCCAATTCATGTTAGTACCACCCTGGATATCAATGGTCAAAAAATAGGGTACTTGATGTATAATGCTTTTACAAACGAGTTCGACGCTCAACTTAACTCGGTTTTTGCTCAATTCCAAAGCGATGGAGTTACAGAACTTGTACTGGATTTACGCTACAATGGTGGCGGTTCAGTGCGAACGGCGATCTACTTGGCCAGTATGATAACGGGACAATTTACCGGGCAAACCTTCTTTACCGAGCAGTGGAACGCAGACCGTCAGGCCGAATTCGCCGAGGACGGAGTGTTTGTTAGCTCTTTCGTCAATGGAGGAGAAGCTATCAATAGCCTCAACCTAACGACGGTATATGTGCTAACCACAAGTAAAACAGCCTCTGCCAGTGAATTGGTCATCAATGGCCTTGCGCCTTATATCAATGTGGTGCAAATAGGCGACAATACCACCGGGAAATACCAGGCCTCCTTCCTGATGTACGATTCTCCGAATTTTCAAAAATCGACTGAATTGAACCCAAACCATACCTATGCCATGCTTCCCCTGGTTTTTCAAACGGCCAATGCAGATGGTTTCACCGACTTCGAAGATGGTCTTATTCCGAACATCGATCAGATTGAAGACTATAGTAATCTGGGAATATTGGGAGATCCGGCTGAACCGCTTTTGGCGACTGCAATTCAAGAAATTACAGGTGTGCCTGTTCCCGGAACAAGAATTCCATTTATTTCTTTGGAAACTCTATCTGAAAGTAAAGCAAACTCCCTGACCTATCAAGTGATGGTCTCTGAGAAGTAAGTGACTCGATAAACAGGTAATCTCAACTTACTGGAAGTTCAATTCAAAACCAAATCGGAAGTTTCTGCCCAGTGTTTGGAATCGATATAATTCTTCGTATTCCTCATCAAAAATGTTACTTACATTGGCAAATACTTTAATGATGTTTGTAATTTGGTGGCTGATATCAAAGTTGAGCAGACCGAAGCTCTCCAAAGTTACCATTTCACTTTCGAAAGTGATCGGATCAAAGAACACGTCCTCACGTTCGCCGGTATAATTGTAGCTCAAACCAAAAAAAGTCTTCTCTTTAAAGGCATATCCTATCTCGACATTTGCTTTGTGTTCCGGGATACGCAGGGAGAAACGTTCATCTGCCTGGGTATTTGTATAATTTGCAGAGATCGTAAAGTGGTCGCCCAGTTTTTTAAATACTTCTACCTCCACTCCGCTTGCATTGAATTCTTCCATTATATTTTGATACTGAAAAATGAACAATTCAGGATCTAACACCACAAAATCCACAAAATTGGATTCATCACGATTAAAGTAAATTACGCTCATACGAAAATTCTTCCCTTTTGAAAACTCCAATCCTCCCTCAAGCGTTGTATTTTCTTCCGGTTGTAACTCCACATTTCCATAGAGCGGATCGTGCAATTGAAACAAGGACGGCGTGATATAAGCAGTACTATAGGAAGCGAGCACTTTGAGGTTGCTATTTCCGAAGGTGAAACCATAGGACGGATTCACATTATACACAAAATGTGTTCCATACGCACTGTGATTATTCAAGCGAATCCCGGCGTTCACATTCAACCCGAAATCACTTATATAGTTTAGAGTCACATACGGATCGACAATGTTGAAATTTGCAGTCTCCTCACTAACGTTCTGGATAAATTCAGTCTCTCCAAAAGGAATCGTAAATGAATTGAACCTGCTGAAGTTTCCATTCACACCTGCCAAGGCAGTCAATTGTTCATTGATACGGTAGCTTCCAAAGGCATCGAACGTACTTGATCTTGAATCGAACTTCGCCGGGAACGACGATTCTATTTCACGATCTATCCAACTATGGCTATCGTTTAATACAAAACTTCCTTTGCCGTACTCCCACTTCAATCTTCCTCCGGTGCGCAGCTGTTCACTAATGGTTTGATGATCGGCATCCATATAGCTGAAATCATCAAATTCCGCCGTATACATATCAATAGCGAAAAACCTCTTAACGGTTATTTTTTCTGAAATTTTATACCCCATATCTGCTTGAGTATTGAAGCGGTTGAAAATGTCTTCTTCAAATTTTTCAGATCCCTCCGGGGCCGAAACTGCCGAAAGCCCATTTGCAAAACGATTACTGAACGCCAGCTTGTAGAAAAACCTATGAAGCGTACCACTTACATTTACCGAATTCGTAATTGCCGCCAGATCGTTGTCCGAATCATTAGCGGCTCTGTTAGTACCAATTGTTGATATGAATGTAGCGGAAATATTCTTTTTTGAAATATTTTTAGTCGTTATATATATCACCGCTGTGGCGGCTCCACTTCCGTAGAGTACGCTGGAAGCACCTTTTATGATTTCAATCTTCTCAATGTTCGAAGCTGAAACCAAACGCAGATCGTAGTCGTTCGAAATAGTCGAAGGGTCATTCAATTGAACTCCGTCCACTATAATTACAACCTGGCGATTTCTACCTCCGCGTACAAAATATCCAAGATTCTGACCGTCGTTACCGCGGCTTCCATTGATCTCGATCCCTGAAACCTGATTGATGATCTCCGCAACCGATTTCCCGGGGCTTCTCTGTAATTCTTCAGAAGTGATACTTACCACAACCTTACCGCTATTCTTTCGAGCCATAGGTATCTTTGTATCGATCAATACAGAATCCAGTTGCTCCACTTTTTTTGTTTCTTGTGCACTTAAAATTGAAGTCACACA
>SMUX01173816.1_pt1 | contig 11644 bp, 12 predicted proteins | sample 2456431 | NCBI WGS metagenome assembly SMUX01 (sample SAMN11095930, study PRJNA526329) | marine sediment metagenome | biome: Marine sediment; feature: Surficial sediment; material: Deep marine sediment; isolation source: Hadal surficial sediment | place: Pacific Ocean | collected 2014-11 | depth... | reverse complement strand
GTTTGCCGGCAGGGCGACTCCCAGCTCAGGCACGCGACGTGCAACGTAGGCGGTGAAGGTGTTGCTGTTAGGGCCAGGCCAGAGACCGTACTCCTCGGCGTAGGGGTAGGTTTCAATGGCCTCATTGATTTTCGCTATGGCAGTCGTTGCCTCGGGACCGCGCAGGTCCGCGATCACCTCGGGTCGATGGCCAAACCAGTTCCTGTCTGGGATGTCGGGGGCCGAGCTCAACGCAGGAAGGTTGCGCCTCAGCCGCCAGCCCACCACCTGGTGTACCATATAGTGAGGTGCGTTCTCTAGTTTGGTGGCAATCCATGTATGCATGGAGAAAATTCCACGCCAATTGAAGGCCCGTGCCGAGTAAACCTGGACCACTGCTTCGGGTGTCTCTGCTGGGTCGGGTGCAATACCCGCGCTATCCCGATTGGCAGTACGGTAATCCTGTCCCAGATTAAAAAATCCCCAAGAGGACATAGGTAAAAGCCCAACAAAAAGCAGCAACACGACGGTTCGGTACAGAGCGATACGCAACGGTTTCCTTCGACGATTGAGAGCGCAAGAGAAAAAGCAGTTAAATATAGTGCTGGATTTCTTGCAGACTCGGGGGGAAGAAGAGCTCCTCAACATTGGGCCTCTTCTGAATCATCCCTTGCTCGTGTTCGTAACGAACCACTGCTTCCAGGGCCGTTCGATTGTCCTTAAGGTTGTAGGGCCAGGGATCAGGACCAAAGAGAGTGTCTTGTTCCTGCATCAATTCCTTCACCCACACCAGAGCAAAACTCCTAGGGTCCCGCATGCGTTGGTAACAAACTGTCTTGGCCTTTTGGAAGGCCTGGAGCATGCTCACTGCTACCCAGGGAGACTTCTCCAGTATCTCATTCTTGATCACAACCGTGTGCATCGGGGGATAGATTCCGCTTCTTCTGAAATAATCGATTTCCTCTTCTTTTGGGTTAGGGAAGACGAGTCCCACTTTAGGGGAGCCGGATCTGATGGAAGGTAGCGTCTCCGGGTACATGGCTCCCTCGAGTTCACCGTTCAGGAGCATCTGATCAATGTTCTTTCCTTCCGGGACACGATGGACGTTCATCCATTTTGCCGGCTCAAAAGGAATGTCCTCTTCTTCTTGGCACCACCACTCAATGGTCTTGAGATCCACATCGTAAAAATCCTGCAGAATGCCACGCATCCACAATCCCGCGGAGTTTTGTAAAGTATCCAATCCTACCCTTTTACCGTTGAAATCAGCTGGTTTTTCGATACCGCAACCCATTCGCTTGACTGCATAGCCATGGCGAAAGCGGCGATGAGGGAACACGGGGATGGCAGTGAACTCTCTTCCTTTATCGCGGGCGAGAATATAGGCCACAAGTGAGAGCTCACAAACGTCAAATTCCTCATGACGGAGCATCCTGCCGTGCCTCTCTGGGGAAGCCATGGTGAGGACGTTGAGATCGATTCCCGCTGGGGCAACTGTCCCCTCAATCAAGGGCTTGAGCATGTCGTAATCGCCGCACCCCAGAGTGAGTTTTAGTTTGGCCATCCTGGTTCTCCTAACCGATTGCGGTATTCTTCCGGGGTGTCAAGGTCAATCACAACTCCCTCATCTTCCGTCGGGATCTCTAATGTTTCGCTACGATGAGCATGGACCACTGACTTTGCCCCTTGATCCAGCGGTGCATTGAGGAGTTCGGAGAATAGTACGCTTGACATTAAAACCGGATGACCCCGTTTGCCCCGGTATGAGGGAACGACAATCAGCTTTTTTGACGCGTAAAATTGGTCGATCATCTCGCTGATTAAAGAAGGGTCCAGAAAGGGATGATCCACAAGATGGACTAGGGCTCCATCGATCTTTTCTCCGGATTCCTCCGTCCCGAGGACTCTAAGAGCGGTGACCAGAGAAGACAGCTGTCCCTTGGAATAGTCCTTGTTTATAAGGGTCGTAACGTTAAGGTGATGGATCTTCCGTTGGATCTCCTCAGGGTGATAGCCTAACACAACAATGATCTGGCCAACCTTGCTTGCTCGGAGGTCCGAGATAATCTGCTCAATAAAAGGTTTACCTTTTATGGGTAGCAGGGCCTTGGGGGTACCCATTCGGCGCGATTCACCCGCAGAGAGGATAATTGCTGTAATCATTATATTTCGGAATCATGCCCTGCACTCGAGCGCCGCTCGGCTGTCTTCCCCTCGATCTTCCTCGGGGCGGTGAGCCTGCCCTTCGAGGGCCTCAGGGCCGTGAGCCCGTCGAATTGGTCAAACCGCGACCCTGACCCTTCGACCATTCTCAGGGTCATGGTGAGGTACTCGAACGATGAGGCTCAGACCCGAAGGGAGCTAGCGTCGAAGCCTCGCCTCTGAGATCTTTTTGACCAGCCTGTAAACAGCTTTTTTCAACAACAGGCTAGGGAAACATATACTCAATTGGAGGCGATTCCAAATCCGCTTCGACTTTGGTGACTCCCTCGACACCTTCAATCATGCTTACGATCTCCTCCTCCAAGGCAGGCTGGGTGAGTATCCCCGAAACCCGAACCACCCCCTTTTTTGCCTGAACATGGACGCTTAGATTACGAGTCTTCGGGGAGGTGACCAGGACTGCCTCGGCTCTGGAGCCCACGGTCAGGTCTTGAAAGGCCTGCTCTGACTCAGGCGTTGGTTGATACTCCTCCCGTTTCGCAGCCTCAACGATTAGGTGGGTCGCTGTATCCAGTGTCATGTTCGCGATATTGAGCACCATGTCGTATCGACTGGCATCTTGCCAGTTGGCGCCGAATACATCCTCCAGCCGGCGGGTCCGGGCTTTATTGACCTGTTCAATGTAACGTTGAGCGGCAACTTCATCCAGCCCTTCGCGAGCCTGGACTTGGGCCACCTTATATTCCATGGTGGCGGTGAGATGGACCTTTAATACATGGCGGATGCCACGTAGGAGCTCGTGACCCAAATGCCCGTGGTAGACCAAATTTCCCCCCTGGGCCACCTCGCACATGGCGGCTTGAAGGGCTACTCGATAGATTCTCAGGCTCTCCCGCCATCGCTCCCACCAATGGGGTGCCGACTCCAGGACCTCGGTAAACTTCGTTTCAGGTATCCCGTAACGGCGGCTGGCCTCCAGCAACACCTCGCGACTCATGCAACGGTATCCCAGTTCACCAGCAACCCGTTCGGCCAGGGCCGGACCACCACTAAACGCACCGCGATAAATGGTAATGATCGGCATAGACTTACCCTCCGCGAAAAGGTTTAGGACTACTATTTTACTTATACCTAAAGCAATTGTCACGTCTCTCAAAAGACGGTTGTTTCCCGTGGACCCATTTGCTACGGTTATATAGGAAAAGCTTTTAAAGTAAACCCCGTACCACGGAATTACCCGCGTGGCTTTGGGCGTTTTGCTCGTATGGAATTCGGAAAATTAAGCCTCCCACTGAACCACGGTGCGTTCTGTCGTTCGACAAGCTCAGGGCCTTGAGGCTCTCGAAGGGGAGGCTCTCGACAGGTGGTACGGGGTAAACCATGACCCCCCGGGAAAAACTCAAAAAGATCCGTGAGGAGCTAAGACAAACTTTTTTAGAACGTAGCGACCTCATCGACGGCGTCCTTTCTGCACTTCTCTGCTCCCAGCATGTGTTGATCGTAGGTCCCCCAGGGACAGCTAAATCTATGCTTGCCGATGAGATATGCCGGCGGCTCATAGGCACAAATTATTTCCAGTGGCTGCTCACACGGTTTACCACTCCAGAGGAGGTCTTCGGGGCAGTCAGCCTCAAGGCCCTGGAGCAGGATGACTACCGCAGGGTGACCTCCCACAAACTGCCCGAAGCCCATATCGCTTTTCTGGATGAAATCTTCAAGGCCAATTCCTCCATTCTCAATGCCATCCTCAGCATCATCAACGAACGCATCTTTCACAATGGGAAGGAGGTGGTCTCGGTTCCGCTACTGACCCTATTCGGGGCTAGCAACGAGCTGCCTGAAGACGATGAGTTGATGGCCCTTTACGACCGCTTTCTGCTGCGGTTCGTGGTTAGTTATATTGCTGAGGATTTCCGTTTCATCAGAATGTTAGAGGCCTCGGAGACTCCGGAACGGACCATCATCAGCTTGGAGGAGCTTCGGGAGATGCAGTCTGAGGTCCACGATGTCCATGTGCCCGATTATGTCTACCGGACCTTGGCAGACATTCGCAAGGAACTGGGCAAGAAAAATATCGTCGCTTCGGACCGCCGTTATCGCCAGTGTCTTTCCCTGCTCCAGGCCCATTCCTATCTTTCGGGCGAAAACAACGTGTCGGAGAATGATCTCTTCTTCCTTGAACATGCCCTATGGCGCGATCCGGCCGAGCAGCCTGAGGTTCGCTCGACCATCCATGAGCTTTTGCTAGGATACGAATGGGAGGTCAAGGAGCTACTCTATCAATCCAGGGAGTTGCGCGATGACGCACTGCGCCCCTGGGAGACCAATGAAATGCGCGCCCACCACCTGTTGGAAGTCCATACGAAACTCAGAAACATCTTGGCCAAGGTGGACCAGATCAAGGAGAAGGCCGAGAAGCTCGGTCGACCGTTGGATAAAGTGGGAGCCATTCAAGAAGAGATCAAAGAGATTCAACAGCAAATGCTGGAAAGGTTCTAGGCAAAGAAATTTGAAATTTTCGGTTGAGTTTTGAATTACAAACAGACAGCAGGCAGATGGCAGTGGGCACTAGGCAGCAAGAAAGCAAATACAAGAGAGCAGTGGGTAAAAATCAGACACCAGCAGGCAGTAAGAATACAACTCCTCCGCATTGGTTTTCTAAATTCAGATCTGCCTACTAGTTTCCCTTGGCATCTTGGCGTGATACACATTGTTGAAGTCGTTCTGTTGAGGATTTGATAGGTAGAATCTGATGCCTCCAAAACGCAAAAAGGCCTCGCCAAGGAAGCGGTCCCTTCCCCGCCTACCACAAAACACCTGTTGGATTGAAAGCGACTCCTACGACCGCCACGTCTTTGACGCTATCCGAGCGGGGGCTCCATCCCTGCTGGCACTCGAAGAGGGAGGGAGCACCTTCCTTCCCCACTTTCCATCGTTGCTCCAGGACATCTTCTGCCTGCTCTTCAAGTACAATGTCGTTTTTTTGCAAGAGGAGGAGATGATTCCCAGCACACTATTCAATCGGATTCTCCTAAACGCATTGCAACAGGGCAACCTCTATAGGATCGTGCGTGAGCTCACGCTGCTGGATGAACCCAAGGCAGGACTCTGTACCCTGCTCCTCGGCGAGAAGGTTCTTTCGTTGCTTAAATCGGAAAAGGTCTTGAACCGCCGGGATATGCTCGATTTGTGGGACGTGAACAAACAGGAGGAGATCCTGGAGGAAAAGAGGGATCAGCTGGAGAATGCGCAAAAACTCTCTGCAGAGGGACTACCCAAAAAGGCTCAGCAAAACCTGAATAAAGCCAAGGAAATGCTTGAAGGTGAATTTGACGGCGCGGACGCCCTTCTCAGGCAAAAAGCGAACAGGCTCAAGGAAGAGTTTCAGCAGGTGGGAAAGCAGGCGGCGAGCCGATTTCAGGCAGAGGCAATCAAGGTGGTCCAGCAACTGGAAGATACGGCTGAGGAGGCAGAGCAGTGGAGCCGAACGTTAGGGTCTGGTTACCGTTCACCTCCAGGCCGGCAGTTGGAGCTGGGCAAGAGGCTCGCGGGAAATGAAAAACTAAAGAAGCTCGCGCGAATGGTGGGACGGATGAAATTCCATGCCTTGGCCCTGCGCAAAAAGGTCTTCGAGCGCTCCAGTGAGGAAATCCTGGAAGTGGAGCGGGGGGACTCCATTCATCGACTCCTTCCCCATGAGTTGCTAATGCTTCATCATCCGGTATTGCGAAAGGATTTTTCCCGTCGTTTTCTTGATCAAGAGCTGCTTCAGTACTCCCTCAGGGGGGTCGAAGAAAAAGGCAAGGGACCCATGGTCGTCTGTTTGGATGGCAGCTCTTCCATGGCTGGAGATAAGGAGGTGTGGTCCAAGGCCGTGACCCTCACCTTGCTGGAAATTGCGCGGCGTCAGCGGAGGCTCTTTCGGTCCATTTGCTTTTCTTCAGGGGAGACTCCCCTCCAGATCCTCGACATGAACCCCAGGGAACGTTACGAGGTTGAAATGGACAAGGTCATGGATCTGGCAGAGTACTTTCCCGGTGGGGGTACGGACTTCGAAAAGCCTTTGGATGCCGCCCTCGAGTGCCTCAAGAATTCACGTTACAAGAAGGGGGATGTCGTTTTCATCACCGACGGTGAATGCCAGGTGGGTGAAGATTGGGCGCAGAGATTCCGCAAGGAAAAAGACAGGCTCGGTTTCTCCCTTTTCTCGATCTTGATCGATGTGGGCCCCAGCTCTTTAGGGACCCTGAAGGATTTTAGCGACAAGATCACTACCATCCAGCAACTCACAGGCGACGAAGCCCAAGATATTTTTGTTAAATTTTAAGCGAAAATTCTGTTACAAAATAACCTTTACCGAAGGACGGTCCTTCATCCTCTTGTGCCATTGGCCCAACTTAGGAAAGGCCGGGTCTGATAGAAAACCCCATTCTGCTAAGCGGTTGAAGCGGGGGATCAATGCGGCGTCCACGAGTGAGAAGTCACCTGCCAGGTATGGCTGATCCCCAAGTTTTTCTTCGAATCTTCCAAGTAGATCTTTCAGCTCTTTCTTACCCTCCTCCAGGGCCTGTTGGTTTCGTTCCTTTTCCTCTTTCACCAATTCCATTCGAACCTTCCGGTAGGGACCGTCTAGATGGTTCATTCCATAATCGATAAGGATACGAATCCTTGCCTTCTTGGCAGGATCCTTGGGCATCAGTGGTGGCTCGGGATATTTTTCTTCCAAATACTCATTGATGAGGCAAGACTCGTATAGGACCGTGTCACCATCGGCAATCACGGGTACTTTGCCATAAGGGTTGAGCTTGAGATACTCCGGACGCTTCTGCTCTTTCTTCTGAAGGTCAATGGGGACAATCTCATAGGGGAGCTTCTTTTCTTCTAAGACCACCTTCACCCGCTGGCAGTTTGGAGAGGTCGTATAATCGTAGAGTTTAATGCTCATGGTTTTCCTCCTTCGTTTTTTATGATCTCGTCAATCTCTTTGAGCTCTTCAGCCGAAAGTTTCCAGTCCAAGGCGCGCTCATTGGCGACCACCTGTTCCGGCTTGGTGGCGCCAGCAATGACGGTGCTCACCAAAGGGTTGGCAAGAAGCCAGGCCAGGGCCAACTCCAGCACCGGGCGTTCGCGCTTTTCCGAGAACCGCTCCAGGGCTACGAGGATGGAAAAATTCCTTTTCGAAAAGCGCTGCTCCGATTCCGTCCTGCCAGCGAATCGTGAACCCGAGGGGGCGGGTTTGCCAGGACGATATTTGCCGGTGAGGATACCTCCCTCCAGGGGAAAGTAGGGTATGATGCCGAGGCCATAGGCCCGGCAAAATGGCACCAACTCCTTTTCGATTTCCCGTTTTAGCAGGTTGTAATAGGGTTGCACCGAGACGAAGGCATTGAGGTGCAGCATTCTAGATGTCCACACCGCCTCGCAGGCCTGCCAGGCCGTAACTCCGGAGCAGCCGATATAGCGCACCTTCCCGTTGCGAACACAGTCATCGAGGGCTCGAAGGGTTTCTTCGATGGGTGTGTCGGGGTCATGGATGTGAAGCTGGTAGAGGTCAATGTAATCGGTACCCAGCCGGGACAAGCTACCTTCGAGTTGTTCCATGATGTGACTCCGCGAAGCACCGCGGTCCTTCGGCCCTTCTCCCATGGAAAGACCGAACTTTGTGGCAATCAGGACCTGCCCCCGTTTGGATTTCAGCGCCTTCCCTATGATCTCCTCGGAGAGGCGTGGCCCGTACATGTTGGCCGTATCGAGAAAGTTAACCCCCAGATCAAGGGCCTGGTCAATGATCCTCTTTGATTGCTTCTCATCGGCCCGTCGTCCAAAGCTGTTTGTGCCCAGCCCGAGGGCTGAAACCTTAAGTCCGGAAGTTCCTAGAGACCGGTATTCCATGGGATGATCCCTTTGCTATGGTGTTACTTGTGCTTGTGCCCGGGAATGACTGCGGTTCATGAGAAGCAATGCAAGCCGTGTCCCAGCAAACAATCAAGTTGAGAAGTCTGGGTAACCCAAAGGGGCAATCTTGGCGCGGTATTCGGCCCTCAATTTAGCGCGCTCCCCCGGCCATACCCGATTCACAAAACCGTTAAGTAAGAATGGGTGGACGCCGGCAGCATAGAGGGTTGGGTAGTCGATCCGCATCAGCGCGTCGCGTTCCTCCTGGCTCAAACTTTGTTTTTCCAGAAAAGCGGCGGGATTTTCCTTGAAGGCCTGGAAAGATTCTGGGTCCTGGATGATCTGCCTCATTACTTTGTTCACTTGGTACTTATTCACGCCGCCCCTCCTCCATCGATCTCCCAATCCATATAGTGCATGGCCGCCGTAACTTCTGGAAAGTCCAATCCTGTTGCGGTGGGTTTGGTTCCCCCTGCGATGCCCATGAGTAGGATATAGTTGAGAAAACCAGGGGTCACGTTGCCGGCTTTGACCAGGCGTTGGTAGGTTGCTTCTTGAATGACCGTTTGTGCGTCGCCGGCAGAGATCAATTCCATCATTCGGCGGTCGAACTCGGTATCGGAGGAATAGTCAGAGGTCTTGGGTCCCCCGATCTCCACGGCAAGGTGTCCACTGGACAAGACGCCAACTCGGGTGCCGTCAGGCAAGGCCTCAACGGCCTCTCGAATCCGTTGCCCCACATCGTAAAAACGCTGAGAGGTCGGGAGCGGTTGAGCCATGACGTTTGTCCAGATGGGCACGATGGGGAGATCCATCTCAGGGCGGACAAAGTTCAGCGGAACGGTGAAGGCATGGTCAATGAAGCATTCATCGGAGAAGGCAAAGTCGACGCCAAGTCGGGAACCCTCTCGAATGATTCCTTTGGCCATATCGGTGTCGATTTTAGCACGGTACGGTGCCAGACCAAACGCACGTATTTCGACCGGGGCAGGCCCTTCAGTGGAGGGGGCCTTCCCCACCAAAAACGCGGGCATGTTATCCATGAACCACTGGTTCAGGTGATCGCTTGCGACTACGATCAATACGTCGGGTCTGGCCTGCGCCATCTTTTGTCGCATCCAATCATAGTCCTTGGCAGTCTTTACAATGACAGGGTCAGGATTCGGAGCCTTAATGAGCCGTGGCAGAAACGGATTGTGGGTTATGCCGATAATTTCTACGAGCTTTGCCATGGGATATCCTCACGAGTCGCCTCGGTTTGTAAACCTTTTTGTCAGAGCAGAGTTGGTTTCAGGCTAGCCCTTAGATCTTCAACCCAATGATTTCCAGGGTGGATTTGCCTGCGGCGAGTTCCTTTTTGTATTGATCCTCTTTGTCTTCCCTCTGTTGTGAGGCCTCGATGGCCTGTGAAATCTCTGACTGTGGGACCAACACAACCCCATCGCTGTCACCTACCAGGAGATCGCCTGGGTTGATTAACACCTCACCGATTTTGAGTGGTGAGTTGATGACTCCCTTTTCTTTTTTAATGGTCCCATGGATGGCTAGCCCACGTGAGAAGACGGGAAAACCCATCTCTTCAATGAGATCTCGATCGCGTACGCACCCGTCGATGACCAGACCAGCAATTCCCCGTTGCTGAGCTGCAAAGGTCATGATCTCCCCCCAGTAGCCTCCCTCATAGCCCTCGCTCACAATGACCACGAGAACGTCGCGAGGTTGCGCAAGGTAGATGGCCCTGTGAATCCCGAGATTATCCATGGGGGGACAGCTCACGGTGAGAGCAGGACCGCATAGGGTCATCTTCGGAGCAATCGGTTTAATGTCGTGGGGAAGAGCTCCCATTCTCCCCATGGCCTCGTGAAGAGTGGCGGAAGGAAATGACGCCGCGCGTCGAATGAGAGCGGGATCCGGACGGGTAAAATCTGCATTCGTTTCAGCCATGCTATGTCCTTATATCAATAGATTAGCGGCGCTGGAGTTGGTGATAACCATATTTCCTACGAACCTCGTCCAGGCGCGTCCCTTTCAATGCCTCGGCAAGTAGATTTGCTTCTGCCTCGGAAATGGATTGGGCTAACGAAAGCACCTCTTCCTCTTTATCTTTTGGAACCACCACAACTCCATCGTCGCTGCCTATGACAATATCGCCCTGGCAGACCTGTACATCACCCAGAGAGACGGGTACGTTCATGCCATCCACCTGAACCCGGTCTTTCCCCGTACGCATAAACTTTCCCCGGCTAAAGATCGCGTAGTGAAGTTCAAAACTCCTGGCAACATCGCGGCAGACGCCATTGATGACAGTTCCTGCGACGCCGCGCTTGTGTGCTATGGAAGTCAGGATGTCCCCCCAAACCGTACAGTCAAGCCTGCCGGCGTTGTCGAGGACAACCACGTCACCTGGAGGCACATCGTCGATGTAATCGCCAACCGTACCTTTGACCACTCCTACAGGAATATACTTTAGTGTAAAGGCCCGTCCCGCCATGCGGATTCCTGCTGCGAGTGGTGAGATCCCGAGACAAGTGCCATGGAAACCCAAACGATCCATGGCATCCGAAACCGCTGCAACCGACAGCCGCTTGAAGGCCTCAATCCGAGCATCCATGATTATTAATTCTCCTTACTTTTTTAACATCGATTCATATCCAAGGGTGGCCATGACTTCAACCACAGGCCGACCGGCTCGAATCCCTTCAGCCATCCGTGCCTCGGTGGCCACCAGAGCCTCGGCCTGTGTCATAACCTCTTCTTCTTTTTCGCGAGGGATAATAACGACACCACTGTGATCGGCGATGACGAGATCTCCCGGATGGACCTGAGCCCCGCCGAAGGCGATCTCCTCGTTGAACGACTTCTGCATGACCCGACCCCTGGCTGTGCAAGGTACGGCTGCGCGGGCAAAGACCGGAAATCCCACGTCTCGGGAATCATCCACGTCGCGGCAAGCACCATCGATAACCACGCCACTCAGCCCTTTGACCTTGGAGGCCAAGGAGAGGAGGCCGCCCCATACAGAAACATCCGGTCGCCCACCGTTATCGATGACGATCACATCACCTGGTTGAGCGGCCTCGATGGCCGGGGTTCCAATATGTTGGGTCGACTTATCCAGTCCAGCCGGCTTGATCTTAACGGTGACGGCACGGCCAACGATTCTTGGACAGGGCCACACGGGACGAATCCCTATGGTCGCACCCTTTAGACCGAGACGATCCAGGGCGTCCGAAACGCCGCAGGTATCGAGTTTCGCAAGACGCGCGACAAGAGTATCTTGAGCCATGAGTATTTCTCCCTCTCGGTTTAGTCCTGTTACTTAAAGCATAACCGCCGATTCTTGACAAGGCGGAGGGCCAATGGTAAGCACGCGAATTATTACGACTGCTCGATAGCGGTTGGATCCGGAGGAGGAATAAGAATGGCACAAGTTCCAGAGCTTCGCCCCGGCGTCAGGATGGCTTCCAACGAGGCCAAGGCCTACGTGGATCATCTTTATTCCACGATGTACGCGCACTGGCAAAAAAAGATATCCGATGGCCTCTTTATGACCCAGCTAAGAGAAGGAAAACTGTCCATGCCGGTCATTAGGCAGTTTTTCAAGAAC
>SMUX01103366.1_pt1 | contig 11658 bp, 9 predicted proteins | sample 2456431 | NCBI WGS metagenome assembly SMUX01 (sample SAMN11095930, study PRJNA526329) | marine sediment metagenome | biome: Marine sediment; feature: Surficial sediment; material: Deep marine sediment; isolation source: Hadal surficial sediment | place: Pacific Ocean | collected 2014-11 | depth 0-1... | reverse complement strand
TTTCTAAATCATTTTTTTTCACAAATAATAACGCCATGCATGCAATCACTTCTATTAGAGAGTACTTAATTGAGTCTGTATATTCAGTATATTTATCGTAAAAAAGAATTAATAAAACAATATCTCTAGTTTCTGATATTTTTTTAAGATGTTCAAAAAAATCAGACAATTTTTTTATCGATTTATCTGTCTGTAAAAATTTATATGTCCGTACTTCTTTATCTTTAAGTAATGCTTCATATGTCGGCATATTTAATGCTGTTTCCCAGAACTCGTTAATTTCTTTCAGACTTTCTTTTGCTAATTTTCTAATTTCATTTTCATTTTTACCAGATAATACATCTCTGCACGCGCTCACTATATGCTGGGCATCGTATGATATGGAGTCATATGAACTATGAAGCCATGATTGATTGAATGTTTTCTTTTTCTTTTTCATGAATCACACCTTTCCTGTGCAATATCCTTCAAGAAGAAACCAAGCCAAGCCGGTGAAGGTCTCCGGCCTTTCGGGAGCTACCCTAGGCTTGGGTATAGTTTAACTATTCAATAATGCTACTGCATCCGCTTTGTGATCTGATGCTAGGTGTGCATAGCGCAGAGTAGTCTTTAAATCCCCATGACCTAGCAATTCTCTGACTGTGTTCAATGGCGCACCTTTCATTACCAGCTTGGAAGCAAAGCTATGCCTGAGATCATGGAAGCGAAAATTCTTAATCTCCGAGTCCTTGATTACGTTCTCCCATGGTACCTGGATAGTACCCAGTCGCTTACCATCCTTTGCAGGGAAAACATATCCATTATTCTTACATTGACCCCTCCACTGTTTAAGTATATTTAATGCGTCAATATTTAGTGGAATATAACGAGTTTCACCACTTTTAGATGTCTTGCCCTGCACTGTTAGTGTTTTTGTTTTCAAATTGACATCCGACCAATCCAAGTCAAATAGCTCACCTTTCCTTAAACCAGTATTCAAACCGAGCAATACTATTGGAGTAATGTGGTCAGCATACTTGCACCCGATTAAATCCGGTAGCAACTCATATCCCCTACCCCTTCGCCATTTATTACTACTTGCACGTTCATTAATAATTTTTATATCTCTCACCTTTAAATATTTTTTGAGAGTAGCCTCTTCGCTGGCGGTGAGATACCTTACCCTGCCTAATGACTGAATCTTGAAAGGTTTGACTTTAGCCAGCGGATTATATGGAATTACCTCCCATTCAACTGCCTTTGAGATGACTGCTTTAACTGCTGCTACATCACGATTGACTGTTACCTTTGAGATACCTGACTTCAATCTTTCTGATCGCCATTTTTCAATTACCCATGAATTAACTTCAATTAGTGGCCTGGCAAATAGGTTTGAGAAATTTCGTTCTATTCGTTTTATGTTTTCAAAGCTGTCCTTTAGATGTACGGATGCCCATTCCCTATAACGTTTATTCAAGAAGCCACCCAAAGTGCTACTTCGAGACCGTTCTGCTTCCTTCCTTTGGATTTTCTTATGTGCCTGAATATCAATTCCATTAGCTATCTCACCTGCCTTTTTTTCTGCTATATCCCTTGCCTGAACAGGTGTTATATTACCTACCGTTCTTATACGGTAATGTTTTTGTAACCCATCAACATTCCGATATTGCAGGTAGTACGTCATGTTACCCGATGGACTTACCCTTAATAGGAACCCTTTAATATCTGTATCTCTTACGTCATAGGGCTTATTTCGGGGTCTCAGGGCTTTTACCGTACGGTTTGTAAGCTTGGCTATCATATAGCTACCCTCTCTGGTGGTGCACCTGTGGTGCAGAGAGAGTGTACAACAATTTATAGCCGGTGAACAAATATAAACAAGAAATAGACTATTTATTATTTATTATCAATTAGTTATATGTGACTAGGGAATGCATGACCGTTTATGGGAAGACACTGAGTTTATGAACATTTCAGCATTTATAATGCTATTCTATTGCTCTGAAATCCCGGTGATCTAAAATCCATATTAATTTGACATGATGATCTTACGGTTAATTCCAATAATTTGCGTGTTTATTTATACCACTACGGTTTATGCGGAACCATTGCCCGGTATTGCTCCTTATGATGAACACCTTGAACGACAGCTTAGAAAAGCCCTCCTTGCCAAAGGAAAAAACTATAAACCTAGAACCAAACATCTCTCTGCTGAAGGTCGAGCTCACTATACCAATCGATTAATTCTGGAGGATTCCCCCTATCTGACCCAACACGCACATAATCCGGTTAACTGGTTTTCCTGGGGAGAAGAAGCCTTTGCATTGGCAGAAAAAGAAAGCAAACCGGTCTTTCTTTCGATTGGTTATTCCACTTGTCACTGGTGCCATGTCATGGAACGTGAAAGTTTTGAGGACAAAGAAATTGCAGAATTTCTTAATCAACATTTTATTGCAATTAAAGTGGATAGAGAACGCCACCCTGATGTAGATGAAGCGTATATGCTGGCCGTTAGATTGGTTGCAGGACGTGGAGGCTGGCCCATGTCGTCATTTTTGGCACCTGATGGAAAACCATTCTATGGAGCGACCTATATACCTCCTGATATCTTCATTGATCTACTTCAAAAAATACATTCCACCTGGCTAGAGGAGCCAGAGCTCATTTTAAAACAGTCAGAGGAACTGAGTGCGCTGGTGACGCAGATCATGCAAAACAGGAATGATTTGGAGTCATTCGAACAAAATACGATTCAACAGACTGCAGACAATTTATTGAGCCGACTGAATCCACTTACTGGTGGGTTTGGTGAGGCACCAAAATTTCCCAATGAGCCCGCATTATTATTTTTACTACAGATTGATACACGTGATAGCAATAAACCACTGAATAAGGATCTGGAAACCACATTAGACTTAATGTCTCAAGGAGGTATTTACGACCAGATTGGCGGTGGGTTTCATCGTTATGCAACCGACGATATCTGGTTGATACCACATTTTGAAAAGATGCTATACAACCAGGCACAGCTCAGTCATGTCTACCTTCATGCCTACCGCATCACAGGGAAGGATAATTATGCACGGATAGCACGCCAGACACTTGATTATGTCTTAACAGAAATGACCTCAAATGAAGGGGGGTTTTACTCAGCAACAGATGCGGACAGTGAGGGAGTAGAAGGAAAATATTTTGTCTGGAAGCCTGATGAAATCAGAGAGATTCTTAGCACAGAAGACGCAGATTTGGCCATTGATTTATTCGCTATCACCGAAAGGGGCAATTTTGATGGGCGCAATGTCCTGCATTTACCTGTTTCATTGCGTGAATATGCAGTGAATCAACATATATCTTATAAAGCATTAACGTATCAAATTGACAGGATACGTGCCCAACTTGTTGAGGTTCGTAAGCAGCGAATTCCACCCTTGCGTGACGACAAGATATTGCTTGCCATGAATGGCATGATGATCTCCACACTGACCCTGGCTGCGGATGTCCTTGATGATCACCGATACAAGAATGCTGCGATACGTGCGGGGAATTTACTGTGGGAAAAACTTTGGCATGATGGCTCATTATTCAGGGTTTATCTTGATGGCAGACATTCTATCCCTGCAAAACTGGACGACTATGCCTATTTTATTCAGGCACTATTGGATCTATATGATATCGATGGCAATCCAGTCTGGCACCAACGCAGCCAGACCCTGGCTGATCTTATGTCTTCACGCTTTTATGATAATACCCATGGCGGGTTCTTTATGTCGGACACGAAGAACGCATTGTTTACTAGCCCGAAAAGTTTGAATGACAGTGCCCTGCCATCTGGAAATTCAGTCGCCATTATAGCACTGGCAAACCTGGCCTTACGTTCAGGTAAGCTTTCTTACTCGGATCGTGCTAATGAGGCCTTAAAAGCAATATTACCCTCTTCCGATAAAGGTATATTTTCTTCTGTCTCTTTATACAGGGCACTGGATTTATTGATCCACGGTGAGGTCGGAAAATACCAATATGGTGCACGCGGTGCCGTCAAGGCAAGTGCAGAAATAGAGGAGTTTGAGGGAGTCAAAATACTTGAGGTCAAAGTACAACTTACTGACAACTGGCATATTAATGCGCATCAATCTAAGATTGAGAACATCATCCCGACATCAGTTTATATTGATGCCGACACTCCAGCCTTTCAATTAGACAACATGACTTATCCTGAATCTATAAGTCGAAAATTTAGTTTTCTAAAAACACCTCTGGAAGTCTATGAGGGAGACATCACCTTGCGTGGAATATTAAATGCAAATAAAAACGCAGAAAATATAGCTCATAGAAATGCATTAGTCCCTGTCGTCATTCAATTCCAGGCTTGTAATGATCAAATGTGTTTGGCGCCAGAAAAACTCACCCTCAGGGCTACTCAATAAATATTCTTAGGGGAAAATTATCAGGGAAAATTCAATGGTAAGAGTTACTGCGAAGATAGTCGGTGAAATGATGATGATATCCGTTCAGTCTTCAATCAAATCAAAAGTCCTGTGCTTGCTTGTCGTGATCCTGTGCGCATGTGAACAACACCCTGTACATCAGCAATCAGTCATTTTGACTGGACTCACCATGGGGACAACCTACACAGTTAAAATAGTTTCTTCCGAATCAATACTGGATCGCTCGGTAGTATCAGCAGAAATTAATCGTCAACTTGATAACGTCAATAAGCAAATGTCCACCTACATAGAAACCTCTGATCTTTCGCTGTTCAATCAATCGGACACAAAAGAATGGGTGGAAATCCCGATTGAACTTTATACTGTGATCGAAGAAGCGCTAAGGATAAATGTGCTAAGCGAAAATGCTTTTGATATATCCATAGGCCCAGTAGTCAACCTCTGGGGCTTTGGTCCAGAAGAGAAATCAGGTACAGTTCCACATAATACAGCAATCAATAAAGCCCTTGATAAGGTTGGCTCTCAATATATACATTTACGCTCAAAACCCTATTCAATCAGAAAAGATAAACCGGATTTAACAATTGATCTTTCTGCGATTGCAAAGGGCTTTGCTGTTGATATCATTGCCGATTATCTCGATAAACTTGCTATCAATAATTACATGGTTGAAATTGGGGGGGAAATAAAGGCGAAAGGTTTCAATCCTGAGAACAACTCATGGCCTGACAACAAGTCCTGGCATATAGGTATCGAGAAGCCCCTGAGCGATCAACGCACCGTACAGTCTATTGTTGCCCTGGATGATACAGGCATGGCGACATCAGGTGATTACCGTAACTATTTTGAAGAAAATGGTATCCGTTATTCGCATACAATTAATCCGGGAACTGGAAAACCCATTACACATAATCTTGCTTCTGTGACCGTTTTGCATCCTTCAACTATGACGGCTGATGCTATGGCCACGGCTCTACTTGTGCTTGGTCCTGAACAGGGTTTTGCATTGGCGCTCAAGGAGAATCTTGCTGCTTTATTTACTATTCGTGAGAAAAATAGTTTTACTGAAAAAATGACACCTCAATTCAGGAATGCTCTTGCCTATTCAGAATGAACGCACTCACATTCTTATTTGCACTGGCAATACTGGTCTGGTTCTGGCAAAACAGTTTACGTTTCCGTGAATATGCCGTGCAAAAATGTAAGACGGTCTGTCGAGATATGGATTTGCAACTATTGGACGAAACAGTAGCCCTGCATAAATTCACACTAGCTAGGGACGGATCCCGACAGATAAAAATACTACGCCGCTATCACTTCGAATTCAGTCTGCAAGGATATGACCGATATGAAGGATCAATCACCTTCCTGGGGCAGGGTGTCGACCATATCCAGCTTGACCACCCCGAAGGACAGATAATTATGCACCATGATCAGATAAAAGTTTTACATTAATAATTGTTATACTGGGACTCCTTTAATGTAATATTGAAGGAGTACTAGTCGATTCAAATAATTAAATATGTCTTAAATTAATTAATTATCTTCGAGGAGTCCACTATGCCATCATTTGATGTTGTCTCAAAAGTCAATATGCATGAACTCTCAAATGCCATTGATCAGACCAATCGGGAAGTATCTACCCGTTTTGATTTTAAAGGTAGTAACTCACGTGTTGAACATAAGGATGCAGAAATAACCTTGATCGCTCCTGCTGAATTTCAGATACATCAAATCTTCGATATATTTCAAAACAAATTATCAAAGAGAAAGATTGATGCCGGCTGTCTGGAAAAAGGTGACATCAAGGAATCAAATAATGAAGCAAGACAAATAATCACAGTCAGACAGGGATTAGATAAGGACCTTACAAGAAAAATTACAAAATTGATAAAGGAGTCAAAACTTAAAGTCCAAAGCACCATTCAGGCAGATCAAGTGCGTGTGTCAGGGAAAAAACGCGATGATTTACAAGAGGTTATGGCAATACTCAAGGACGCAAACCTGGGGCTTCCCTTGCAGTACACAAATTTCCGGGATTGATATAACTTCATGCGCCCCGTTTATGATCTACACACGCATACAACGGCTTCTGATGGTCAACTTTCGCCGGAAGAGTTGGTTATTCAGGCTAAGGCTTGTGGTATTGACGTGCTTGCGGTGACTGATCACGATACAACCTCAGGTATTGCCCAAGCTGTAGATGAGGCACACAGGCAAAACATAAAACTGCTTCCCGGGATTGAGCTCTCGGTATCATGGATGGATAAAGACTTTCATATTGTTGGCCTTGACATTGATCCCGATAACAAAACGTTAAAAAAATCAATACAGAAAACCAGGGAATTAAGGGAAGAACGTGCGATTAAGATTGGCAAACGACTGGGGGAAAGTGGCGTCTCAAATGCCTATCATGAGGCCAGAAAGATAGCAGGCGTACACACAATAACACGTAGTCACTTTGCCCGTGTCCTTATCAAGCAGGGTTTTGCTAAAGATACCAGGGAAGTATTCAAAAAGTATTTGATCCACAACAAACCCGGTTTTGTTAAAACAAAATGGATCGAAATGGATGACGGCATCAAACTAATCAAAGATTCAGGTGGGGCGGCAATACTAGCTCATCCGATGCGCTATAACATCACCGCTAGCTGGTTAAGAAGGTTTCTTGTTGCCTTTAAAGAATCCGGCGGAAACGGCATTGAAGTTGTTACCGGGAGTTCAACCGCTGATGAAATGAGAACCGCGGCTTCATACGCCAGACGTTTTGAGCTGGCAGGATCTGCAGGTTCTGACTTTCATGGATTTGACGATAGTTGGATCAAAATGGGTCAATTAGCTGCCATGCCAAAATCGATAACACCTGTTTGGGAACACTGGTCTGTCTGATCTGAATGTTGGACTGAAGACTGACCTCAAAACTTAACTAGAACCTGGCGGCACATCATTTAATGCCACAACGGGCCGCCATGATTATTTTTAGAACCAAAAGGTGCCGCTATTAATTAGGATTTTTGCGTGAGTGCAAGGAAGCACCGCGTACAGAACCGCAGTGTATAACACATACATGAGGATTGGACAAAAACCATCCTTGGTTTTTGCTCTTCGAGCAGCAACGCCGCCCAAAAACGCTCCCGGCGTTTTTGTGAGCACGGGACTAACGCCGCAATCGCGGAAAAAGACAATTAATAGAGGTGCCCTAAAACTATATTTTTCCATCCAAACCCATCTGATAGTATTTATGGACAATCTCATCCTGGTTTTCCAGTAGCCAATCAATATCAGGTTCATTATTCATCGCCTTATGGATCGCTGCGGTAGTTGCTTTACGATGAATATCAAATAGAATTTTATGGTCCAGATTATCATCTTTTATCACAGAAGGATTCAACCAAACCGAAACAATAATGCCTAAACATTCGCCTTCTCTTTTGGGATATCACCATTTCTTACTGCATCCGGTACCGTTCCCATCAGAATATTTGTGTACCGCTCATCCTTGACCGTGACTTTGCTGACCATCAATGTCAGTGGCCTGACCATAATATCAGTATTCAAAATGGCCAATACACGTGAATGACCCTTGACCTGATCACCAAGCAGGTTCGCAAAAGCTGTACCAAATGGCCCATCCAGTTCTCCAATGATAACTCCGGTTCTGCCGCATTTCCTGACGGCCCGCCTGCTACCAACGCTTCGCCCACGCGCATGACAATACGATCACTCATGTAACTTTCTCCTGAGTATGAATTAATTAAATAAAACTGGGGTTATCATCTCAGCTTGTGATGATCGGTATCGCTAATCTGATCAGCAATATCAGAGAACAAATCTTCGGCAGCTTTCTTTGTCTTTTCTCTTGCAGCCTCTGCACTTTCCCTGATACGCCTGATATGTTCAGCTTGTGACTCTTTCCCTTCAAACTGTGTTTGCCGCTCTATTTCTCCTTCTTTCCATTCGTTAAGCTCTGCTTCCATTTGCTGATTTAATTTTTTCTCATCTTCTTTTTGTCTCAAGAGGTCCTCATCAATTTCTTCTTTTGCAGCCTCTGTGATTTTTTCTTCGTGCTGAGCATCATCCAGTGCCCTCTTAGCTTCTTCCAGTTTCTCTTCTGCACGCTGCATTTCCTTTTTCAGTACTTTATCTTCCTTGCCTTCTTTTTTAATCTTCTTATCCTGTTTTGCTTTTAATTTCTTTGCTTCCTTTTCTGCTAATTTACTGGCAGTTTCTGCCTCGTCCTTGGCCTTATAGACTTCGTTTAATTTGTCCCTGATCTGCTGTGCTTCTTTTTCCAGTTTCGCCCTTTCAGCCTTAAGTAAAGCTTCGAGTTCAGCTTTTTCCTCTGCAAATTGTGCTTTGTATTCCTCAATAATTTTTGCAGCTTCTTCTTTTGCAGCGACACGCCCGGCTTCAGCAACTGCCTTCTCTCGTTTTGCCTGTGCTAGTTCTTCGTTGTTCTGCGCTACTTTTTCGGCAAGTTTACGCTTTACTTTTTCCAATAAAGCCTTTGCCTTCGCCTTAACACTCTTTTCCAATTCGGCATGTTTTACACGCGCATGCTCTGCTTCCCTATCAATTTTCTTTTTCTCCTCTTCAGCACTACTCTTCAAACTTCTCGCTTCATCCAGTTCACGCCTGGATTCTTTGGCCTGTTTTTCAAGCTGTTCTCGTGCCTTTCTAATTTGTGCTTCGGCTCTGGCCTTCATCTCCTGAAGCTTTTTCATTTCTTCAGTATTTTTCGAATAAATCTCTTCAAGATTTTCCTTTTCATCCTGCATCCGAGACGCAGCATCTTTTTTGGTCTTTTTAATCTTTACTATTTCTTCCTCGCGACTCCTGTCAAGATCTTCTTCAGCCAGTTTTTTCTGCTGCTCTATTTCAATCTTTTCCTGTTCAAGACTCTTTTTCTCTGCCTCATTAGCTTCCTTCTGTTTCTTATTTGCCTGCTCACTTTTCTCCTTTTGTTTTTTCTCTGCCGCTTCAAGTTCCATCTTATTTTTTGCCAATTCTGTTTCTAATACAGAGACTTTTACCGCAGAATCAACTTCTTCAACAACCTCTTTTTCACTCTCAACAATTTCTTCAGCAGGTTTGTCTTGTACTGCTTGCCCTGATTTTTCTTGCTGACTTGGAACGTCATCGCCTTTCGCTTGGGCAGCTTGAGGATTCGACACAAAACCACCCTCCAGATAGGAAACATGAAATCCCTTTTGTGTCAGTAAAAATGCTGCCGCCGAACTTCGCCCACCGGTGTCACAACAAAGCACGTAGTGCGTGTCAGGATTAAATTTATCTATCTGAGCGCGTATGACATTGAGTGCTATGTTGGTGCTCGTTTCTATGTGTGAAGCTTTATATTCTTTGGCAAACCGCACATCAATCCATTCACCCCCTTCTTCAACAATTTGCCTGGCTTGTTCAAAGTCGACCGAACTTAAAGATGGCTTTTTGATTAAATCAACGAAACTGTCCTTGTTTAACTGCATCAAAACACCATCGCTCAGCATCGTAATCGTGGCATTTCTGGTGGCATCTGTGAGCAGTGCCTCCTCACCAAAACTGTCACCCACAACCAGTTCCGCCAATTTGATGGGATCTTTACCCTCTCCAGGGACCCTTGTGACTTCGCAGATACCTTCCTGAATGATGTAATAATTATCACCCGGTTCGCCTTGCTTAATCACGGTGTCACCTGTTTCGAACACAACAGGCTCCAGAAATGCAAATAGCTGCTGGATGTTTGCCATCGGCAACCTGGCAAATAGCTCTGACTGTAACATTCGTGTCATCCAGTCACCGGATTCTTCTTCATCTATGTGACTGACATCCATTTCAGCAGTTGTGTCGAATGATTCTGTTTGTTTATTGCCTTCGTGCACCATCAACCTGTCCAGCGCGCCCCTGTCCAGTCTTAAAATAGTGACAGGTGTTTTTGCCTTGGCTGAGAATTGCCTGGGTTGTAATTGGGCGAGTGCAAACCTGGCATTTTCAGCGCCCCCGACCATTGTGTTATGCACATGATGATTAGCGATTAACTCCAACTCACCGGCAAGAATATAATAAGAATAACTATCTTCTTTGCCTTCCTTGAAAACGAACTTCTTCTTTTTAAACTCAAGGATCTCCGCAGCCTCTATCACATCATTTTGCGCACTTGCAGAAAGATCACTAATGGGAATGAGTTGTTTGATAATTTCTTCGAATTGTTCTTTTACTTCAGACATGTCCTTAAATTCTTTTAATCATGAGATAACAGCGTATATTTGACCCCGAGAAATATTTGCATTGGGATTATATAACTGAAACAGTCGTTAAGCATACTATAATCAAGTGCTTATATCTAAGAGGTATACCAGAAATAACCCCTGAAATCACCCTTGAAACTATCCTGAAGCTGCCACTGGAAGTGAACATGATTGCGGCTTTAATGGCCTTATCAGGACTATTGTTACTTGTGTTGTCCTTTTACAGGCTCAGACAGAAGCAGCTCATATCAGCCGGTGTCTATAGCTCACTCAGCTCAGGCCTACTGGTGTTAGCAATTGTCCTGATTGCTCTCTCCATGAATCTACATACCTATCGTCGACTTAGTCATGAGCAGGATGTTGCTGAAATTGTTTTCCACCAAATTGCCCCCCGACAATACTCAGCCACAATATATTTTGAAGATGATAATCAGATAGCAGAATACATATTAATGGGAGAAGAGTGGCAGCTTGACGCACGAATCATTAAATGGGACATACCGATGAATCTTGCAGGACTGGACTCACTTTACCGTCTTGAACGTATTTCTGGCCGCTACCATGATATAGAAGAGGAGAGAACAGGAAATCGTACCGTATACTCATTGGCAGAAAACAAGGGGCTGGATGTCTGGTCAATCACAAAGAGCTACCCATCGTGGCTACCATGGATTGATGCCTATTATGGGTCCGCGACTTACCTTCCCATGAGTGACAAAGCCCGTTTCAAAATTACCTTAAGTCAAACTGGGCTGCTTGCGCGACCAGTCAATGAACCTGGTAAGCAGGCCATTCGCCTCTGGGATTGATCATTGAAACCAGGTTATTTAAATCTGATCTTGAAAATAACACCTTCGTTTTGCTGAAGATTATGTGCTGTTATTTCTGCATAGTGGAATTCTGCAATTAACTTGGCAATATAAAGCCCCAGGCCAAGGTGAGGCTGCCCGTCCCTTTTCCCCCTGAATGAAACCATTGAATTAAATAAT
>SMUX01128682.1_pt1 | contig 11662 bp, 10 predicted proteins | sample 2456431 | NCBI WGS metagenome assembly SMUX01 (sample SAMN11095930, study PRJNA526329) | marine sediment metagenome | biome: Marine sediment; feature: Surficial sediment; material: Deep marine sediment; isolation source: Hadal surficial sediment | place: Pacific Ocean | collected 2014-11 | depth... | reverse complement strand
TTGCTCATCTCTGATGCTCGCGATCGGATCCTGGGCGGAATACAGATCCTGCCGTTCGCGTCGCGACCATGCCTGCACAGCATTAGTCTGGCCTTGACGCGAAATCGCACGCACCGCATTGGCGGCATGTTGCAATGCCGGCAGCATCAACTCATCAGAATAGGCAAAGCCGGTTTTCTCGCCGCTTATGGCGCGGACTCCGACGCCCTGGTCCAGATTGAAACTGCCCGATTTGATGATGCCGTCCTCGACCGTCCAGCTTTCCTGTCGGCTAATCTGGAAATAGAGGTCGGCAGCATCGATATCCCGTGTCATTATCGAACCAAGTGCACGGCTCAGATGGCGCTCCTCAAGCCCCGCGGGTTCGAGTACATGCGACATCACAGTATCTATCGCGTTCTCGTTTTGTTTCCTGTCTGACATGTGTCGCTGGTACTCCGGCCAGGTGATATCGATAGTTCAGAGCCACCCGAAAGATTCAGGACAAGGCTCAGTCTGCAGGATATGGCGGGTCCATTTCAAGGACTGCGATGCCGTATTGGATTATCCGGGTGGCTCTGAACTATCGATATCACCTTGACCGCGTCCCAGTCCTTCATCTGAAGACACGATGACTGAGGGTCGGAAACTCCCGACGCAATTTGTGCGGCAAGTTCAGATCCAGATCCGCTGTGATGACACAATCGCCTCCTGCCTGCTCTGCCAGAATCCGGCCCCAGGGATCGATAATCAGCGAGTGACCAAATGTTGTTCTGCCATCGCTGTGCTGACCGTACTGGCCAGGCGCGATCACATAGGCAAGGTTTTCTATCGCGCGGGCCCTTAGCAGGGTGTGCCAGTGTGCCTTGCCGGTCACCATTGTAAACGCCGCCGGCACCGACAGCACGACGGCACCCATCTCTGTAAGCTTTCGGTAGAGTTCCGGAAAGCGCAGATCGTAACAGATCGACAGTCCCAGGCGCCCGGCGGGAGTGTCCTCGACCACGAGCTTGGCGCCGGGAGTCATGCTGGCCGATTCCCTGTATGACTCATCACGATCCGGCAGATCCACGTCAAACAGGTGAATCTTGCGGTAGCAGTTTTTCGTCCTTCCGCCTGCATCGATGACCAATGTCGCACCATAACAGCGGCTGGTTTCCAGTGACTTCAGCGGAATGCTCCCGGAAATGATCCAAAGCTGGTTTTCGCTTGCCGTGCGACTCAGAAATTCCTGAATCGGGCCGGACCCCAACTCTTCCGCGTGCCGGAGCTTGTCTCTCCCACGGGCCCCCATGAATGGAAAGTTCTCCGGCAGAACGGCTAATACACAACCGTCTGCAGCGGCATTGGCGAGCAATCGGCCGGCAATCTCCAGATTTTGCTTCACATTCGCGCTGCTATTCATCTGCACCGCTGCAACTTTCGCCGTATCAGACATCGATTTATTATTCGGCTACCGGTGGGCAGCCTGCAGTTTCATACGCCGCAGCGAATGCTTCTGCGTCTGTGGTTTCGATCGTAGGCTCATCCCAGGAACCCTTAATGCTGTAATAGACCTGCCCCACTCCCTGCAAGGGCTTCTTGAAAATCTGAGAGAAAATCAGCAAGGCAGCAGCGACCTGCGGTCCGGCGGCGAGCGCACCAACGATCGGTAGCGTATCGCCGACACTCGCGTTGACGATCGCGGTCTGATTGTAGTCGCGCGATGCCAATCCTGCCTGGCCGATAATGGCGATGTCTGCTGCAGGGCCTTTGAGCGTCAGGTCGCAGGTGAACGTCTCCCCGCCGGCAATTCGAAAGGTTCCCGTTATTTCATCGAAACCGAACCCTTTGCCGAATACGTCACGGAAATCCAGCGACAGTCGCCTCGGCAAGGCGACAATACTCAACAAACCGAAGACACGCCCTGCCCCCGGTTCCACATCGTCCAGTTGTCCCGATCCGAAGCGAACACCGATCTCGCCGTCCAGAAGCGCAAGAATGTCCTCACGCGGTCCGCCAGACCAACTGATATCGAATTCAACCTCCATATCGTCACCGACCAGGCCCGGCTGATAGTTGAGGCGTTGAGTCGTTTTTTCGATGTCGGTGCTAACGAGCTTTGCCGTCAGATAACTGCGGTATCCCTCCTCGCCCTGCGGCGCGGCAACCCATCGGCCACCGCCGCTTAACCCGAAACTTTCGTCTTGCGTCGTAATGTTCGCTGCTTCGAGACCCCGAACCGTACGTGCAAACTCGGCCTCGAAATTACCGAAGTGACGCTGCCCAAGCGTGAACTCTTGCACCTTTATGGAGATAGCCGGAAGACTGCGTGGATCGGTCTGATCACGCTCGTCGAAATCATCGCCGTCACTTCCCGGCAGGGTCAGCTTTTGCATTTCCACGACCAGCGGACGGTCGCCCGCGAAATCGTACGGCACGACAAGCGAGCCGACAGCGTTCTCTCCCTCAAGCTCGATTAACCACTCCTGGGCCCCGCGATCCATTTTGATATGGTGCCTCGATAGATGCTGACCGATGACATAAATGTCATCGACAAACAAATCGACTGATCGGATGCGTTCGCCGCTACCCGGGTTGTCGGATCCTTGCGGCGCCGTTTCCAGCCAATCGCTCAGTCGGATTTCCGGAGTCTCGCCGACGATATGCAATCCCCGGGTTTCGGGTTCAATCAATTCGGCACCACCGAGCGCGAGCACGCCGCGATCGAAATCCCACTGCTCTTCTTCTTTCCGAAAACTCAACGCCCACTGGAAGTCTTGCCCGGAACTGCCGAATGAATCAATTCGGTCGGATTCGGGAAATTCGATGTGCACGGCCAATGGTCGTGGCTCGCCAGCTGTTTTTCCCAGTGGCGCAGGTACGGCTAGCCCGATACCGTTGAGATTCGACTCTACTGCGATATGCAGTGGCACGGGGTCTTCGATCTTACCCTTTGGAAACATGATTCTCACGGTATACGTGGTCGAGCCTCCCAGCAGGCCCTTGAGCGGTACGCCGAGTTCTTCGATCAGGGCGTCGGCGGTTGCGGTGCCGGTTGCAGTTGCGATCGCAGCATACTTTGGCATGTCTTCAGCAGCATGCCTCAGATCGATACTCACCGGCTCGCCAAGGAATCGTGCGGTGAGCCCTTCGGACTGAATCGTGTCCCGGGTAACAGTAACCTGTCCGCTCAGTTCGGTAACACGCGGCGCGAAGCCGTCTATTTCCAATCGGCCATTGTTAGTACGAATGCTCGTCGAAAATGTATAAGCCGTTTTATCCAGGATCGGATAGTGCAATTGCAGATCGAAGGATGCCTCCCCGTCGACCTTGATCCGATCCAGTTGCCCGCCGAATATGTCGCCGATTGGACTGTTTGCGGAAAACTGGCGAATGGTCTCGAGCGTTCCGGTCGCATAGGCGTCAATGATCAACACCGGCGCCCTCATGTCTGCAATTTCGACTCTGCCGTCGACCGACTGGTTACCCATGGTAGTCGCCGTGTTGTGGTCGGAATAAAAACGCATGTTTTCGATAATAATGTCCGCGCTGACTTGTTCGATTGCTGGCCAGTTCGGGTGATATTTCAACGTAGCATCTTCGACATGTGCCTCGATGCGGAAGATTCCTTCTCCGCCGTCGAACGGAAATTTATCGAGTGGGCCGGTCAATCGGGTCGTACCGCGCGGGATCCGGCCGGCGATCAGCGAATCGTCGAGCCACTGGTACAGATTCCCCTTCATGATTTTGCCAGGAACATAGCGAGGTGCCGCCGAGATGTCAGTGATATTCCAATTGCTGACGAAATCGATCAGTGGCGATCCGCCGTCCGCCGGTAAGCTAATCTGCAGGCTGGTTCGCGTATCGATATCCGCGTTTCGCAAGCGCACACTGTCGGTCAGAATAATCGTAGACTCGTTATTCCGGCGCCAGATTACCGTACCGATCGCATCGTCGAATTCAATGGGTTCAAACAAGAACGCTGGCATATCGACTAGCAAGCCCGTTGACTCGATCTCGATTAAGCCACCGGAGCGGTCGGCACGAACCTTGCCGCTGAATCCACTAAAGCCGGGAATCTTTCCTCTGGCATTTATACCGACTTCCTCGAGTTCGGCCGACAGGTCGAATCGGACGGAGTCCGACCCCAAGTCGGCAAGCCGCAACTCGAATCCATGTATCAGGCCGGACGGACCATACGCCTGCAGCATCGATCTTTGTTCCTTCGGTAGCCACGGGCTCAGCAGTTGAAGATTGTCGAGATTGATGAATGACGCATGCGCGTCGACCGCCAGAACCTTGCCCGATTCGTCAGTAGTCACGTTCGCTCGAAGAAAGGAACTGGGCCACTCATCTGCAGATTGCTGAAGTCGGAAGTTATCTGCCGCGAGCAACCAACCACCAGAATCTCTGGAAAATTCGAAACGGCCCTGAACATCGATTGGCGTTTCGATGGCTGCATCGTCGACCGTCAGATCCGAAACGACCAGATTCACGGTGGCGCTGCGGATACCGTCTGTGGAAAAGTCGAGCCACAAACTAAATTCGGCCTGCCCCGACGACACGTTCGGAAATGCCGGCGGTTGAAAACGTGTCCAGCCCGCAAGTTCCAGTTCCCTGCCTTCGACAAATATCTGCCATACGCCGTTAACCGTCGCACCTGCCTGGCGCCGATTAGCCGATGCCTTGATTCGCTCGCCGAGTTCGTCCGGTAAATCCACAGTAACTTCGATGTCCAGCTGAGTTTCATCCCGCTTCACCTGTAACCGGTCGATGGTCAATTCGATTGCTTGCTCGCTGCCACGGGGCCAGTAGTCGAGGTCTATGTTCCGTCCGATAATAGTTACCGCAGCTCCGCCGCCTTCAGGCAAATCCTTATGAGTGCCGATCAGGCTGTCGAGGGGGAGACCTTGAACTATCCAGGCTCCGTCATCGGCCTGCCGCACACTAAGGTTCGTGTCGCTTATCAACACCCGATCTACGACCAGTTCGCGGTCAACGAGCAGGCGTATCAGGCCGACGCCAACAGTCAGTTCATCGACAGTAAGCAGACTGCCCGAACCATCGGGCCGCATGAGTTCAGCGTTGTAGAAGTTGACTTCCGGTCCACTCAATCGCCACCGGGCGTTCATGCCCGTGAATTCGACCTGCATTCCGATTGCTGCACTGGCCCATTCCTTGATGTCTTCCTGGTATTCCGGAAGTCGCGGCAACATCAGTCGGAACAGGCCGACCGCAACTGCAAGAAGAATGACGACAGCTGCCAGGAAGTACGCTAGGAACTTGATCAGGCGTTTTAGCAGTTGCTTCATGCGTGTCCCATATCCGCCTCAGTCACACCAGGACGACATCAAACTGATCCTGCAGGTACAACGACTCCGGCTGCAGGCGAATCGTCTTACCGGTCTGTTCTTCGAGCTTACCAAGTGCATTCGACTGCTCATCGAGCAACAGATCGATGACATCTTGATGCGCGAGGACGATTATCTCGTCAAACGTAAACTGGCGATGCTGTCTGATGACCTCGCGAAATACTTCGAAACACACGGTCTCGGCCGTCATGACGAAACCGCGGCCATCGCAATTTGGGCAATCCTCGCAAAGAATATGCTGCAGGCTCTCGCGGGTGCGTTTGCGTGTCATCTGTACCAGGCCTAGCGGAGATACCGGCGTGATCTGGTGCCGGGCATGGTCACGGATCATCGATTGCTCCAATGCCTCCATTACCCTTTGCCGGTGACCCTCCTCTTCCATATCGATGAAATCGATAATGATGATACCGCCCAGGTTTCTAAGACGAAGCTGCCGCGCAATCGTAACCGCCGCCTCCAGATTTGTCCGGTATATCGTCTCCTCGAGATTTCGGTGCCCGACATACCCACCCGTATTGACATCGACCGTTGTCATGGCTTCCGTCTGATCAAAAATGACATAGCCTCCCGACTTCAGCGGGATACTCCGTTGCAGCGCCTTCTTTATCTCGTCCTCAGTGCCGTGCAGATCGAATATCGGACGGCGCCTCGTATAGTGTTCGATCATTGGCTCTATCTCAGGCAAAAATGTGCCCGCAAAGGACTTCATGGCATTGAAATCCTCTTCCGAATCCACGCGAATACGTCCGACATCGCTGGTCACAAGATCACGCATTACTCTGGCCGGTAGCGGCAAATCTTCGTGCACCAGTGTTTTTACCTGACCTTTCCTGCACTGTTCCTGAACGACCGTCCAAAGTTTCCTCAGGTATTTCATATCGGCACGCAGGGCATCGTCGCTGGCTTCCTCAGCCGCCGTCCTCACGATGACGCCACAGTTCAGGCCGGCCAGCAACTCTTCGAAAAACAGACGCAGGCGCTCCCGCTCGTCTTCATCCTCTATTCGAGCGGAGACCCCGATGCTGTCCCCTTTAGGTAGTAGAACCAGATAGCGGGACGGCAAGGTAATGAAGGTTGTCAGGCGCGCACCTTTGTTTCCAAGTGGATCCTTCAGGACCTGCACAAGGACTTCCTCGCCGTCCTGAACAAGTTCCCTGATGTCGGGTAGCGGAAGTTCGTCATCGCCATTGGCGGGGGTTTTTTGCCGGACTATGTCGGAGACATGCAGGAACGCAGTGCGTTCGAGCCCGATGTCGACAAATGCAGCCTGCATGCCGGGGAGAACACGCGATACGCGCCCCTTGTATATGTTGCTGATCAGGCCCCGCCGGGCAGCGCGCTCTATAAAAACCTCCTGAAGAATGCCGTTTTCCAGCAACGCCGCACGAACCTCGCTCCGGGTAACGTTGACGAGAATTTCCTCTTTTGGTGACTCATCAGGCATGTGAGCGATCCAGATCCAGGGGTAATACGTTTAGGCCTGCGTCAGCAAGTAGGGCTGCCGTTTCGAATACAGGCAGACCCACGACTCCGGAATAACTGCCGAAGATGTCCTTAACGAAGACTCCTCCAATTCCCTGCACCGCATAAGCACCGGCTTTGTCGATCGGCTCTCCACTCTGCCAGTAGGCCCGAGCCTCGTCAGGACTGATCTCCCGGAATCGTACTTCTGTCACCGACGTTGCGGTGCTGATCTTTCCTGCATAGTCGAGAGCCACTCCGGTCAATACCTCGTGAGTCCGACCCGACAGAGAGACCAGCATCTGCGCCGCCTCATCCCTCGAACCTGGTTTGCCGAACACGAGATCGTCCATAGCAACAGCCGTATCTGCGCCAATCACGGGCACCGATTTATCCACCATTGCGCGCGCCGCGGCAGTTTTGGCTACCGCCAGACGGACCACCATGTCAGCGACCGGCTCACCATCGTAGCGCGTTTCATCGATATCGACGCCCGCGGCCGTGAATTTCACGCCCAGGGCCGCGAGAATTTCATGCCGCCTGGGAGACGACGATGCGAGATGAATGTTCATGAGCGCGAAAGTTTTACCAGTTGCTGCGTAAGATCGGTGAAGGATTTGTTGACCTGAGGATTTTTTTGAGTAAGCGGAATATCAAAGTATATTTCCGATCGCGCCGCTCTCGCCCGTCCGTGGGCTCCGCGGCATCTGGGCATCCTGTCCGGCAGAAAATTCCTCAGGTAAACAAAGACTAAGCGAGAGCGCAGCGGGCAGCATTTCATAGCGGTGAAATATTCGCGCTAGGAGCGGTGGTAGGGATGCGCGGTCGAGACCGTCCACGCCCTGTAGAGTTGCTCGATGAATAACACCCTGGCCAATCCGTGCGGCAGGGTCAGTTTGGACAGGGCCCAGCGAAAATCTGCTCTTGCAGTAATAGCCTTCGAGACGCCGTCAGGCCCGCCGATGACAAAGGAGAGATCCCGGCCCGTCGTCTGCCAGGACGACAATTTTTCGGCCAGTCCGATGCTGGCCATTTCGGTACCGCGTTCGTCGAGCACGACCACATACTCGCCGACTTTGAGCATATCCAGAATTTTCTTTCCTTCTGCCTCGACAGCAGCGGACGGGTTTTTATTTTTGGAGCGTTGGGCCGTCGTTACCGCGTTCAGCCGAAATTTCCACTGCTGCGGCAAACGCTGGGCGTAACTGTCGAAAGCATCATCGACCCAGGACGGCTGCCGATCCCCAACCGCAATTAACCGGATGTGCATACGTCACCCGTCTGTCGCGGCCATATCGCTGGCGGGACTGAGTGACCAGAGCTTTTCGAGACTGTAAAACTCGCGGACGCGGGGCAGCATGACGTGCACGAGCGCGTCCTGCAGATCCAGCAGAACCCACTCGCTACCGTTTTCACCTTCTATCCCTCGAGGACGATGGCCGGCCTTTCTGGATTTCTCCGCGACCGCGTCGGCCAGCGCCCTGACGTGACGACTCGACGTTCCACTTGCCACGATCATGTAATCCGTGACCATGGTTAACTTCCTAACATCAAGCGTGACGATATCTTTGGCTTTTACCTCTTCTAACGCCTCTACGACAAGGTCGCTGAGTTGTTTGCTATTCATTCACCATTCCGGGTTTACTCGTTTCAAATTCTGTTCAGCCGTCGATCGCTGCATCCAACATACCGTCTTGTTTGGCAGCGTAACAACCGCTTTGTTCGATTAATTCACGCACGCCGTCAGGTATCAGGAACCGCGCGTCCCGACCGAGACTGATCAGTTCGCGGATTTCACGCGAGGAAATCTCGAGCTGCGTGACGTCGTGAATATAAATGTGTCCGGATATCGTCTGATGCAGGTCATTTACCCGGTGCGTGCCCCTCTCGGCCAGCGCATCGCCCAGTGGACCCATATCAGGGGCGCGCCAGCCGGGCCGGTGTGCAACGACGATATGAGCGAGCTGCAGGATTTTGCGCCAGTGGTGCCACTTGGGCAAGCCTAGGAATGCATCCATGCCGATGATCAGACCAAGCGACTGATTCGGAAACTCCTCTCGCAGCGCTGCCAGCGTATCTACTGAATACGATGGACCGTCCCGCTGCAGCTCGCGGTCGTCGATGACGAAGCCAGCCTGACCGTTAATTGCCACTCTTACCATTTCCAGGCGCAAATCGGCGTGAGCAATGGATTCACTTCTGTGCGGTGGACTGCCGCAGGTTATGAACCTTACTTCTTCGAATCGCAACGCCTGTAGCATTTCGAACGCCGTGCGCAAATGCCCGTAGTGGATCGGGTCAAAGGTGCCACCAAATACGCCTATTAGCTTCATGCGGCTTTAGCGCTTCCCATCGCGAGCCCGAGGACGATATTGGTTGCCAGCTGCCATGCATCCTCACCGGACTGGCCTTTTGCGGCAGCGTCAGCCCGTCTTGCGACCTTCAACATCTGATAAAAATCTTCCACCCGGTGCCGGGCCACACAAGATCTGACAATGGTGTGGCGATTACGCCAGACACCCGATTTCTGCAGCGCCGAACCCAGTTCGGCACCCGATTGCACCCTGTCGGCCAGCTTGCCAAGCACTCGAAGCTCACGCGTGAGTGCCCAGACCACGATGACCGGCTCGACGCCTTCTGCGCGGACGCCGTCGAGAATGCGAAGCGCCCTTTTTGGATCGCCGCTGACTGCGGCGTCTGCCAATTTGTACACATCGTAGCGGCTGCTGTCGGCAACTGCCTTATTCACGTCATCGCCGCTCACCTCGCCTTCGCCTAGCAGTAATCTAAGTTTTTCGATTTCCTGATCGGCCGCGAGCAGATTTCCCTCGACCCGGTCCGCGATCAGTCGGACTGCATTTCGGTCTGGCCTGAGACCGGCCTTTTGCATCCGGCTTGTAATCCAAGTCGGCAATTCGCGCCGGTCAACGGGCCATACCGGTACGAGCGCGCCGCGGGACTCCACGGCCTTGGCCCATTTCGACGCCGCTGCACTACGATCCAGCTTGGGCGCGCTGACTAACACCAGCAAATCATCACCCGCGATTTTCAGCAGTTCGACGATGCTGGCAGCCCCCTGGCGGCCCGGTTTCCCGGTCGGCAGCCGCAGCTCGATGATTCGCTTTTCCGCAAACAAAGACAGGTTCGCACTCGAACCGGTCAGTGCGGCCCAGTCGAATCCCGCATCGGCGACGTGTAGTTCACGGGCGCCGAAACCCCGGCTCCGGGCACCGGCTCGAATTGCATCGAGCGCCTCAATCACAAGCAGAGGCTCGTCGCCGCTAACCAGATAACAGGGCAACAGGGATTCTTGAACGCTTGAGATAAGCTGATTAGCCGGGATTTTCACATCAATCGAGTTGGTTCAGGCCAACGGACTCGCCCTCTAGCAGCACCGGAATACCCTCGTTGACCGGATACATGATCTTGCCATCATCAGTGATCAGAGCCTCATCGACAGAGCCGGACAGTTCGGCGCCGTCACGATTGACAAGCCTGCCGTCGCTGATCGCCGTGTTGATTTTCTTCAGGAGGTCGGGCCGCGCGAGGCTCAGGCCCTTATGTGTCACGGGACAGCAGAGAATTGACAGCAGTCTTTTATCCATCGCTAATGGTGAAAAGAGAAACCTTTACGATACAATGCCTTGCATCTTGAATTGTTATGATATATCATTTTGTTTTGGCAAACCCTGTTCACGCAGCATAGCGGCAACCGACGATGGATGACAATTTTTCAGATCAGTTGAGCCTGTTAGACAATGCGGCGGTCGCACTGTCCGGTATTTGCCTGCTGCATTGCCTGACACTGCCGATACTCATCGCGGTGCTGCCTTTTCTGGGTCAATTCGGCGAGGGACACTTTCATGTCCAGATGCTGCTGGCTGTACTACCGGTAAGTACGATCGCTTTCATGCTGGGGTTTCGCCGACATCACGTCAAAAGCGTAATTGCCTGGGGAATTGTCGGCGTGTTGCTCCTGGCGTTTGGCGCAACTGTCGTACACAGTTCATACGGTATCGTTGCTGATCGCACAATCACGGTTTGTGCTGCTCTGATTCTCGCTCTCGCCCACTACTTCAACAATCGATTCTCGCGGCATCGCGTCGCTAACGCTTGAGATACTCGTAGAGTTCATCATTTCCCTGCCGTTCTGCAGCAGCCTTTGCTGCACCGATGTCCTCGGCCAGCGGTTTGAAGCGCGCATCTACGAGAAGACAGCGAGCGAGCAGTTTTAATGCCTCTATGTCGCGACGCTGCATCAGCAGCAAGGATAAATGCGTCTGCGCAAAAACTAACGCAGCATCGGCCGATTCCCATTTCAGCATCTGTTCGAAAAACCATTTACAAGCAGCGTCGGGATCTGCCTCTTTCTCTAACCACCCGTAAAGATGTTGCAATCCCCCCTGCCGATTGCCGCGGCTGACAAAACCGTATGCATGGTTGAGTACTTTAGTTCGCTCGCGTAGCTCCTCTGAATACAGTTTCTCAGCCCCGGGCTCTCGCGCCGCCGGCAGATCTACGCCTATTAACGCGCCCTTCTCACGCAACACGCTTCCGGTCAGCGTAAACATGAGAAACGACGCGTACATCGCGGAGGCTTTTATCAGTAGATATGGGGCACCGATGATCATGAGATTCCAGATTGCGAAGAAGGTTGCAGCGATGACCAATGGAATCAACAGGTATTCACGGCCACAACTCTTTAGCAGGACGAACAGCGCCGCCGGATTGACACTTTCGATAGGCGATCGGGTCGTGGCGAGAATGGCCATCGATGCCGGATAGATCAAAAGAACGACTGCCCCAAGCACAATGGCTGCGGTAATAGATACCGCTGTCGCGAGGAAATAGGCTCCCCATATCAGAAG
>SMUX01118094.1_pt1 | contig 11664 bp, 9 predicted proteins | sample 2456431 | NCBI WGS metagenome assembly SMUX01 (sample SAMN11095930, study PRJNA526329) | marine sediment metagenome | biome: Marine sediment; feature: Surficial sediment; material: Deep marine sediment; isolation source: Hadal surficial sediment | place: Pacific Ocean | collected 2014-11 | depth 0-1... | reverse complement strand
GAAACTGGCTGACTTCTGCACTATTCGGGATGGAACGGGACCAACCAATACACCCCGTTTAGAATTTCAAGACCGCCGCATTCGACCACTCTGCCACCTCTCCGCCTTCTCCGCACTACGATCAACAACCCCCTCAGCGAGGCGCCCCGGCAACCCCATGGCGTCCCCGGCGGGGTAGGGGTAGACTTAAGGGGTTGATCACTCCCCTACGAGGATGCCACATGGCGACCACTTTGTCCCCGCGTGACTACATTCCCGAAACCGTTGCGCCGCTTCGGGTGGATGCGCCCGGCACCGTGACGGAAATGCCGGCGCCCAACAAGATCCACCACATCCATATCTTCGCCGACCGAAATTATGACCAGGTGGTAGCATTCTATGTGACCCTGCTCAACGCTGAGATGGTGCGCGAGAGGCCCAACAACGTCACCTTCCTGAGCTATGACGATTTTGACCATCGCATCGCCATCTTCAAACGCGAGGGGTGGAGCGAACGGGCCGAGGAGACGCTGGGCGTGTCCCACGTCGCCTTCGCCTATGACAGCCTGGGCGAGCTGATGTTCATTTACAAGACGATGAAGGCGCTGGGTTTTGAGCCCCACCGGGCGCTCAACCACGGCAATTCCACGTCGTTCGACTACCGCGACCCCGACGGCAACGAGGTCGAGATCATGATGGACAATTACGCGCCGCTCGATAACAAGGCGTACAAGCGGCACTACCAGGGCACCAAGGAATTCGGCAGATCCGGCGACGGCGAATTCGACCCGGCGAAGATGCTGGCGCTCTATGAATCGGGCGTGCCGGATTCTGTATTGCTCGACCGCGAGGAAGTGAAGCGCCTGGCCGCCGAAGGAAAGCTCTAGCTCCAGCAGGCCCGTCAACCAGGTCCTGGGAGAACGCCCCCGGCGATTCAGCCGGTGCCCGCGGGCGCCTCGGCACCGCCGCTCCGGTCCTCCGCCTGCACCACCAGGGTGGCGCCGGTCACGTCAACTACCTTGACCGGTGATCCGGCGTTCAGGTCGGCGCTGCCGGGCGCAAGCTCGACCAACCACTCCGTGTCGCCGATGTGGACCTTGCCGTGACCGTTCCTTGTATCATCCACCAGCGAATAGACCGATCCCACGTAGCTCAGGCCGCGCTGATTGAGGTTGGGGCGGTCGCTGGGTTTGGCGGTGCGGGCGATCACCATGCGGGCCGTGACCGTGGTGATCACCGCGGTAACGGCAAAGATCACCACCTGGAACTCGAGGGCGAGTTGGGGAAATATCAAAAAGCACAGGCCGGTGACAATGGCGGCGATGCCGAGCCACAGGAAGGCGATGCCGGGAACGAAGATCTCGATAATGATGAAAATCGTCGCCAGCGCGAACCAATGCCAAAAGGCCAAATCATCGAAGGACATGGATTAATCTCCGCATCGCTCAGCTAACATGGCCGGGCTGTCCGCCCACTCCCGCTCACCCGCCGGTCCTGGGGATGGCGCTGGAGCCGCCCCCCGAACCACCGCTGCTCCCCGAACCACCGCTGCTCCCCGAATCGCCGCCGCCACCGGCGCTCGGCCCGCCGAAGGACGCGCGGGCCAGTTCGGCGATCCCGGCGATGGAGCCGATCAGGCTGGAAGCCTCCAGGGGCATCATCAGCACCTTCTGGTTGTCGGCGGAGGCGATGGCCTTAAGCGCCTCTATGTAGCGCTGGGCGACGAAGTAATTGATGGCCTGCACGTCGCCCGCGGCGATGGCCTCGGACACCATGGTGGTGGCCTTGGCTTCGGCCTCGGCTTCGCGTTCCCGCGCCTCGGCGTCCCGGAAGGCGGCCTCGCGGCGCCCTTCGGCATCCAGGATGGCGGCCTGCTTCTCACCCTCCGCCTTGAGGATCTGGCTCTGGCGGTGGCCTTCGGCGGTCAGAATCTCGGCCCGCTTGTCGCGCTCCGCCTTCATCTGCCTGGCCATGGCGTCAACCAGTTCGGCCGGCGGCGAAATATCCTTGATCTCGATGCGGGTAACCTTGACCCCCCAAGGCGTGGTCGCTTCGTCCACCACCTTCAAGAGTTGTGCGTTGATCCGGTCGCGCTGGGACAACAGCTCGTCCAGATCCATGGACCCCATCACCGTTCGGATATTGGTGGTGGTGAGGTTGAGGATGGCGTTCTGAAGATTTCTGACCTGATAGGCCGCCATGGCCGCGTCTATGACCTGGGAGAAGACGACGCCGTCGACCGCCACCATGGCGTTGTCCTTGGTGATGACCTCCTGGTTGGGAACGTCGAGCACCTGTTCCATCATGTTCAGCTTGGCGCCCACCCGGTCGACCATGGGCACGATGAAATTAAGCCCGGGCCGCAGGGTGTGGGTGTAGCGGCCGAAACGTTCGACGGTGTACTCGAATCCTTGGGGAACGATCTTGACCCCAAGGAAGATAACCGCAATGGCGAGGACCACCAGGACGACGACGAATATGGCGAAGGGGGTGATAAAGGTCATCAAAGATCTCCCATTGTTGCTCCGCTGCGCTCCGCCCACCGGCGGGGTTGGAAATAGGCCGGGCCGAGCGTCAAACCAGGATTGGGACGGTCGACAGGGGACCGCGACACACAAGCGAACTATTTAAAAGATATGAACTTATCCGGGTTGCGCCAACACAGAATTCGGGTCGTCATGGTGAGCGCACAAATATGCATTCAAAATTCTTTAATCTAATATTAGCCAATATCGTCTTGCATTTTATCGATATACGGCTGGGATCGTTTATAATGCTGCTCGACTTTCTGCAAACTAGTAGAGGCGCCAACTCGTGTCTAGCCCCCCGGAAAAAGACCGCATTGCGGAAGAATCGGCGTTACCGCCCACCTCGGCGGGCGAAGCCCCGCCCGAGGAACAGGGCTGGGACATTCCTCTAGAAGAGGGGTTGTTCACCTCGAGCCGGATTCCCAAGCCCGATCCACGGAACAATCCGCAATTAGAGATGTATGCCCGCGTCCTCGCGGGCCTGGGCGCGTTCCTCCTCGCCTCTGCCTTCGTCGGGTGGATTCTCCTGGCAGATACGGAAACGCTCTCGGTCCTCTTCTTCACGGGCGGCACCGCCATCACCAATATGGGCCTTCTCAAGGTGGCCGGGATTGCCGCCTTGGGATCGATCCTTCTGGTGCTGATCCTTCATCCCATGATGCGCGCCGTTGTCAGGTCGAAGGTCGCCCCCAGGACTTTGGAGGCGCCCCAGCGCGCCATTCTCGAATTGGTCCCCAGCCCGCTTTTCTTCCTCAATACCGAGGCGCGGTTGGAAGATGTGAATTCCGCCTTCACCAAGGCCGTTGGCCGCTCCGCCAACAATGTCATCGGACGTAGCATTTACGATTTCATCCCCGAGGAGGATCAAGAGGCGACCTATCAGGCCTTGCTCAAGATCGCCGCGCGGGAGGAGGAGGAATTGTTCTGCCCGATAATAACCAAGCGGGGGACGCGGATCTTTCACATCCAGGCCGAGCCCTTTCAGGGCCACAACACGGATTCCCACTATATCGTCGGTATCGGACAGGACGTCACCGATGAAAAGGCTGCCACCGCCGATCTCGAATCAAGATACCAGGACATGCACACGGCCACGTTGCAGACCCTCGAGGTGCTTGCCCACGCCGTCGAGATGCGCGACCCCTATCTTCATGGCCATCACCAGCGGGTTTCCCAACTCTGCGGCGCGCTGGCCGATCAACTCAAACTGCCTGCCGACCAGAAGGCGGGCATCGAAATGGCCGCCCGCGCCCATGACATCGGCACCATACGAATCCCCTTCGAAATTCAGGTCAAGCCGGGTCGACTCAGCGAGGCCGAGGTCTCCATCATCGAACAACACGCCCAGGCCGGCGCCGATATCCTATCGCGCATCGACTTGCCCTGGCCGGTGGCGGAAATGGTGCAACAGCACCACGAATTCTTCGATGGCTCGGGATACCCCAATGGATTGAAGGGCACCGATATTTCCATCGGCGCGCGGATTCTCGCCGTCGCCGACGCTTACGACGCGCTAACCTCACAGCGTCCCTACCGCGCCGCCATCAGCCGGATCGAAGCCCTGCAACGGCTGATGGCCCTATCGGGTCAGCATTACGACCCCAAGATCGTTTCCGCCCTCTCCGAGGTATCGCAGAAGGTCACATCGGGCGGGAAAGCGCTCTAGGGTCTGGACTCAATTAGGTATAAGTCGTTGATTTGACTCATTGTTGAAGACGCGATGGCCAAAATCAAACTCAATAATTTCAATGTGTTAGCCCTTATTGAGTACAGACCCTAGCGCCCGAACAGGCCCCTGAGGACGTCCAAGGGCGAAGAGGAGGGCTTTTCCGTCGGCGAGGTCGTGTCCCCGGAACCGGAGTCCGAGGACCCGCCCAGCCCGGGTATCAATCCCTTCAACGAATCCAACACCTTTTCCGGCTGCTTGGCGAGGTCCCCCAACATGGCGCCGAGGTCGGGCGAATAGCCGATGTCGTGCCACGGCCCCTTGATGTTGACCGGCACGGAGATGCCGATGGCGCCGGCCGCCCCGCCCTGGCCCGTGGTGGTGGCCACCAGTTTGGGCTCGATGCGGTAATCGATCCACCGCTTGGGCAGGTCGACCTTGCCCTTGCCGGTCAGCCGCAACAGCGGCGATTTTAACAAGAGATCGTTGTTGGTGAGGATGCCCCGGCGGATCTGGAAGCTGCCGCCCATCTCTGAAAAGTCCGTCTTCTGGGTTTGGCTCGCGCCCGAACCGAGAAACGCGCTTTTGATGTTCCGCATCATGGCGCCGAGGTTGATCCCCTTGATGGCGCCGTCCAGGAAGGTCACCTTGCCTTCCCCGGCAAGCGCCTGGATCATCTCGCGCTGGCTCCGTCCCCTGGTGTTTATCCTCACCTTGACATTAGCGGTCCCTTCCACCCGGTCCAGGTTCATGGCGTCGCGCATGAACGGATTGGCCTTGAACTTGGTGAGTGTCGCGTTCAGGGAGAGAACGGGCACGCCGCGCCCGCCCCGGGTCGTCACCCGCGCCTTACCGACGCCGCCATAAAACGCCATCTTGGTGAGGTCCGTCACCAGGATCCCGTTCCTAAGAGTCACCTTGAGATTGGATTCACCGATCTTGATCTTGCGAATCAGCAGGCCGGCGACGGTGAGCTCCAGCGCCGCGTCGAGCTTGTCCAGGGCCGATAGATCGATGGGATCGTCGCTCCAGTCCCCGGGGCCCGCATTGCCCGCCCGAGGCTTGGCCGACGCCGCCTTATCCGGCGGCAAATAGGGGTTGAGATCCAACCGGCCGAGCTTCGCCGCCGCCTTGATGAAGGGCTTGCGCCCGCGCCGGTCGAAGGACAGCTCGCCGGTGCCTTCGATGGCGTCGAGGCTGAACTTCGCCTTGTGGAAAGCCACCACCTTGCCCAACATGTCCAACTCTCCGGAGATCTTGAGCGGGCCCAATCCCTGACCCGGCGCGTTCAAGGGCGTCCCCGCCCAGGCCGCCAACTTGCGCACCGACGGCACGTCGAGTTTGATGCGCCCGCCGACCGCAATCTCCTTGCCGGCCGAAGCCCGACCCTTGAAGGAAAACGCCAGCGGCGTGGATTTGAGGCTGATGTCGAGTTCCGTGGTCTTGCCGGCGAGAACCGCATTGGGGTTGGACACAACCGCCGTCAGGGTCAATTTCTCCTTGTTCCAGACGACCGACCCCTCGGCCCGCATGGGGCGCGCTAAAGAGGGCAGGGAGAGCTTGAGATTGACGCCGTCCACAACATGCCGGGCGCCGCTCTTCATGTCGGTATAGCTGATGCGGCTATCGACCAGACGCACGTCGCCGAGCTTGAGGCCGGCAAGCCAGGGCGCGCCGGCCGGGGTGCCGTCATCGGGCTTGGCCGGGGCCGGTTTTCCGGCGGCGCCGAATTGCCAATTGGGGCGCCCCCCTTTATCAACCTCCAGGTTGATAACCAGTCTTTCCGCCACCAGGGCATCGATTTCCAGGTTGCCGGTCAGCAGCGGGAAAATGCCCACCCGTACCGTCAGCCGATCGAGGCTCATCATGGTCTTGGCTTGGCCGTCCTTGGCGTTGCCCAGCGAAACCTTGCCGGCCACGAACTCGGCACGGGGCAGGATGGAAAATTTGACATCGCCGCCGATGCGGGCCTTGCGGCCGGTCGCCCCCTCCATGACGGCGATGATTTCCCGTTTGTAAACATCGACCGGAATCAACGCCGGCACGATCAACGCCGCGGCGATCAGCAAAACCAAGAGCACCCCGAATCCGATGAGAAGCTTCTTCATTGCAACCTCTTCCGAAGGGGGCGCCTGGAAGGCGCGCCCTGGTGATCGTCCTCATTGACCCACGGGTTTTCGATCTAAAAGCCCCCGTTCAGTCCTCGAACCATGTCCGTTGCCAGGGGATTACCTTGATGGACCGCTGTCCCTCGCGGCAATAGGGCTCGGTCTGGGCCAAGGCCTCGGCCTCGGCGAGGCTTCCGCCGCGGACGACGATCAGGCCGCCCGCCTGTTGCCCGCCGTCCATGAAGCGATTGCCGTCGGAATCCCGCGCCGAGCCGGCGCCCATGAGCCTGCCCTGGTCCTTGAGACCCTGGATATAGGCGTGATGCTGCTCCGCGAGCTCGGCGCCGCTGAGCGCGGTCGCCGGCGGGTTCGCTTCCATGGTGGACAAAAAGACGTAAAGTTGGTCAACGCGGCGTTCATTCATGGCGATGCGGCCAGGACCTTGGCGGCCGCATCCTCGACCGCGGTGCCCTTGAAGAAGTCGGGGTTCACCTCGCCGTGCAGCCGCACGATATTGGTGAAGGTGAAGTCCCGGAAATCGTTGTCGTCGATGAGCTCGCTTTCGACCAGGCTATACGCTTGAACCAGGGTCTCGGTCATGTCGGGCACGTCCCAGTGCGATACGTCGGAGGAGAACATCGCGCCCAACCGCGCATCCTCGTGGTTCATGCGGGAATTGAAGGCCATCGCCAGGGTCCTGTCATCGGCCTCGCAACCGAAGAAGAATTTCGGTACGAAGAGATCGTAGATATCCTTTTCCTTTTCGATCCCGCAGGCGGCCCAATCATCCATGCAGTCGTAGTCCTCGACGTTGAAACCGGGCCTTGCGCCCATCATCCTGTCGTCGTGGGTCTTGAAGTCGTCGAGATGAGAGGCGTAAGCCTCGCCGCCATATTCGGTCACCAGTTCGCGCAAGAGATCCCGGTCGATCCGGGCCGGATCGAGATTATCGTGCAGCGCGTTCATGTTGCGCTTCTCCCAGTGCTCGAACAGATCGTTGTAGAGCGTGACCGCCCAGCTGACACCGCCTTCCAGGAAACCGAAGCGCAATTCCGGGAAACGGCGGGTGACGCCGCCCAGGAAAAAAGCCTTGCAGGATGCATCGTTGGCGGCGGCGAAAGAGCCGATATGGTTATAAACATAATTGGAGGTCGAACGCCTCGCGCCCCAGCCTTGGCCACCCACGTGGCAGGTCGGCGCGACCTTTAACTCGACGCATTTCCGCCACATGGGATCGTAGTCGTAGGGGCTGTCGAGGGCCAAGGGGTCGATCCACGACACGTAGCCCGACACCTCGGGCGCCTCGCGTTCGATAATCGGGATCGGGCGGAAATTGAGATTGGTGAGTTGGATCGCCTTGAGGCCCAGCGTATTGACGGAATAATCCAACTCCTCGATCGCCTCTTCGGGCGTCCAGGTCGGGATCACCGCCGCCGGCGTCATGCGGTCCGCGTAGGGCCCGAACACATCGCGGTTCATGTGATTGACGGCCCGGCAGCCGGCCCGTCTGATTTCTTCGTCGCGGCAGGTGGCAAAGAAAAACTGCGACGAATAGACAACCGCAAAATCGATGCCCATTTCGTCGAGCCTGGCGCGGAACAGGTTAGGCAGCATCGCCGTGGCGAGATCCAAGGTGTTCTTGGACGGCATCGTCCAGAAGGGCGGCCGGCGGGTCTGCTTGTCGAAACGTTCCTCACGGGATTGCTTCTGCCAGCTCTCGCGCCCGAAGCGCGCCAACTTGTAGCGCCCAACCATATCGTTGCCGCCGATTTCCTTCAAATAATCGATCAGGACGGGATGATATTCCTGGGTGTGGCCGTCGCCATCTACCACCGGGTGGTCGAGTTTCTGGCGTAATTTAAGCGAACGGGAATCAGTCTGGTCGAAAGGCATGTCATCCTCCCATGGCTGCGTGGGCAATGCCGATGCTCGACGGGCCCATGCTCGAGGGTCAGGCCCGAAACACCCGGACATCTTGAGAAAAATGGTATACCCCGGACCCATCGTCGGCAAGCCCCATCCCCTGGTTTCGGCGAAGCCTTCGGCCACCGCCGAGGGCGCTCGGCCACCCCGGCATCGGGGACGAAAAAATGACAATTTAGGGCAGCTCCCGCCTTCTTCATTGCGTCGGGCAGGCGCCTGTGGCACAAGGGCCGGAACCTGGAGCCCGTCATGAAAAGCCGCCGCTCTCTGCCCGTTCTCTTTGCCGCGGCGCTCACGCTTGTACCGGGCACAGTACGATCGGCGGCCTCCCCGGACGCCTTCGCGGTCTGGCTCAAGGGCGTTTACCAGGAGGGCTTGACCAGGGGTATTTCAAAAAAGACCCTGGAATCGGCCCTGACCGGGCTAACCCCTATCCAACGGGTGATCGAGCTTGACCGGCACCAACCGGAATTCACCCAGACATTTCGTCAATACGTGGACCAGCGCGCCAACGCCTGGCGGATCGAAACCGGTCGCAAGCGCCTGAAAATCCACGCTGAGTTGCTGAAGGCCATCGGCAGCCGTTATGGGGTACAGCCTCGATTCATCGTCGCACTTTGGGGCATCGAAACCAATTTCGGCCGTCACACGGGTGGATTTTCCGTGCTGCCCGCACTGGCCACGCTGGCTTTCGACGGACGGCGTTCGGCCTATTTCCGCAAGGAGTTGTTCAACGCACTTCTGATCGTCGATCAAGGCCATATCACGGCGGCCGAGATGAAGGGCTCATGGGCCGGCGCCATGGGGCAAAACCAGTTCATGCCGTCGAGCTTCCTCAACTACGCGGTGGACCACGATGGCGACGGGCGCAGGGACATCTGGGGGACGTTAGGCGACGTCTTTGCCTCGGCCGCCAATTATCTGCGGCAAGCGGGTTGGCGCAGCGATCAGACCTGGGGCCGCGAAGTCAAGCTGCCGCCGAGCTTCGATGATAGCCTCAAAGGCCTCATGCCGAAATCGCGGCCCAAGGGATGCCGGGCGCTCGGAAAGCTTACGGCGACCAAAACACTGCCTGAATGGCAGGCGCTTGGCATCCGCCGCCTCGACGGCGGCGCCCTTCCGGCCCGGCCCCTAGCCGCGTCGCTGGCTCTGCCCGACGGTCCCGGCGGCCCGGCCTTGCTGGTCTACCGGAACTTTCGGGCGACGCTGTCTTGGAATTGCTCGCTGTCATTTGCCGCCGCGGTGGGCACCCTTGCCGACCGGGTCGGACGGCGATAGATTGCCGGCGCCACAACATGAGGCGGAAACGTAACAAGATTATGCCTTTGGTTCTGAAATTCGGCGCGATGCTCACCGCCCTAGCTCTGCTCGGCGGTTGCTCGGAAACCCAGCTGGTGATTCATGCGGCAAAGAAAATCGCCCGCGATACCACCGCCGCGGCGCCTCGGGGCGTCTACAAGGTCGGCAAGCCCTATAAGATCGGGGCCGTGTGGTACTACCCGTCGGTGGACTACCTTTACCAAGAAACCGGCATCGCTTCCTGGTACGGCCCCAAATTCCATGGAAAGCTGACCGCCAACGGCGAGCGCTTCGATCAGAACCGCATCTCCGCCGCCCACCGAACCCTACCGCTGCCGAGCATGGTCCGGGTGACCAACCTGGAGAACGGGCGCGCCATTCGCGTACTGGTCAACGACCGTGGCCCGTTCGCCCATGGACGCATCATCGATCTCTCGCGGCGCGCGGCGCAGCTTCTGGGGTTCGTCGGCAACGGCACGACCAAGGTTCGCGTCGAAATCATCGCCGATGAGAGCCGCCGGCTCGCTCTGTTGTACGGACGCGGGGCGGGGCAGGTGCAGATTGCCCGAGCCGGCAATGGGAACCATGGGTCACCCGACAAACCGACCATACGCCCGGCGCCGCGGATCGCCGTCACCAGGGCTCCGTTGTCCGGGGCCCGCGACGGCGGTTCATCGGCCGCCGCGCCGCGACCGAGCGCCGCCGCGAAATCACCGGTTCGGACGGTCAGCGCCAAACCGCAAGCCGACGGACGAATTACCCGGGAACCGGTCGGCGCGGCGCGGATGTATATTCAGGCCGGGTCCTTCGCCCAATACGCCAACGCCAATCGCCTGAGGGCCCGGCTCTCGGTCCTTGGACCGACCAATATCCTCGCCGTCATTAACAACAGACAGCACATGTTCCGGGTTCGGATCGGCCCCATCGATGATCTCAAGCGCGCCGATGGAATACTGGAACAGATGATCGGCGCGGGCTTCACCGATGCGCGGCTCATCGTCGACCGCTGATGAATGAACATGGAATACCTATGGCCAGCATCATCGTTGATGGCAAACCGATTATAGACCCCGGCACCATGACCCGATCGAGACAGCTCACCACCTTCGTCGTCCCTGCGGCCTCCGCATTGCTCGGCTGGTTCCTCGCCGTCGCGCCGTTCGCTCCGGCGGCGGCCGTCGATACCAGCGCCAAGCAGGCCATCATGATCGATGCCGAAACCGGAACCGTGCTGTTGGCCACCAACGCCGATCAAGCGGTACCGCCGTCATCCATGAGTAAGATGATGACGGTGTATTTGGTGTTCGAGCGGCTTAAGGAAAAGTCCCTTTCCTTGGACGATTCCTTCGTGGTCAGCCGCAAGGCCTGGAAACGGGGCGGATCCAAAATGTTCGTCGGGGTGGGAAAGAGCGTATCGGTGACGGACTTGCTCAGGGGCGTGATCGTGCAGTCGGGCAACGACGCGTCCATCGTCATTGCCGAAGGCCTGGCGGGAGACGAAAAGTCGTTCGCCGCCCAAATGAATCAAAAAGCCCGGGAGATGGGCCTGACCAACAGCACCTTCAAGAACGCGTCGGGATGGCCCGAGGAAGGCCATCTTATGTCGGTGCGGGATATCGCCACCCTGGCGCGGAGAACGATCCGCGATTTTCCCGAGTACTACAAAATCTATTCGGAAAAGACATTTACCTACAACGGCATCCGCCAGGGCAATCGCAATCCGCTTCTCTATCGAAATGTCGGCGCCGACGGGCTCAAGACCGGGCACACCAAAGCGGCCGGATATGGCCTGGCGGCATCGGCCGAACGCGACGGCCGCAGGCTGATCCTGGTGCTCAACGGCTTGCCCAGCGCGCGCGTGCGGGCGGTCGAGTCCCATAGCCTGATGGCCTGGGGCTTCAGGGAATTCAGAAATTTCAAAATTTTCCGCAAGGGCGACACGGTGGAGGCGGCGGAGGTTTGGCTCGGCAAGGACAAGACCGTGCCCCTGCTGGTGGACCGGGACGTGACCCTCACCTTGCCGCGCCGCGCCCGGCGCAAGGCCAAGGTCAAGGTGGTCTATACCGGCCCCATTCCCGCACCCATCGCCAAGGGCGCGGTGATCGCCACTCTCACCATCACCGCCCCCGACCTGCCGCCGGTTCGCATCCCACTCAGGGCG
>SMUX01043073.1_pt1 | contig 11665 bp, 13 predicted proteins | sample 2456431 | NCBI WGS metagenome assembly SMUX01 (sample SAMN11095930, study PRJNA526329) | marine sediment metagenome | biome: Marine sediment; feature: Surficial sediment; material: Deep marine sediment; isolation source: Hadal surficial sediment | place: Pacific Ocean | collected 2014-11 | depth... | reverse complement strand
GAATTTGATGTAGCGTCTCAGCAACAGTTTTAATGAAATGTCATTTACTAGCAAAAATTAGAATTCGACAATTGTTATTTTTAAATGTCGTATAATTAGTCAAAAATTTACGACTTGTTTAGCTTCATTTATTTTTGTTATCTCGATACATCTATTACATTTAGTGTTAGGGGATTTTAGTAATCTTCTATGATCATACAATGAAATATCGTAACCGCATACTGTGTTGTTATCGTTATTTTTTAACAAATGATATAATTTTCCAAATCCAGATATCCTTATCCAACTCTGATCGTCCAAGGAAATTGTTTCTGGAACAAAAACACTATGTAGTAGATTGCCCTCAATGCCCATTGAATTTGCATTCCATAAAATTATATTTAATGATATTGAATTGTCACATTATTTTATTACACTAATATTTTCATAACAAATGCCAATGAATTTCTAACAACTCTTGATCAAAAGCTGTGATAAAAGCGGGGGTTATAACAATAGAATTTTTAGGATTTAGCTATTACATAAGGGTAATCCCAATGATCATATTTTATCGTGGACTGTACTAGCATTCCGTGAGAAGGCTAACCATAAAACTAAATGAAAAGGACTATTTTGATTTTCTCCAAATTTCAAACGAATTTGGCCTTACAGTTGAAGAAAAAATCTATGAGATAATTTACTATCATCTAATAATCCAAAGAAAACGAATTAAATTTTCAAAGAATGGGTAAATCAAAATTGGTTTAAAGTGTACGGGAGATGAGCATACATAAAAAGATCAGTCACTATAACCTCTTCGGACTCAAATTCTTGAGATAGTTGACTTTGATATTATGAATTTAAGCAATTACTAGAAACCTAAATTAGTTTTTATGTATTAAAATAATAAATATCTCTGAAAATTTGTTTAATAATTGAGAAAAAAGCTTCTACATTTTTTTGGTAGTGAGGTAAGTTTAGAATTTTTTGGGATCTCCTACCTGAAAAAATGGGCACTTATTGGGGTATTAATTGGAATTGTTGCAGGATTTGGTTCAATTGCTTTTTTTCTTTTGCTCCAAGCTTCAGCTTATTTCTTTTTGGGTCTTGGTGCAGGTTATGCGCACCCACATACCGAAGTAATAACTTCAACATTTACTTCTGTTGCGGAAAGACCTTGGATGTTTCCTTTGATTGCTGGAGCGGGAGGTTTGATAGTGGGAATACTTACAACCAGACTTGCACCAGAATCAGCAGGTCATGGAACAGAAGCCGCAATAGATGCATTTCATAATAAAAAAGGAAACATTCGTGCACGAATTCCCTTACTCAAAGCGATAACGGCTGCCATCACAATTGGTAGTGGAGGAAGCGGAGGACGAGAGGGTCCTACTGCCCAAATTGCTGCAGGTTTTGGTTCAGTTCTAAGTAGGATACTAAAACTAAGTGTAGCGGATCGTAGAATTGCATTAGCTGTAGGGCTGGGTGCAGGCATTGGGTGTATTTTCAAAGCACCTTTGGGAGCTGCTATGTTAAGCACCGAAATTTTTTATCGCCGTGATTTTGAAGTAAAGGCTTTAATGCCAGCCTTAATCGCATCTGTGGTTGGATTTTCTATATTTGGTTCATTTTTTGGATGGGAGCCTATTTTCAACATATCAGAATCGGCAGTGAGATTCGATCAACCATTATCCTTGATTATGTATGCAGTCGTTGGAGTTTGTTGTGCTGGAGTTGGCATAGTGTACGTCAACACTTTTTACAAAGTTCAATATCTTTTTCAAAAACTCAAAATTCCCAGGTTTATCAAACCAGCAATAGGAGGAGTTTTAGTAGGAATTATTGCGATGTTTCTTCCTCAAGTATTAGGAGGTGGCTATGGCTGGTTACAAGTTGAAATATTTGATGAAGTGGTACTTTCCCCATTATGGATTTTGATAGCAATTTTATTTCTTAAGATATTAGCCACCTCTCTAACTATTGGTTCAGGAGGAAGTGCAGGAGTCTTTGGACCCGGTCTAGTAATAGGTGGATTTTTAGGCGCCATAGTAGGATCGGTTTTTCATTCACTTGATCTTTTTACAGACATTCAAATTTCAACAATAGCCATTGTAAGCATGGTTGCATTTTTTGGAGCAGTGTCCAAAGCCCCAATTTCCACAATAATTATGGGAAGCGAAATGACTGGAGGGTTCGTATTAATGCCTGCCATGATGGTTGCAACATTTATTGCCTATGTAATGATTGGTTTAAAGACTACATTATACAAAAGTCAGCCAAATGATAGATCAGAATCTCCTGCACATAGAAAGGAATATCATCATTTGTTAAAAAAACTATCAACTAAAGATTCCCTGAATACAAATTTCAATAAAATAAGCAACGAGGCAAATGTAGAAGAAGCAATTCAAATTCTAAAAAACTCAGAATCTGACAATATAATCATAGTAAATCAAGACAAGTACGTCGGTTTTGCAGATTTGAATAATTTAATCAAAACAAATGAAAATGAAGCTAAAACAACAAAAATATTTCCAACTATGGATGTGCCAACAATAGACATCCACGATTCACTATATGATGCTCTGAAAAAAATATCTAATTCAAAAATAACTGAACTCCCAGTAACGAAACATAATGAAACCGTGTTAGGAACAATTTCTCTATCTGATATTTTCAGAGCATATGATCTGGAGGTGGAATCTTTAGAAGAGGATGATAGTGAGGATGAACAAACATCAGGCTATACGAAATAACAAGAATAAAACAACATGGGCTTGAATGTTCAATGACTATAAAATTTCTAATTTTGAACAAGTCTTTTCTGAAAATATGTTTAAACTAACAAGGAATTTTTAAACAAAAGTCTAGTAATTTCTTGTTCAGTTTAAGTATAAAATGACATGATTTTTTCCATGAAGTGTAAAATATGTAACAAAGAGTTTGAGAGTATGACTAGTGAATATTGCTCTGATGAGTGTCGCAATAAATCTAGATGGACATTATAACTAAACACACATTCAATAATTGATGAATTTAATACACTATTACGATAATCTGTATCAAGGATATTATTTTGGAATCTTTAGAAATAAGAAAAAAGTCTATGAAAAACCAAAATAACCAAGTACCATCTTGAGTTTTTAGGAATATTTTTTTGCTATGGTTATATTATTTTGGTAAAATGAGTGAGAACGAGGAATTTCATTTTCCCCCAGAAATTGATGAAGAGTATAAAAAATTTTGTTATGAATTAATAAAAAGATCAGACAAGGGAGAAAAAATTGATTATGCAATAGAATCAATGAATTTTTGGAACCAAAAAATGAAGCAAGCGGTTGAGAGTCGTAAAAAATCAAAGAAAAACTAAATTTGAGATGTTAAACAAGGTTTTAGTGTAATCCAGCTCACAAACTTGCAACTTATTTTACAAATGAACAAACAAAAAGTAGATGATTAGACACCAATTAGTAGAAAGAACTATAATGAATGACCTTGGCGACAGCTTTGAATTGAACGACCTTTACAAGTATCTGAAATGCCCAGCTTGTAGAGAACAGGAATTATACTGTCCAACACACAGGGCCGAGGTTGAAAAAATGCTAGATATGAATAATAATTAACATTTCATTAAAACTGTTAACAGATCATATCAATTTTTTGTACTTGCTTGTCGTAATTTCAGACGGTGGAAGATCTTGCTGGATGCGGTTTAGTAGATTTGAGCATTATGGTCTTCGTTATTGGAGGAGTAATAGCTTCAATTAGCTTTTCCATGTACAAAAATAACAAGATCGCTGTCACTAAAGAGATTCAACAATTTTCGTCGTAATCTGTACAGCTCGCACCCACATCATAACGCTAGTTATGTTGCGTTTTTCGTGCCTACGCGGGGGCTTTGCCTTTTTAGGAAGATCAGCTGGTTAAAAAATGCCTTTTTACATAGATGTTCCCCAAGAATGTGAATCCGCAGTAAGTGAAACCTTTGACCGTATTGAAATAACTTGGAATAACAACATCCACGTATTAGACTTCTAAAATTATGGGAAGATATTACGAATATGGAAACTTGTTTGACTTGTAAAAAAGAACCAGAAAGTAAAAACAAAGAATTTTGTAGTATTGAATGTGTAAGAAAATTTCTTGCCTTTAAAACGGAATAATGGGTTCATTACGTTTATGAGCTGCCACGCATTGAGCAGGTATGGTTAATCTAACTCCAAACATAAGAAAAAGTTGTTCTAGATGTGGGAAGAGTGCATTAATTACAGATGCTGAAAAGGGTGAGATTTTTTGTGGCAATTGCGGTTTTGTATTATCTGAGAAATTACAAGAATCTGGTCCAGAATGGCGTTCTTTTTCTGATGGTGAAATCAATAGAGGAAGGACCGGTGATGGTACGTCTTTAGCAAAACATGATCAGGGGCTATCAACAGTAATCAATCCAACAAACAGGGATTCAACTGGAAAACCCATTTCGCATTCTATGAAAAAAACTATCAGCCGTCTAAGAACTTGGGATAGTCGGAGTCAAAGCGAACCTATTGATAGGAACCTCAAACAGGCATTCAGTGAACTTTACAGAGTTAAAGACAAACTCGTTCTCTCTAATTCCATAATTGAAAAAGCCGCATACATTTACAGAAAGGCTCTAAACAAAAAACTGGTGAGAGGCAGATCAATTTCTGCTATGATTGGTTCAGCATTATATGCAGCATGTCGTGAAGTGGAAACACCAAGAACACTTAAGGAAATTGCGGAAGTAATGAATATCAAAAAAGGAGATCTTGCAGCTTGTTACAGAAAATTAGTAAATGAACTAGACTTGAAAATTCCTGTTGTTGATTCAGTACAGAATGTAGCCCGAATTGCTAGTAAAATTGGAATTTCCGAAAAAACAAAACGTCTTGCAATTGAAATTCTTAGAAAAGCTGAAGAACATAAAATCTCAGCTGGAAAAAACCCTATGTCACTGGCAGCAACCGCTTTGTATATTTCCTGTCTAAAAATTGGTGAAAATCATACACAAAAAGATTTAGCAGAAGCTGCTAGCGTTACAGAAGTAACCATTAGAAACCGATACAAAGGACTTTTGAAAGTATCAGCAATATAACAAAACATGGTATTATCTTAAATTTAAGATTAAGTGAATTAGACTTTTCTATTGGTTCCTATACATGGCCAGTTTGGGTGAATCATGTTGGAAGATAGAAAAATGTACCCAATCAAATGTGCTGATTGTGGTAAAGACGCTGAGGTGCCTTTTCAACCAAAAGAAGATCGCCCAGTATATTGCCGAGAATGTTTGCCAAAACACAGAAAATTTAGCTCTAGAAGTTTTTAAGAAAAAATTATTTAAAGTTATTAAATTCAGTTTGGCCTTCTTCATTTTTTTACAATCACAAAATTATGAATAACATTTTAAGCCTTCTTCATTTTTAATTAATTGATTAAATAGATAACCAGGTAAGTGAATGGTACAAAAGGGATCATGAACTCACGTTATATTGTACTTTGATCTATTTTGGTATAGTGGATAAATGCAATCATGAAAAGATAATTTATGATGACTTTGTTTCCTATGACACTGATGATAAAGGGCGTTGTACCAAGTATGTGTCATATAGTCACTGCTCAAACTGTAATCATAAATTTCGAAAATTCTTCAAGTTGATTACTGGTGAACTCAAAACAAAAACCTATGTTTTAGAAAAGGAAGAATATGACTAGTATCACAAACGATCCTTTACTCAAATCAATAATTGAACAGCTTTGTTATGGAGTGATCCTGATCAAAAGTGGCCTGAAATCTGCAAACGAAATGGCATTCATCAGCATAGACAATGTAGCGATGACTGCACTTAGTAATTATATAAAAATCAATAATCTTTCAGAAGTAAAGGGTGATGATGAATCATTTAACAATTTTGACTTGTTTTTGGAAATTATTCTCAAACAAAACAAGATTAGAAAATTTGAAATGAAAGACATTAAAAAATTTCATGATCTTAGAAAAAACCTATTTCGACAACCAGATGTTATAATTACAGAAGTAGTGAACAAATACGTAGTTCTTGTAAAAATCCTTCTTGCATATTTGTATAATTATCGTGCAACAAAATCAGAATGGGGGCAAATGGTAAAAAAATTACAAAAAAATTAGGCCAATAAACAATTCACACAAATGTTAATTTAAATCCCTATTTAGGAACATTGTATTAATTCCTGTATTCAGCACCACAATCACCAATTAAATCAAATAAATCTCTAGACTTGCAGATCACTGCTTTAATCTTGTCAAGGTCATCACCATCTAATTCCAAACCAAACACATGAGAATTATCAGAAATATGTTCTGAAACACCTAGTTGAACGCCAATAATAACACCTGCAACTGTGGGCTTGTCCAGAATATAGCGGGTAGCAACGTTTGTAATACTCACACTATGTTTATTTGCAATTTCATCTAGTGTTACAAGAAGCTCTTGAAACAAGCTCCACCCACCCCACTCATCTATCATTTTCTTGTATTTTTGTAAACTAGCAGTATTTAGATCACTTCTAACAGGTTCAGGTCTTCCCAGATATTTATCCGAGAGTAACCCTCCACAAAGTGTTCCATATGTAAGAAGCCCCATTTCATGTTGCTTACAGAACTTTGTCATCTTCACCTCAGGTCTGAGGTCAATAATAGAATACTGTACTTGATTTGAGACTAACTTCAGGCCTTGGTCAGCCATAATCTGCATGCGTTCAGTATCAAAATTCGTAAGACCAACATGTTTGATCTTACCTTCATCTCGGAGCTCTGAGAGATGTCGGAGTACATTCAGATAATTTGAATCGTTGTAATCCCACCAGTGAAATTGTAACAGGTCAAGTGTTTTAACATCCATTCTGGAAAGTGAGACATTGATGTTGTGTTCAACAATAGACCGTGTCATTATACTAGGGCTTGGTACAAACTTTGTCAGAGCCTTAACTTCAGCAATTGCTTGCTCACCTTTTTGTTTTGATAATTTGCGCCTAAACTCTCCGACAAAGTCCTCTGCTGGACCATAAATATCTGCCAGATCCCATGTCGTAAAGCCTGCCTCGTGATAATTCATCATGCTATCAATTGCAGACAAAGGATTGATGTCACCATGGGCTCCTGCCACTTGCCACATTCCGTTTAGAATACGAGATATGCGCAAATCACGTGCTAGCTGATAGTACCTATCATTCTGTGAAGCCATAGTAGTGTAAGAAAACTATGGAATTTACTTGTATTCTTTTAGAACCAAAATATCTCCATCTTTTACGTTATAATTTACCAAGGCTCGATCTGGTTCGAAACCAATCTCGGGTGATGTTTGTTTGTATAAAGTAAATTTACCATCTTTTGGCAATCGAAAACGTACCTTTAACGCAAGTATGACATCTTTTATACGAGTTGATTTCTGGAAGGTCGTTTCCCAATCTCCCTTCGTTGTTTTTAAAGTCACTGTGACTTGGTTTACCATCAAAAAGAATACTCTCAGGAGATACAAAAATCAGCTAGTTCTTTCAAAACCACATGATCTACAAATTTGTCAACTTCTGTCTTTAAGAACATTAAGTGCTACATCATAGCTAACTGCATACATTTTGCCTGAACACTCTGGATGAGGAATATCAATACGAGCCATTTTTACTTCAAATTTAGTTTTTGATGGAAACTTTAATCAATTTTTGATCCATACTGTTTAGTTTGCACGTAAAGTGCATTTGTTCATCGATAATTATATTACAATTTTTACAATGAAACTCATTTGGCTGCATACAAACTTTACAGTATTCTGAAATTTCGAGTTCCTTTCCACATTTTCTGCACGAATCAAATCTCATCGTACGTTTTAGAAACATATTTCCATTTAAACAATACCAAAATTAGATTCAACTAATTAGCTGACACTAATTTGAGTCTCATTCTCTAGAATTAGAATAACATCATAGAATGTTTTGTATGTTTAATTACTAAAACAACTAATCAAAATTAATGTCAACAATTCAAACACTACAAGAAAAAAAACTATGGGTTTTAGTAAGCTCACTTAAAGAAAATACAAGTGATGATGATTTGGAAAGAATTGCGCCAGCATTAACTGATTTAATTGATCAATGGCATTCACAAGGAAAATTTGTTTGGTCTGGTTCACTTGACAACAACAAAAGTGGGATGGCTATCTATGAAGGAACAGAACAAGAAGCACACGAGTTTTTTGAAGAAAACAAAAAGATCTGTTCTGGAGTACTAGATTCTTATCTATACCAGTGGGGAGCACTCCCTTTTCTGTCACTACTTTAACCCACAACTTTTTTTTAAGAGGTAAGAAATTGGAAACAAAATTTGATGGTTCAATTTATGAAAAATGTGGTGAAACAAAATGCAAAAAAGGCCCTTTGATAACTGATGTGAGTACTGGCGAAATAATGTGTAGAAGCTGTGGAACGGTTTTAATTGAAAGAATGGAAGATTTTGGTCCTGAGCATTCTGCATTTACACAAGAAGATTTTATGAAAAATACCCGGACTGGCAAAAAATCAACCCTCGCCGAACATGATATGGGATTATCAACTATAATTAAGAAAGACAATAAAGACGCTTCTGGAAGAAGGCTATCTCCTGAAATGAGTCGGGCCTTTAATCGTCTTAGAATGTGGGATTCAAGATCCAAACTAAAAACCAAAGACCGAAGCATGCGTACTGCCTTTTTATTATTAGACGGCATGGTTACAAAACTTGGTCTGCCCGAGGTAGTGTCAGAAAAAGCTGCATATTTTTACAGAAAAATTAAAGCAAGAAAACCAAAAACTGGACGAGCAACAACAGCTTTGATCACTGCCTGTCTTTATGCAGCGTGTCGATTTACACATTCGCCAAGAACCATAAATGATGTGGTCTCAGTTTCTACCATGAGCAAAAAACGACTACAAAAAACATATAGGGATATAGTTAACCTGCTTGATCTCACTTTGGAATCCTTTGATCCTTTGGATTTTGTTACAAGACTATCAAGTATGGTTAACGCAAGTGAAAGAACCAGAAGAAAAGCAATCAAACTATTGATTAGAGCCAGAAAGGCTGGAATCATTACAGGCAAAAATCCAATTGGAGTTACAGCTGCTGCCTTGTACTTTGTCTGCCTGCAAAATAATGAAAGTGTTTCGCTGACTCAAATTTCTAAAGCATCAGGAATAACTGCTGTTACCATTAGACATGGGTATCTGACATTGAGAAATTTACTTGGAATATCTTCACTGGATTCAATTACTTGATTACCGAAATGTCGACAGTTCACACCAAATGTTAATCAGCAAATTTTTTTAGTTCCTTGGCAACTTGTATGCTCTTATCTACATCATAATCATCCCCTGCAAACTCTACAAGTATGACCCGATCAACACCAATTTCTTTTAATTTTTCAATATCGCTTCCAACCTCTTCAATGGTTCCAGTCATTGGGAACCTATCGCCATTTCCAGAACTAGTTTCACTAATTTGTGGAAACGTTAATGTTGAAACATCAAAATTATCTGGATTCTTTCCCGCTTTTTCAACTGCTTGTTTAAAACCAGAAATCAATTGTTCAAAGGTTGGAATTGGAATAGCAAGAGCACCTAGATACCCATTTGCATAATTTACAATCCTTTCAAATGTTTTTGGTCCAAAACCACCTAACAATATCTTTGGATGTGGTTTTTGTACAGGTTTTGGGCCTATCCTCGAAGCTGGAATATTGTAAAATTCTCCATTAAATTCGACAACATCATCTGTCCATACCTTCTTTATTGCTTGGATAAATTCATCTTGTCTTGCACCTCGTCTCTCAAAGGGCACGTTTGATGTTTGGTATTCATCCTTTGACCATCCTATTCCCAAACCACAGATGAATCTTCCTTGTGACAAAATATCTACTGTTGTTGCTTCTTTTGCAAATCTTACTGGTAAATGATAAGCATTTACAATAACTCCAGTTCCAAGAAGAATCTTTGAGGTATTAGCTGCAATATATGAAAGTAAATTCATAGAATCAAGGTTATGTTGGTATTCTTCACGTAAGCTTCCATCTGGAGTCGCAGGATATTTTGATTGAGGATTAATTGGCCACAAAATTCGTTCTTGGACCCAAAGTGATTCAAAATTTTCTTTTTCAGCTGCCTGAGCTAATTTTAAAGCATTTTCTCTTGTTCCGTTTACTCCTACCTGTGGAATAGAAAGACCTAGTTTCAAATGGATCTACTATAATCACTCAGTTTTATTTGTCTGTTTAACAATCTAACGTCATTGAAGTTAAATCAGAAAACATTAACTCTGATTAAAGGAGCCAAAGTTGCAAGGTTAGCTACTGTAGATCAGAAATCACATCCCTATGTAGTACCCGTAGTTTTTGTTTTTCATGAAAATTCATTTTTTATTCCATTAGATGAAAAGGTAAAAACCGTAAATACAAGAAAACTAAAGCGAGTAAAGAACATAGAAAAAAATCCTAATGTTACTCTACTTATTGACAAATATCAAAATGATTGGAAAAAGCTGTTCTTTTTGATGATTCATGGGGAGGCAAGGGTAATTGATACTAAAAATAGTAAGACAATGGATAAAGTTCACAAACTTTTGATTTCAAAATATCCACAGTATAAAAAAATTGGCGTTGGCAACTCTTGTATTGAGATTAACCCTAAAAAAATTACCTATTGGTCGAACTTGGATTGAACTACATTTCATCAAAATGGTTGATTGAACAACAAAATTACCTAACTGTTAACAGTTCGTATCAAATGTAAATTAAGTCCTAACAAATTCATTGACAAAGAGTAAAAAGGTAGTCCCCCTCCGTGCGTAAAAAATCCATTATGACTAGCGTTATGATGTGAGTTGTTGGGAAATTCTATACAGCAGATTAGAATTAAGTTAAATTAATTCCCCTAGCAAAAAGCTCTATTAGCAACTTCGTGACGTCTTCGTGTTTATCATATCGTCCGTCAGAAGTTTCTTCCATAAAATGATCAAAAGAGAATGTTGTGTCGAATTGGTCCCCAAAGCTGCGGTCCGCCTCAAGCAGATCTACATTGATACAGAAATCAGGAGTAATACAAATGTCAATTCCCAAAAATTCCTCATCAAATTGTCCATCCAACGGTGAACTTGATTGTTTTCGTTCTGATTGATTGAATTTCTCTCCAGTAAGTGTAAAGACATTAACTAACTCTCCGTTAAATATTACATTACCAGGAAGAAAATCGTGTCCACTTCTTAATGCCAAATTATGATTGGCGTCTACTTCCCCTAATTGGGGTTTAGGAAATGGTTGATCAAATGTTCTTTGAAATGATTGTTTGACTTTATGGTGATAAATGTCTAAAATCTTTTCGTATGCTAGATCTTCACCGAATTGTTCTTTAAGCTCAAGATATTTTCCTCCTAATTCAGATGAAACAGTAAATATTAAGATGCTTACCCTGTTTCTCAATTCCCCACCAAGGGCAATGTCTTCATTTGAGCGAGGCTCACCTGTCGTTGGATCGAATAAAAGTGTACTCAAGTCTAGTTTTCCATTTTCAAAGTTTACAGCACATTTATCATTTTTATTGTTACACCTATCAACGTTAAAAAAATCATGAGCGGCAATTTGTAATATTCCTAAATCTTCGAGTGTTGTTT
>SMUX01309833.1_pt1 | contig 11674 bp, 10 predicted proteins | sample 2456431 | NCBI WGS metagenome assembly SMUX01 (sample SAMN11095930, study PRJNA526329) | marine sediment metagenome | biome: Marine sediment; feature: Surficial sediment; material: Deep marine sediment; isolation source: Hadal surficial sediment | place: Pacific Ocean | collected 2014-11 | depth... | reverse complement strand
GCCCATGAAAAGCGCCCCCAATAACCACCTGACCTGCTGCTGATGCCGACGCGCTCGTTTCTCCACCACCCTCATTCGCCATCGGCGCGTAAATCCCCTCTCGGGTGCCGTCATTGGCGCCTCTTCGAACGATGTTTTAATCGTCTGCCAGGTCTGTAGCTCCATCTGAAGCTCGGGCGATTGCTCAAGCTCGCGCTCGAGTTGCTCCATTTCAGATGCGCTGAGGTTGTGCTCATCCATCGGCCAACGATCAAGCGGGTGAGACTTCATTTTGGCCCTCTCCAAGTGATTGCTGTTCGGCGGTCCAGACATCCACAAGCTCGCGGCGAGCGCGATGCAGCCGGCTTTTGACCGCACTATTTGTCAAACCGAGTGTTTCTGCGATTTCATCGTAGGAATAGTCGTACCAATACTTGAGAACGACTGCGGCACGATCCTTGAAACTCAAGGATGACAATGTCTTCAGAACAGTCTCAGCCTCGCCTAAGGCATCCACGGCGACTTCGGCAGATGGCGATTGCTGGTCTGATCGATTGAATACTGCCTCAAGGCCTACCCACGAGATACGCCGCCGTCGAAGTTGATCAATGCACTGGTTGTACGCAATGGCAAGCATCCAGGACATGAATGGACGTTGAGGGTCGTACTTCTTGAGCCCTCGATAAGCCTTCATGAATGCTTCCTGGGAGGCATCTTCCGCATCCCCGTGGTTTCCCAGCAGCCGATAGCAAAGGTTGTAAACCGGTTTTTGATATCGCTCGACAATCTCGCTGAAGGCATCGTCATCACCATTCGCGGCTGCAGCTATCAAAACTATTTCTTCATCACGAGCCATTGGTAGCCGTTTCCGTTCTACTCCTATATACGCAGCAATTGGTAGAAGGTTGCATGAATTTCTGGCGTGCGAAACCGTTGGTTTGCACGCGGGTGGATGTGGGATGAGAGCTTGCAGATTGAGAATTAAGGCTGACGGTGAGGGTCAGCATCACTCGGCGGGCCGTCCATCGCCTCGCCTTCGCCCATGAGGCGCCGCTCAGCCCTAAACTGTGTCTCATACAGCATTCGGTAGAGGCCATCCTGAGCAAGCAGCTCTTTGTGCCCGCCTTGCTCGACCAGCCGTCCTTGATCCATGACCAGGATCTTATCCGCCCCGATGATGGTGCTCAAGCGGTGTGCGATGACGAGCGAGGTTCTACCCTTCATCACGCGCTCCATCGCGTTCTGGATAAGCGACTCCGACCGGGAATCGAGATGGCTGGTGGCTTCGTCAAGGATCAACACCTTGGGATCCTTGAGGATGACTCTGGCAATCGCTACCCGTTGTTTTTCTCCGCCCGATAATCGGTAGCCTCGTTCACCCACCAGGGTGTCATATCCATCCGGCATTTGCTCGATGAACTCGTGGATGTGTGCTGCGCGGCCCGCTTGCTCGATCTGCTCGTCCGTAGCGTCATCCTTCGCATAGAGTAAATTGTTGCGCACGGTATCGTGAAAGAGGAAGGTTTCCTGTGTGACCATTCCCACCTGGCCGGCAAGTGACTCCAGTGAGATATCTCGCAAATCGACGCCGTCCAGGGTTACGCGTCCCTCCGTCGGATCATAGAGCCGGGGAAGCAGATACGTGATGGTTGACTTGCCCGCTCCACTGGGTCCAACCAACGCTACAACCTGGCCAGCCTCCATTTCGAAATTGAGATCCTTCAGTGCCCAACGACGCTCTTCCGGTTTGCGTTCCCTGCCATTCTCACCCTTCTCGTCACCGTCGACAGACTTCTTTTTCTCAGGCGGTACGTAGCTCCCTCGGCCACCCCATGAGAACCGGCTTACTTCCGCCAGCCCGGGTTGCGCTTCCCCCTCCTCAATGTAGCTGAAGGAAACTTGCTCAAATCGAACGGTACCTTCTGTGTGATCAACCTTGACAGCATTTGGTCGATCCTGAATCTCGACTGGCAAGTCCAGCACCTCGAAAACGCGCTCGAAACTCACCATGGAGGTAGCGAAATCGACCCTGGCATTGGTCAGCGCCATAAGTGGGCCATAGAGGTTGGCCAGGTAGGCAGTGAAGGCCACCAGCGTGCCGATTGTGAATACATCGATGATAACCAGGTATCCACCGAGCCAGAAAACCATGGCTGCGCCGATTGCGCTAACCAGGCTGAGCGACAAAAAGAACCAGCGTCCGACGAATGCCTGTCGGATTCCGATATCGCGTACATCGCCGGCGCGGTCGCGGAAACGACCTACTTCTGTGTCGTAGCGGCCGAAGATCTTAACCAGCAGCGCACCGCTGATGTTGAGCGTCTCGTTCATCAGCGCATTCATGCGCGCGTTCATGTTCATTTGCTCACGCGCAATTTTCCGCAAGACCCGGCCGATTCTGCGCGCGGGGAGGATGAATAGCGGCAGGATGGCCACGCTGATCAGCGTCAGCCGCCAGTCCAATGCCAACATAATCAACAATGTGGCGATCAACGAGATCGAATCGCTCACAATCGTTACCAGCGTTCCGGTTACCGCTCGCTGAGCTCCGACGACATCGTTGTTCAAGCGTGACATCATCTCGCCGGTTTGGGTATGGGTGTAGAAACGCAGGCTCATGCGCTGCAGGTGAGCATAGACTTCGCTTCGAAGATCGAAGATGAGCCCCTCGCCGACGGTTGCGCTGGAGTAGCGCTGCGCAACGCCGAGCAGTCCGTTGATGACCGGAACCGAAATCATCCCGAGCGCGAGCAAACTCAAGCGCTTGATGTCCCCCTCTGGAATAGCGACATCGATGAGATTGCGAATCAGCAGTGGCGGCAGCAGGCTCAGGAGCGAAATGCCGATAATGGTGACAAGCGTAAGCGTGACCCAGCGCCAGTAGGGTTTGGCGAAGGCTGCCACACGCCGAAGCAGCCCCGCACTGACCTGCGGCTTATCCTGGTCTTCGTCGTAGCGAATGAAGGAATACCAATTCCCTGAGTGAAATCCCATTGTCAGATTGCCTACTCAAAAAGAAGATTGGCATTATATCGCACGCAGGTTTTTCATCAATATATAGCACTTATGTTCGCCCATATATGCGGGGGACGGAATTCCTATTTCCCCTACATCTTCCGAAGAGTAGAGTCGATGCGGGTTTGTCGGAGGGCCCAACTATGGCGACTTTGAATTCGGCATTGCAGCTGAATCAAACCACTAGAACTGAGCTTGACCATCTCGTAAGCCAGATAGCAGAGCGCGTATCACAGGCAGCAAACTTTTTGGACGTTCGAGCCGCCCCGATCAACTGGCCAGCAGGACCGCCCGACGACATGAACGGCGTTCGGCCGCATGTCTCCGCCCTGGAATGGAAATCGATGAAGTGGCGCGAAGCCACCTGGTACGTGATTAACCGGGATGGCTTATCGTCAAGCGTGTCTGAAGAGTCCTGCAAGACGTTGGCCCGCAGAGCGAAAGTCGGGGAAGGTTCGTTCTACGTGGTCGCTCCGGATGAGTTGGCGGGGAAAGTGAAAGACTGGGCCGATCGAAACCAGATCCGGGTGACGAGCTTCTGGATCTTTAACGAATAGGCGTCGGGGGGCGGTTCCTGCGACCTGGTATCCAAGTAGCGACCAAATTGACTCGCCCCTTAACCTGAAATACAATCGAATCAACAGGCGGTCACCGGTCTAAATGACCGGTTGGGGCAGCTGCGAAAGCGGCTGCCCTTTTCCTTCGTTTATTGGCTTCTAATCAGAAACTAACGATAAGGAAGTTGCGCACGATACTTAAACCCAGGACGATCGTGACGAACCCAATCCCAAACCGGATTTTTCGTTGAGCGCGCTCGAAGCGATTTGACGATAGCCGTAAAGGAAGTGCGATCACGATAGAGAGCAATCCCATCCCGAGGATAGATCCGAAGCCGAATACGAGGATGTACACGATCCCGCTCAGTATCGACGGGGCGGCCGCGACGGTGAGCAGAAGCAATGCCGCGGAGCCCGCTACTCCATGCATGAGGCCCACCATGAGCGCCCTTAGCGAGATGAGTGGGGAGTGGGAATGTTCGTGGCGAATCATCTGAGCATGCGAGTGAACATGCAGATGCGAGGCGCCATCGTGATGATCGTGGCGGTGCACATGAATTCGCTCATTCATGATCCGTCGCAAGACATCGGCTCCAAGCAAGACAAGCATCACGCCGACCGCGAGCTCAAGAAAGTGGGCTAGATCTTCCGGAACCGCTAAGCCCAGGAACAATGCGGCTCCTCCAAACAGTAGGAGAGTGAGCGTGTGACCTACGCCCCAGGCCACCCCATGTTTGAGGCCATCTATTAGAGTCCGGCTGCTAGTTGAGATCGTTGCTACTGAGGCCACATGATCGGGGTCCAGCGCGTGGCGCACTCCCAGCAAGAAACCAACGACCAGCAATCTACCTAATTCCATGATGGCAAACCTATGCTATTCCGTTACTCATCGCGCAAGAGGTGCCAAACGCCCCCAAATTTCAAAGCTGCTTGATCATATAACTCTCGCCCAGCTCATACCCCAGCTTCCGGTAGTAGCCCCGAGTGCCAAGGGCTGAGATCACCGCCACTCGATCGTAGCCTGCCCGGAGGGCGAGAACCTCGGCTTCCCGCATAAGGCGAGTACCAAGCCCGATGTGCTGCGCAGCTCCGGTTTGATCCGCCCCAACCTCAAGCGACTGGCCGTAGATATGCACTTCGCGCACGATTGCCGCTCCCCTGAGATCGCGCAGGCCGACTCCGGGCGCATCTGGACTGGGCAGGCTAAGCCGTAAGAAGCCGGCCAGTCGATTGGCATCGGTGGTGAAGGACAGGAAGTGTTCCTCCGCGCCTCCCGCCTCATACGGGAAGTCCTCAAGTTTGAGCGAGCCCCAATCCACTTTCTCGCCGCGAATTTCGCGACACCGTATGCAGCTGCAGTGTGTTCCGCGCCGCCTCATCTCAATGTGAACGTCCTGACGAAGGCTGGTTCGTTTGTTTCCAGCGACGACATTTGTGGAAGGGATGTCTCGGATCACCCGATTGACGCGGCAGTATTCAGGAATCGTAGGTTTGATATCGGTGATAAGGTCAATCAATTCCTCCGTTGTGTACGGCTGGTACTCACCTCGCTGCCAATACTCATACAGCTCGGCATTCTCGAGCAGCTGGCATGGGTAGATTTTGATCTCGTCAGGACGCAGATCTTGATCGTCCCATAGCTTGGCAAAGTCGAGGCGGTCCAACTCGGGCGTGGAGCCCAATAAGTTAGGCATCCAATGCAGCACGATCTTAAAGCCTGCCGCGCGAATCATTCGCACCGCTTCTCGCATCTCTGCCACGGTGTGACCGCGTGCGTTCAACTCAAGGATTCGGTCGTCGAGACTTTGCGCTCCGAGCTGGATCTTCGTGACGCCCAGCGCCCTCAGTCGGGCGACCTCCGCCAACGATATATGATCCGGCCGGGTCTCGATGACCAATCCAACGTTCTTGTGATCGGCACCTTCATTCGCCTCTTGAGCCTCGCCCAAGGTGACCGAATCAAACCCATTCATGGCATCCAGGCAGCGCTGAATGAACCATTCCTGGTAGTCCTCACGATAGGAACTCCAGGTCCCTCCCAGGATCAGCAGCTCGATCTTGTCCGTCGGATGCCCAATGGCTTCTAGAGCCGCCAACCTTGCAACCGTCTGATCGAAGGGTTCGAACTCGTGATGGAGTGCACGCATTGCTCCGGGTTCATCCGGCAGATACGACTTGGGCATGCGGAAATCGGTGGGGCAGAAGATACACTTTCCGGGGCAGGGATACGGCTTTGTGAGGACGGTGACCGTCGTGACGCCGGATAGGGTCCGTGTGGGCTTCATGCGAATGCGGCGCAGCACCTGCGCCTCAAACTCCCACGTGCCAGCCTCGGTCAGTTCCCGGTAGGCGTGAACAAGCACGTGTTTCCCAACGAAACCGCCGGCCGGGAGCGGGTGTGCGCGTACCGCATTTGAGACCTTTTCACCCGCGCGTACATCTTCGAGAATCTCGCGCGCCGCGCTGAGTTTCTCGGGCGTATACTTGCGCGCTTCGTACCAGTCCTGGGCCACCGCTATAATTCGCTTGCACCCTCAGGGGTGCCTGCGCCGATTGAGGTGTTTGTGCGTCCTGAAGTCGTTGAACGTCTGCTAAGCATCAATCGCGAATTCTATCAGAGCTTCGCCGAATCTTTTCGGGCCACGCGCGGACGTCTGCAACCAGGGGTCATGCGCGCGTTAGAGTCAGTCCCTTTAGAGGCGAATATGCTGGATCTCGGCTGTGCCCACGGCTTGTTAGCCAAAGAAATGAGTGGACGAGATTTTTCCGGGAATTACCTGGGATTGGACTCCAGCCCGATGCTTCTGGATTCAGTCCCCGATCACTTACACCCACCGCACTACCGGTTCGCGCTCGCCGATCTCAGCAAGGAAGATTGGCCTGAGACTGCGCGCACGTTTCTCGAGCTCGGTTCGGCTTCAGAGCAAGGCGTGCCCGAAAGCTCAAACCCCTTCGACTGGGCATTCGCGTTCGCGGTGCTGCACCATCTGCCGTCCTCCGATCTGCGTGCATCAACAGCAGCAGCCATTGGATTACTTCTGAGGCCTGGTGGACGCGTGGCGGTTTCCGTCTGGGATTTTCTCGCCAGCCCACGCCTTCGGGATCGAGTTGTGCCCTGGGATAAGGTCGGCATATCCGAAAAGGATGTTGACGGTGGAGACTACCTGGTTGATTGGCGAGAAGGTGGCAGCGGCGTTCGATACGTTCATCACTTTACACAGGCGGAGCTCAGCGAGCTTGCGGAAGATGGCAGTTTTCGGGTGATGGATGACTACCGTTCCGATGGCGAGAACAGTCAATTAGGCCTCTATCAGATCTGGGAAATCGCGTAGCGGGCATATTGCGATGGTGTACGATAGCGAAGAAGGCGAAAAACAGCGCGCATGGTAAAATCCGGGCGCTCTGGAAAGGGAGCCAGAATCCCGGAGGGATGGCCGAGTGGACGAAGGCGGCGGTCTTGAAAACCGCTGTAGGGCAACCTACCGGGGGTTCGAATCCCTCTCCCTCCGCCTGATATGGGGAGGTGCCGGAGTCTGGCTGATCGGGACCGCCTGCTAAGCGGTTATTGGGGCTCAAACCTCAATCGAGGGTTCGAATCCCTCCCTCCCCGCCTTGCTTCACCAAGTAGAAGACGGAGAATTCCAACGGAGCTACGCGCAGCTCATTTGAATAGAGCAGCGTCATGCAGAGCGGATGCTCGATAGCTCTAAGTAGGGTTCCACCTACAACAACGCATATGCGCCTGTAGCTCAGCGGATAGAGCACTGGGTTGCGGACTCAGGGGCCGCAGGTTCGAGTCCTGCCAGGCGCGCTGAACCGCTCACTTCAGCACGAGGTGGGCGGTTTTTCTGTTCACAGGCTCAAAGTGCATTCCCCAAAAGGGAATCGAGCAAATTCATACACACTTTCCTGGTTCGTCCGTTGCTATCAAGCTCCGGATTCCAGGTCGACATCGAGATCGCCTTGATGTCTCCTGTGCGAGCGAGATAGCGAAAAGCCTCCTGCAACTCGTCTACGCTTGGGCCGCCGGGCGCAAGATAGTTCATCGCGGGGGCTTCGCGAGGATCGATGATGTCCACATCTATATGCACATAAATTGGCAGCTCCGGCAACGGGTGTCGGATCAAATCGTCTACGTTCGTAAGTCGCACGATCTCTGATTCCAGCAATGCTGTTTTTTCCGCCGGATCAAGGTCGCGAGCGTCCATAAGCAGAATTCGCCCTTCCGCTAAACTCAGCAAGCCCACCCCTTCAGGCATCGTCTGCTCGCCTCGCCCGACCAGCGTGGCCAACGGCATGCCTCCTAAGAATCCGCTGGGAGTGGTCTCCCAAGTATTGAAATCACCGTGAGCATCGAGCCAGATCAACAAGAAATCCACGCCGGCCCGCTGCAGCCCAGCTGCGACTCCGATGGTCGAGCAGCAGTCTCCTGCGGTGCTTATGGGGCGGAAACCTGATGCAAGGTGCTCGGCAACCGTGGCGGCCAAGGATTCATAGAGCCTCGCCATTCGAAGCTGTTGCTCAGGATTGGATAGGTCAGGCTCATTAATTTGCCAGCCGGGTTCGGCAAGAGCCTCCAATCCAAGCATTGGATCATCAAGATAATACGGAGTCAGGATAAATCGATTTTCCATTTAGAGCGGTGTAGATTGATCGGCTACAAGCAGCCATCTTCCATCCCGATTCACATAAAATGCCATGAAGCGGGCCGCATAGTCAAAGGGTGTGCCGTCGTTTTCTCCCCGACCGATCCACCGGCCCACAAGAATTGCTGAATTGCCAATCACTGTTACGCGATATTGATCGCTCTCCGCATGGTCCCATCGTCTTTTCGCTGATCGATAGGATTCAAGCGCTTCTTGTTTCCCAATGACGGAGCCATCGGCTCGGATCTGGACATAGTCTTCATCGAGCATGTCCTCCAACGCCTCAAGATCAAGATCGCGATGAGCTTGAACCCAGCGGCGCTCAGCCGCGATAACTTCCTCGACGGATCGATCGTTGCTATTTGCCATACCGTGAGTCAAAAGCTACGGGAGGAAATTGAGTGGGTTGACCCGGCCGAAGGCGTCGCTGCGCAGCTCGAAATGCAAATGGGTGCCGGAGCAATTACCAGTGCAGCCCATTCCAGCGATCACATTCCCCTGGAAAACCGCCTGACCGCACCCAACGTTTATCTGGCTGTTGTGAGCATACAGCGACTGCCAGCCGTTGCCATGGTCAATCACGACGGTATAGCCGTAGCCCCAGTCATTCCAGCCAGCATATACGACGACTCCATCGTCGGAAGCGAATACCCCGCTGCCGGCGCCGCCACCAATATCAATCGCTTCGTGGATGCTCGGGATGTAAGGATTGCCGGTAATGGCCGTGTTCGAAGTCGGCCAACCGAAGGCGCCGTCGCCAGTTGGTCCATTTGAAACGGCCGAGCAGGATCCTGGCCCGAGAATGCTTGCCACCGCTGGATTGGAGCGTGTGATACGAACGAGCTGCCAGCTGGGTGGCTCGCGCTTTCCCCCAGGCACAATAAGGTTGCTGCCTTCTTCTATATCAGGGCGGGCGGGATCCATGCCAGGATCGAGGTCATTCCCGGGCCAATCGATGATGTCTTCGGCTGTGACCCCATAGAACGTCGCTACCCCATTAAGCCCCTCGCCTGCTGACCAGAGATGGAGCGTCCCGTCGACTGGCAGGATATTGAGGTCTTGTCCGGGTGCGATGAAATGAGGGTCCCCATCCAACTCATACCAGTTTCCCCACAGGATCGATTCGGGCTCCAGTCCAAATTTGTCCGCAATATCGAACAATGTGTCACCCTGCTGGACCTGGTATTTAAGCAGCCCGAGTCTTGGGCGGGCCGGGATAATGGTGTGGACATCGGATAGCCGGGTGAGGCCTGCTTCCTGTGCTTCAACGTAAGGCGGCAGGTCTTCGATCTCCAGCAGAGTGGGTGCAGAGGTGGTCGGCGCGATATCGCTGCGTTCTTCTCGCACGGGGCCTACTGCGCGAGCGCGCACACCTGCGGCGGCCACTCCCAATACAACGATTGCAAGCACCGCGCTCCAGAGCACAGGTGATTTGACAAGCAGCAACGCACGTGTTCGATTCACTGACTCGCCTTGTTATATCGCATCATGGGAGGAAGTTGAACGGATTGACCTTACCGAACTGATCATTCTGCATCTCGAAGTGTAAATGGGTGCCGGAACTGTTTCCGGTGCTACCCATGCCCCCAATGACATTACCCTGGAACAGTCCATCTCCACAGCCAGTTGAAAGGCTGTTCATGTGCGCATAGAGGGTCTGCCAGCCGTTTCCATGATCGATGACGACAACGTTGCCATACCCTCCATTATGCCAGCCTGCATAGACCACAACGCCCGCGTCGGCCGCATAGACGGCGTTGCCTTCTCCACCCCCGATATCAACAGCAGGGTGCACATTCAAGTTAAAGCCATACCCTGAAATATTCTGACTGGGTGTGGGCCAAATGAAGAACCCAGCCCCGATCGGGCCATCGTATACAGAACCGCAGAATCCGGGTCCCAGGATCCTGGCTGAAGATGGATTGCCGCGGGTGATGCGGGGCGCGCGCCAGTCGACCGTTTCTCGCTCGCCACCCGGGATCACGATGGGAGTTCCGGGCACGATATCCGGGTTTAGCAAGTCCAGGTCCTGTGGCAGTAGGTTCCCGGGCCAATCTAGAATGTCTTGTGGTGACACGCCGAAGAAATCAGCCACTCCGATGAGTCCGTCCCCTTGCTTCCACACATAGTAGGTGCCGTCTACAGGAAGGATGTTGAGATCCTGTCCCGGCTTCAGGCTATGCGGATTGTCTTCTAGGACATCGAAATTGCCCCACAACACCGTTTCGGGCTCGAGCCCAAACCGATTAGAAATCCCGAAAAGTGAATCGCCCTGTTGAACGACATACTTCAGGATCGTCAGCCGATCGCGGGTCGGGATTAGCGTATGCATATCTGCAAGGCGACGAAGAGTTGGGTCGGATTGCAGTATGTAATCGGGAAGTTGGAGGGCTGGGGCGCCGGAGACAACGGGTGCGGTCTCCGGTTCGGATTCATCGGGCAGCGCCTCAAGCCCTGCACGGGCTATCAGCAGGCCGACGACCGCAATTACCAAAAAGCCGGCATGCTCAGCGTAACGGGGTAGTGAAAATCGGCCGCGATTGTCTGATTTCAAAACTGCTTCTTAGAGTGCGCGTCGCAAGCTCTCAGGTGCGGCTCGCGCCGGCTTTCCCATGCATTTCAACGCCTTGCCGGCACACGCGCGGATGATAACACATCGATCGAGTGAGGGAATTCTTGCACGGCCGGTCGCAGATTAGGGGTTGGCTAGCCGTTGCTGGAAGCCGATCTGAGCCAGCACGTTGCGGAATCTGCAGGCCGCGAATTCAAGTTGCTCCTCTTAAGCGCCTAGGGGCCTTCTTCAGTTAGCGATTCGAGGAACTCGACGTTGGTATCAGTACGGCGCACGCGATCGATGATCGCCTCGGTGGCCTTGACCATCTCCATGCCGGCGCCGTTCGGCGGCGGAGTGACCAACTGCGAGTACATCCGACGCATAAGCCATACTCTTTTAGTGATGTCCGGGCCAAGCAGAAGCTCTTCGCGACGGGTCGACGATCGGTCGATGTCGAATGCAGGGAACACCCTTCGTTCCTGCAATCTGCGCGAGAGATGCAGCTCCATATTGCCGGTGCCTTTGAACTCTTCATACACAACATCATCCATGCGTGAGCCGGTGTCGACCAGGCAAGTGGCGATGATGGTCAGCGAAGTATGATCTTCCAGATTGCGCGCGGCACCGAAGAAACGTTTCGGAGGATAGAGCGCGGCTGGATCCAACCCGCCCGATAATGTCCTGCCAGAGGGTGTAACCATTAAATTGTAGGCCCGCGCCAGGCGCGTGATGGAGTCGAGCAGGATCACAACGTCCCGACCACATTCCACCAGGCGCTTCGCACGTTCCAAAGCCATTTCTGCCACACGTACGTGCGAGCTACCGGGATCGTCGAAGGTTGACGCAATAACCTCCGCATCCACGGAGCGATCCATGTCGGTCACCTCTTCTGGGCGCTCGCCGATGAGAGCCACCATGAGGTG
>SMUX01282801.1_pt1 | contig 11676 bp, 10 predicted proteins | sample 2456431 | NCBI WGS metagenome assembly SMUX01 (sample SAMN11095930, study PRJNA526329) | marine sediment metagenome | biome: Marine sediment; feature: Surficial sediment; material: Deep marine sediment; isolation source: Hadal surficial sediment | place: Pacific Ocean | collected 2014-11 | depth... | reverse complement strand
GTGACTTTCGGGAGTTCAGCACCGGTGATATAATCTCCAACAGTGTAAGGGATAATGAAATACCCATCGGCTAATCCCTGCATTAAGGCACTAGCACCGAGACGATTCGCCCCATGATCAGAGAAGTTTGCCTCGCCGAGAACGTGCAAGCCGGGGATGGTGCTCATTAAGTTGTAGTCAACCCAAACCCCGCCCATGGTGTAGTGAACGGCTGGATAGATGCGCATCGGCTCTTCATAGGGATCGTCGTCGGTAATCCGCTCGTACATCTCAAACAGATTGCCGTATCTCTCCTTGATGACTTCTATTCCCAATTGCTTGATACTACCAAAAAAGTCGAGATAGACAGCAAGCCCGGTTTCGCCGATACCACGCCCTTCGTCGCATACTGCTTTGGCGTTTCTCGACGCAACGTCACGAGGCACCAGATTGCCAAAGTTGGGATACTTTCGCTCAAGGTAATAATCCCTTTCATCTTCAGGGATCTGATTGGGTAGGCGCTTGTCGCCCTTCTCCTTTGGCACCCAAACACGACCATCGTTACGCAGGCTCTCGCTCATGAGAGTCAGTTTCGATTGGTGATCGCCGGAGACGGGGATACAGGTAGGGTGAATCTGCGTGAAACACGGATTGGCGAAGAACGCGCCACGTTTGTGGCAACGCCACGCAGCCGTCACGTTGGAGTTTATGGCGTTGGTGGAGAGGTAGTAGGCGTTTCCATAACCGCCGGTTGCCAGAAGAACAGCGTCTCCTGCGTAGGACTCGATCTCACCGGTGATCAGGTTGCGGACAACGATGCCCCGGGCTTTGCCGTCAATAAGGACAAGATCAAGCATCTCCCGACGCGGGAAGATCTGCACATGTCCATGATCGACCTGACGCATCATAGAGCTATAAGCACCGAGCAGCAACTGCTGCCCTGTCTGCCCCCGACAATAGAATGTGCGGGAGACTTGTGCGCCACCGAAAGACCTGTTGGCAAGGAGCCCACCATACTCACGGTTAAATGGAACACCTTGAGAGACACATTGATCAATGATGTTGGCGCTGACTTGCGCTAGCCGATAAACGTTGGCCTCCCGTGAGCGGTAGTCGCCTCCCTTGATGGTATCGTAGAAGAGTCGCCAGAGACTATCACCATCGTTTGTGTAGTTTTTGGAGGCATTAATGCCACCTTGTGCGGCGATGCTGTGTGCTCTTCGTGGGGAATCCTGAATGCAGAAGCTTTTGACATTGTAACCTAACTCAGCAAGCGAAGCTGCGGCAGAGGCGCCGGCAAGCCCGGTGCCAACAATCAAAATGGTGAATTTTAGTTTGTTGGCCGGACTGACGAGATGAACATCAAATTTGTGCTGTTCCCATTTTTGTGCTAAAGTACCACTTGGGACTTTAGAATCGAGTATCATCACACACCTCCCCTAAAGTAGATCAAAATCGGAAGCAGTAAAAATCCCACTGCCATGACGATGGCAAATACAATTCCTACAGAGTAAATGATAGGTGTGTAGCGCCGATGCCCCATGCCAAGGGATTGAAACGCGCTCCAGAAACCGTGACTGAGATGCAACCCGAGCAGGAGCATCACCGCAACATACCCGATGACGGTCCACTTGTTACTGAAAGCCTCCATCACCAGTTTATGTAAATCCCTGACCTTTTCTCCGTGAATCTGCGTGAGATGTTCATCAACATATCCTGCTTCGATTCCGGGCCCAAACTTGAACATTTTGAGGTGAATGATCAAAAAGACCAGTAACACTAATCCTGTAAAGATCATGCTCACTGAACCCAGAGATTTTCGGCTGGGTTTGCCTGCACGAGCAGTTTTATGATATCGCATTTGACGTGGACGTGATTTTCCTCTACCCATCGCAATGGATATACCGACAATGATGTGAACCACGAAAACAGCGACTAACCCAAGCTCAAGAACGATAAGCAGTTCGCTGAGGCTGTGTAGAAAGCGAGCGTATCGGTTGAAAGGCACGGGGTCTTTATGGAGGAGGAGGAGATTGCCCGAGAGATGTTCAATAACGAACACACATAATGCTAAACCCGTTATACCTGTCAAGAATTTTTTACCAACCGAAGACCAAACAACAGCAGAAAATCGAGACATATATAGGGCTCCATTTTCATGATTTTGCTTTTCCCTCTTCCAACTCCGCATGGATGCGCCGGATATCCTTGACCTCCGTCACCGACGGATGGGTACCGGGCAAGGGCGGTTTGATTTTTCCTTTTAAGGTCGCCTTGATTGCGATTCCCATGTTCTTAAATGCCCAGCCCAAACCGGCGGCCTTAATAGGCAGCGTACGCTCATCGAGCACACCGGTGTGTGCAACGCTCTTGGTAAAGTTGAGCACATGCTTTGCGCCTATGTTGTCGGTCAACCCGGCATTAATCGCCAGCTCGCGCAACTTGATGATTTGGTCCATCGGTGCAACGTCCTTCGGACAGACCTGCACGCACTCCAGACAACGTGTGCAGTCCCAAATACCGCCTTCTCCACTCAGGTCGGCCAGCCACTCTTTGGCTTTGGAGTGACGCGGGTCGTCAATTACACGATATGCCTTTGCCAGCGCCGCCGGAGCGAGAAATTTTGAATCCTCCTCCAGCACCGTGCAATCGCTGACGCAGGCGCCGCACATGATGCAGTTCATCGGTTGTTGCAGTTCGACCATCTTGCTGTGTGGGACTTGATATTCACGTTCCGGAGGCTCACCCTCAAGCTCGATCCACGGCTTAACTTGCCGCAATTTGTCCCAGAACATATCCATATCGGTCACGAGGTCTTTGATCACCTTCATGTTGCCCATCGGATCCACGCGAATCTCCTCACCGTTCGGCGCGAGGGTCGAGAGTTTGATCTTGCACCCCAACTTTGCGTGTCCATTGACCCGAAAGGCGCACGAGCCGCAGACGGCGCTACGACACGAGCAGCGCATCGCCAGTGTGCCGTCCATCTCCTCGCGCACTTTGATGAGTGCGTCGAGTAGAGTCGCAAAATCCGGCAGATCTTCCACTTGATAGGTGTCATAATGCGGCTCTTGTTCTTTCTGTGGGTTGTAACGGTAAACTTTCAGATTGGCTTGTATCACTATTATTTGTCCTCCTGGTATATTATTTTTGTAAGTCTATGAGTACCATTTAACGAATTCTGAAGACTTTACAAACCTCAAGATAAGTTGCTTCGAGATTGACAGGGATAGAAACATCAGAGGTCACAAAGAGAGGTAGCTCGGGCAAGACATTTCCGACTTTTAAGGGATATGTCCAAATATTGACAGCCGGCTTCGCCTCTACGCTTGATGTTCTTCTATATGCGGTACAGTAAAGTGGGCGTTCCCGACTTTCTTCCATAAAGCCGCATGTTATCCGTAACGATTGGAGCAACTGATTATGTAGGTTGAAAAGCGGTGGCGAACAGATATCAACCAAAATGAGCGAGACGTTTTTGGCAATCAGGTTTTTGCACTTTGCGACAAAACTATCCCTCTCACTTGGACGGGCTTTATTCGCGGGACTTATAATCTCGATTACGCCAACTGTAATGTGCCTTCCTCTTTCGATATAATCAACAAATACCTCAAATTCTGTGGGAAATTCTGCGTTTGCGGTCACGGGAGACTGTGGCTGGTATATCGCTTTGAGTTCCTGTTTTTTCACAGCATCCAAGAATTTGTCGGTTCTGACATCAATCTCCCTCTCACCAAGGTGGGTGTGAGGCATAGCCAAAAATCCTTCGGGCAACCTTTCGTTCAAGTTGATAACGATGTGAGCTGCCCATTGTGTGTGAAACGCTTCAAAAGGTGTCACATCTGCAATATCGGGGTTGAGGTAGTCTAAGATTGGCATTTGAAGTCCTTGTTAAAGAGAACTGCGTTGCGTCTACCGACATTTTGACCTGAATGAGCGAAAGACGACCAAACGTCGAGGGATTCGCTGATGTAGCGACTCATTATCATCTCCAATTACTTCCACAATACCATGCTTGTTGGTGCATCACGCCAGGAGCACGCATTCGAAGGTGTTTAACCCGACTCCACCTCTGCACCACTGAACCATGTTCACTCGAAATGGCACGAGCATCGGTAACCCATTCAGGTAGTTCTTCTGCTTCCAACTCGTCCAGATACCACCACCAATATGATTGCGGAATATCCAACCGCTCACGTTCTCGCGTGTAGTAGTCATACACATCTACAACATCCAAAATCATCCACCGCTGTTTGATGAGGATTTTGTCGAGTTCCTGGACCTGCTGCCAAAAGGGATCCATTTTGCCATTTGTCCCTAGACTCGCAAACTGCTCGTGCAGCCCACCTCGGTTTGTGAGCAGGTGATAAATCTCCTCATGAATGGTATCGTTGCCGTGTTCAATGTCCATGGGGATGATTTTCGTCAGCGTCACGTTGTATTCATGTACCTGCTGCTCAATGTTTTTCAAGTGCAACTTGCCGATGCGACCGGCCATCGTTCATCACCTCTCCTGCCATCGGACGGATTCAAAGTTATCCCGACCGCCAACGCCGCCGCTTGAACTGCTCCCGCTTCTTCCGCCGTCCACTGTTGCGCCATCCCTCAGTCCTCAATACTTCCGCACCTCCGGCTTCCATTTGGTAATGGTCACCGGCAAGTAGTCGATCGCGGGACCCTCAGGAGTTTGGTAGACAACCACATGTTTGAGCCAGTTCTCATCGTCGCGTTCAGGATAGTCAGTGCGCGTGTGGGCACCACGGCTTTCTTTACGAGCAAGGGCACTGGCAATAATTATCTCCGCGCAGTCGAGCATGTAGTCTAACTCTAAAACTGACACCAAGTCGGTATTAAACACACGCCCTTTGTCATCAACGGAAACATTGGGGTAACGCTCGCGTACAGCGTGGATTTGACGTTGTGCCTCGAGCAAACCGGTCTCATCGCGAAACACGCCAGTAAACTCATGCATAATGTTGCCCATTTCCAGCCGCAGTGCTGCTGCGCGTTGATCTGTCGAACGGGCGAAGATGTCAGTGATTTTCTGTTCCTCCTGTTGCATGACCTGTTCGGAGACGTTCGCAGCCTTGATGCTCTTGGCGTATTGTGCCGCGTGTACTCCCGCTCTCCGACCAAACGTCACGCAGTCTAACAAACTGTTACCACCCAGTCGATTCGCTCCATGCGCTGAAGCACAGGCACACTCGCCTGCAGCATACAAGCCGGGCAGTGGTTCCATACCATTACCATTATGCCGATAGCAACGCCCGTCTACATCAGTCTTAATGCCGCCCATGATGTAGTGCATCCCCGGGCGGATAGGCAGGGGTTCTTGCGCAATGTCCACTCCCGCGTAGTCTTGCGCCAGTTCGTAGATCTGATGGAACGCCTCTAAGATGCGGTCTTTGATGTGGCGGCAGTCCAGCAACACACAGCCGTCCACCCCGCGTCCCTCCCGGATTTCAATCGTCTCAGCACGGGAGACGACATCGCGCGAGGCTTTTTCCACCAGTGTCGTTGCCCCATAGCGTTCCTCCTGCATAAACCGATCGCCTTCAGAGTTCAGCAAATATGCCCCCTCGCCACGCGCGCCCTCTGTGATGAGAAAACCGTTGGCAGGCAGCGTAGTCGGGTGATATTGGACCATCTCCATATCCATAATCAATGCACCCACGCGGTAGGCTAAAGATAGTCCATCACCTGTCACGATAAGCCCATTGGTACTTGGCTCATAGACCCGTCCACAGCCGCCAGTGCAGATGATAATCGATTTCGCCCGAAAGATCTCCATCTTTCCACTGGTTAATTCCATTGCCACTGCGCCGCAGCATGCGCCATCCTCCATCAGCAACGTGGTCACGAACCACTCATCGTAGGATTTGGCATTGATCTTGAGCAGTTGTTCGTACATCACATGCAGGATGGTCTGCCCGGTCATATCACCGACATGGCAAGTGCGGCTCTTGTCGGTACCGCCGAAGCCGCGCATGTGGATGCGCCCTTCTTCGTCACGGTCAAAGATGACACCCCAATGCTCAAGATTGAAGATGTCCTGAATTCCTTCGCGGCACAGAATTTCAATGGCGTCTTGATCGCCTAAGTAGTCGCTGCCCTTGACGGTCTCGTAGGCGTGAACCTCCCAAGAGTCTCCAATACCTAATGCCGCGTTGATGCCCCCCTGCGCTGCCGCTGAGTGCGAACGCGTTGGGTGAACCTTAGACATCATCGCCACATCAGCACCAGCCTGCCTCGCGTGCAGTGCGGTGCTCATTCCCGCTAAACCACCGCCAATAATGAGCACATCGTGTTCAATCATAAAACTTTCCCTATGTCCTTTCTTTTGCTATCCCAAAATTCGTTATCGCCACTCAGGGAACTCCCTCGCCGATCTCGTCATTGTTCATTAGTCCTGGGTGAGGTAAAGTTGATACGCTTCTAAGCATAAAACTTAAATTTTGCGATTTTAAGTCATGATTTGGTTATCTTAACAAGATCTCATAGTGTTGTCAATGAAATTCGTGAAGGATGGCCGATTCCCCAGCCCCACCGTCAACTGCAACGACTGGTTAGGCCAATGCGGCAGACTCATATACAGAGGTCTCGATGATCTGAACCAGTTGACATTGTTCCCATACACGACTTGGAAGTATCAGTTAAGCCACGGCTTTCTGGGACTCAATATGCATCCGCAAAACGGTGTTAATTTGTGACACACAATCGCCCCCTTGCTTGATAAACCACTCTAAAATCTCTTTGTCAATGGGGAGTGGTATTTCCAGAGCGTCTTCGTTAGATTCTTCCCAGATGAGTTGTCCCCTTACATAAATGGCGCGCTTAAATTGATCTAACTCCGTCTCCGTCAATGGTGGGTCATCAGCATCGGAGACGGCATTGATGTCCTTATCCGTCATGGAATCAACCCGCTCCCAATCGGTGTCGTCTTTTAGTGACTCGAGTTCGTCAAAAGTGTAGCTGACCAAATTTTTGTCGGTATTTTCTCTTTTCATGGTTTTTCGCCTTCTTTGCAGAGATGATGCGGATTTTATTTCTGCGTCTGGTGAAAACAACTCGAAGGAATCTGCCTTCGGACGGTCCAATACCAATCATTCGAGCCTCACCATAGTCAGATCTGTCGTCTTCCCATTGTAGCACGGGACCATGAAAAATCTTTGCTGCATGCTTGAAGCTAATCCCGTGCTTCTGTTTGTTAATAATTTCCTTTTGGGGATGCCATTCAAATTCGATAAGTCGCATTTTAGACTTCAACAGATCTGTAAGATATTACAGTGGGCTTTATTCCTAAAAGAATTATACCTTCCGAGCCAAAGTTCGGACACGGATATTTGCCTGCGTGGTGCCCTATGCGCTCGGAGCCTAACGACCCAAGTTCAGTTGTCCGCTACGCGGACGAGCACGGCAGGGGATCGTCGAGCCCGGAGACGGTGGGGCTTCTTACCGAAACACTGAGACAAACCAAAACCCGTCGCAACCCCGAAAACAGTCATAAAGACATGCCGACAAAACATAGCTCACCTAACAGCCGCTACATCTGCACGAACTCTTTATTCGGTCAATTTTGAAACCTAAAATAACACATTTGACGTTGAAAAAGCAAGCACTTTTTCCTGTCACCGTTTGGTTTCAAGACGGGCATGAGTAAGCGGTTCCCACGCGAGAAGTCGCTTGGCTTTTGACAAGTCGATCTCCTTGCCTTCCTCGTCGCCAGCGATAAATACAGCGTCAAAGCCGGTGTGTTGGACGGAGATTGCTGCAAGGTAAGCACGTGCCAAATCTTCTTCATCGGTCCACCAGACATGCACGACATCCGACTTGGGTTGAGCACGTCGCTCTATCCATTGCTCCCGCGTCGAAGGTCCTGTAATTCTCAGGGCAATGATCGACATATCATGTTCGCGGCAGAAGTATTGGCACACCCTTTCCCCAAGCCCCTTTGTCAAACCGTACACGCCCGGGTTATCACGCGGGACTTGCTCTTCAGATGGGAAGTGATTCCGCGTGCGCTCGTGAACCGTGAAAGTGCTTGTATAGACACCGTGCCCAATTCCTTCCGCCTTCGCCGCGTGTAGCAAGATGTGCAGCCCCATCAAGTTGGCTTCGTAGTTTGCGACGATGTCATCGAAATTCGCCGCTGATGAATTGTGATCGGTGGGACGTTTCATGACCATGTAAATAAAAGTGTCCATTCCTTTGACGGCTTGTTGGACAATCTGTGGATCTGTCACAGAACCTTGGACATACTCAATGGAGGGGGCTTTAGGGGGAAAAAGATCAAAAATGCGAAATTGATGATGGTCTTTCATGTAGGGGAGCGTCATTGTTCCGACGTGTCCTGAACCACCCACGAGTAGCACTTTCACAGTAATATTCTCCTCATTAACTAATTTTCAGAGTGGGCTTGACATTTGATATGAAAGCGAACATCATTGCTTTTCATAAATCGCTATCGTCGTCTGACCACTTGCTTCATCGGTGCTCGTGATAATCAGTCGGTTTCCGTCGCGAGTGACAGTTGATTCGCCAGCCATCCCTGTGCTGGCCGGAAACGGTATGCCAAAGTCCGGCTCACTCTGAATCTCTGCCGTTTCGCCAATTATTTTATTGCCCGATAGCTTGTAAGTTCCTTTTGCCGTGACCGTAAATGTACCGAGTGCCAGCACTTCAATTGTCGTCATTGAACGCCATGTTTCGTCTGGTTCAATCGTTAAAATCTGTATGGGCAAATCACCAACACCGGCGATCTGAGGCTCTACGGAAACGAGCATCCATGTGCCAAGAATATCGACCCGTTCACCGCTGACATCATCCGTGGGGGTTGCATCGTTACCTTCAATTGGAGTCTCCATTTCATCGTCAACACCACACCCTAACCAAGTCGCGACACATAGAATACTCGTGATGAATAGAAGTAAAGGAAAGTGCTTCATTAGACGGGTTCCGTATTGGTAACCGTTCAGCTGGGAGAGTGAGGCTCCCGCCGAACCAGAGGCTCCGCGGGAGCATCGCCCTCCCAAGGGGTATCTTCATGAGTCATCCCTGAACGGTTACCCGTATTGAGGTTTCCACTCCAACAGATGAGATGCGGATGTAGTCCTTCGCTACGCCTAAACTTGGCAAAGATTGCATCTATCGAGGATACAATACAGGATGCATTACAGGGAGGTTCAAATATAAAAACCCCTGATGATGGTGTGATTCAGGGGTTTTGTCGCTCAGTAGATTTAAGGAGAAGGAAAAAAAACGTGGAGACTAAAACGTTTGACTTCATCAGTCATCTGTTTAAGTTATCTCAAGCATCCTTTCTATGGGCCGCCTTGCACGCTCAATGACTTCTGAGTTGAGATTGACTTCATAGGGACTGAGATCTGCACCACTATCTAATGCCTCAAGGAGATTTAGCACTTTATCGATAGTCACCTTTGCCATGTGCGAACATCGTACAGAACACGCTGTCCAGAATTGCACAGTTGGAAACTCCTGCGACAGGTTAGAAGTTAGCTCACATTCCGACGCAATGAAGGCGCGTTCGAGTCCATTTTCCTCGACTCGTTTTGCAATGTCCTTGCGTATTTGACTTGTGCTGCCGTAAAAGTCTGCTTCCTGGAGCACCTCGAGCCGGCATTCCCAGTGCGCGTAGAGAGTTCTCTTCGGATGACCTTTGGGGATTTCAAACTGTTGTCGTATCGCAAAGAGATCTGAGAGCAAGAATTTTTCATGGACTTCACACACCGATCCCTTCTCCTGATTGCCTTTGCCAGGATAGATTACGGTTTTCTCACCCTTAAGTTCTTCCTCTAAATTTTCTGCAAAATAAATGTCAGGGACAAAAAGAATCTCATCTCCCGGCATTTCCTGTGCGATCTTTACGGCGTTCGCTGAAGTACAGCAGATGTCCGACTCTGCCTTTGCATCGGCGTAGCTGTTGATGTAAATCATGACCGGAACACCGGGATAAAGTGCCTTAAGTTTCCTCACATCTTCCGCACCGAAGTTATCCGCCAACGAGCATCCCGCCGTTTTATCAGAGACGAGAACAGTTTTTGACGGATTAAGGATTTTGGCGGTTTCGGCCATAAACGGTACGCCATTAAAGAGGATGTATGGCGACTCAGTTTTCGCGGCGTGCATGCTCAATCCAAGCGAGTCACCTTGTTCTTCTGTTCCGGATAAACCAAACACGAGTGGTTCCATATAGTTATGGCCCAACATCAACACATCATGCTTTGCCTTGAGATTCAATATTTTATAGACTTTCTCCGCATGCGCCTCTATGTCGATAGTTGTTAAAGTCGGATGATGCCTATCGTAGAGTGCTTTTTTGACGTTTTTAAGGCTGAGTTCCTTGATATGTTTAACCGAATTTTTGTTTAGCTCTGGCTTTTTATAGCCGGTTTGCTTCTTCGCGGGCTGGAGTTCTTCTAGTGGAATGGTTTGGGAATCCATATTTTCTACCTCCCGATTTTCGAAGAGGCGTTCTTACCTCATGTCTTGTGGTTTATTAATGAAACAAATGCCCTTGACATTTTTTAAGATTGCCCTAGAGTGTACATCAGCGGAAAAGTTTTGTCAAGTCTGATTAGAGACATTTTGCTTGACATGACCGAATCTATTTGCTACCATTCTCCAAAATTATGATAGGAAGGAGCGCTAAACTGATGAGAGCTATCTTTGTGTTGTGGCTAGCTGCCTTTCAGGTTATTGCTTTTACCGCTGAAGCCGGAACATGGCGGGACGATTTCGAGGATAAAATAACGAGAGAATGGGAAATTTATAACCTCAATCGTCAGGTGGAAAAGTGGTGGATTGATAAAGGTGAAGCGGCGGGGCAAATTTTCGAGCGTGGTTTTATGAGCTTGTGGTTGACAGGGGAGCTGAATTGGCGCAGTTACTCACTATCATGTCGGGCGAAACTGGTCAGGGAGAAAAATAATCCGGCCTCCGTGGGATTAACGCTGTATGACCGGGGTGATGAAGACCTGCGATATCTGTTCTTTATCAATTTTACGCTTGGAACCGTGTCAATCATCAAGGCAACGGTAAACCAGTGGTTTATTAGGACCTTTCCGTTCGTCGCAGATATAGATACGTGGTATGATCTCAAGGCAACTGTCAGCGGGGATTTGCTTGAATTTCAGGTCGATGATCAGGTCTTCGTTGGGCGTGACCTAGAACCACTTAAATCGGGGCAAGCGGGTCTTGTCGTTTCCAATGGAGAAGCTCGCTTTGATAATGTTGAAGTCACAGGAGATAACATCAAGAATGGTGGGCCAGGGCGAATTCGTCCCGTAAATCAAAAGGGAAAATTGGCGACGACCTGGGGGCGAGTGAAGAAATCGACCGGTAACTGAAGGAGTTTGTATGGGTATCTCGGCTAGCGGTCAATCACGCTGCCCTGGCACTTCGTATGAATAAAGAAAAATATGTCACATCGGATTGGAGTCGTTTTAGGCACACAACCTTTATCATCCCGATATATTGAGGAGGTTTTGCAGCATGCCGGAGTTTTTTACGAGTTGTTGGAATCAACACAACTTCTCGGAAATCTGAGTCGGTATGCTTTACTGATTTTGGCGGGAAACGTCCAGTTAAGCCTGACCTCTCGAAAGGTGCTAAGAGGATTCGTCGAATCCGGTGGGGCTTTAATTGGAATCGGAAGTACCTCCAATCTCGGACGACTCT
>SMUX01139706.1_pt1 | contig 11678 bp, 10 predicted proteins | sample 2456431 | NCBI WGS metagenome assembly SMUX01 (sample SAMN11095930, study PRJNA526329) | marine sediment metagenome | biome: Marine sediment; feature: Surficial sediment; material: Deep marine sediment; isolation source: Hadal surficial sediment | place: Pacific Ocean | collected 2014-11 | depth... | reverse complement strand
GATCAAGAAACCACATAGCGCGAACAGGCCCCAGTCGAAGGCGAGCACGGGCGTCCACTGGAATGGCACGGTTGCCAATCCGGCCAGAGTGACTCCGACGGTGGTGTAGAAGAGCAACGATACGCTAGTCTCATGGGCGCTCAGGCGGCGGGTCAGAATATCACGAAAAGCACCGGTAAGACTCGCGCATAACGGGAACAAAGCGGCCCATTGGATCGCCGAGCCACCGGGCCGCATGATCACCAGGATACCGATGAACCCGGCAAATACAGCCATCCAGCGGCGCCAGCCGACGTGCTCACCCAGCAGTGGCTGGGCCATGGCAGTAAGAAACAAAGGGCCGGCGAACGCGATTGCCACGGCCTCGGTCAGGGGCAGGAAACGCAGGCCTGTCACGAACAGGAAAGTGCCTATAATCACCAGGCTGGCGCGCAGAAAATGGCCTTTCGGATTGTGTGGCCTCAGTGACACGAGACCGCCGGCCCGCCAGACCAAGATAGACAGCGGTATACCGATGAAGATGCCGCGGCAGAGCATAATCTGGCCGACGGAATAGCCGCCGGTCAACCACTTCAGCACGGCATCGTTGCTGGTCAGGAACGCAGTGCCCAGAAGCATACACAAAATGGCCTTGCCGGGCGCCGCGGAGGCGCGCCCAAAAACGTTTGAATCTGACACGGATTGTCCCTATCGAGCACCAGTCTAACCTTAAAACAAGCCGCCGATAACTACCGCGGGTTACTGTTACCTTAAAAGCAAATCGGTCAGACTGAAGGCATGAATAAAAACAACCCTACTTTACCATAGATACCGTTTGCCCTCCGAAAACATCAGCTACATACTCTTGTGGCCTGTCATGTCTCGGTAGTGGTTCTTAAAATCAAGTGGAAACTCCAATTTAAATGGGCAAGGTGAAGCTACAGTTCCCGGTGAGTCGGCCGCTAAGCACGCGTAATCTAAAGCAACAAAGCACTGTTCTACCCGGCCATAGACCCCGGGCAACAGGTTTTTAATTCTTGCTGAATTCCGGAGGGACATCGTGAATCATGGATTTTTTTTATCGCCGGTTCAATCGACGATTCGGTCAATTTTAAATACCGCGGTACTGACAAGTTAACCAATTTCGTGCCTGCCAAGTGGGGATTTGATGCATCGGAATATCGAAAATAGAAGTCAATGTGGGATTTCTAATCCGCTATCCGTGCTTAAACTCCACCCATTGTGGTACCGCAGCCCACCCTCATTAGTTAACTTGTCAATACCGATTCACGATACATCTAAGTATGCCAATAATCGCGCTGAGCTTTCACACCAACCAACTAGGGTTCGAGAGCGGGGCATGCGAAGGTTTAAATCTGTACAACAGGCACAACGATTTTTAAATTTACATTCGGCAGTTTATAATTTATTCAATTTGGGCCGGCATCTAATTTCTGCTAGGCATTATAGATTATTTAGATTGCGCGCTTTTGCGTCTTGGAAGAGTGCAGTGGTTTAATATGATGATTACTGTGAGAATTTTCTCGGCTTGAAAAGTTAACTTGTCAGTACCATTTTTAGGTGTGCATTCGGCCGTATACAATTTATTCAATCTGGGCCGGCATCTAATTTCTGCTAGCCATTATCGATTATTTCGAATGCGCGCCTTTGCGTCTTGGAAAAGTGTAGTGGTCTAAACTGACAAGAATTTCGGGAGTTTTCTCGACTTGAGATGTTAACTTGTCAGTACCGAATTTCCCTCTATAAATATTGTTTTAAAGTAGATTTGTCTCGATTACGCGCTTTAATGCCCCAGTATTTGACTCAAGAAGAGTTTCGCGCGATCGGATTCAGGGTTGTTGAAAAATGTTTCCGGGTCGGCAACCTCTACCACTTCGCCCTCATCCATAAAAACGATGCGATCGGCCACCTTGCGTGCAAAACCCATTTCGTGGGTAACGCAGATCATGGTCATACCTTCTTCGGCTAGTTCGATCATGACATCGAGCACGCCGGCAATCATTTCAGGGTCGAGTGCCGATGTCGGCTCGTCAAACAGCATGATCTTGGGCTTAAGGCAAAGCGATCTGGCGATCGCAACCCGTTGTTGCTGACCGCCAGATAATTGCGCAGGATATTTTTGAGCTTGCTCTACGATGTGGACGCGTTCGAGATAGTGCATCGCGATTTCTGTAGCTTCCGATTTGGAGATACCCTTGTTGCGCATAGGTCCAATGGTCAGATTGTCGACCACCGTCATATGCGGAAACAGGTTAAAACTTTGAAATACCATGCCGACGTCGCGACGAATTTCTTCGATCTGCTTCATACCGGGCATCACTTCGCGGCCATCAACCATGATGGTACCGACCTGATGTTCCTCGAGTTGATTAATACAGCGAATCATCGTTGATTTGCCCGAGCCGGAGGGGCCGCAGACCACCACTTTTTCACCCGATGCTACTTTCAAATTAATGTCGTAAAGCGCACTGAAATCTCCATACCATTTGCACAATCCGGTTATTTCGACTAGTGGAGTGGCGGAGTTATTTTCAGACATGGATGGGGACCGGTTATTGTAGGCTACGTTTTGCGCGCCTTTCCAGATGTGCAAACAACAACGCAAAGCTGTAACAGAGCACGAAGTACATAAATCCGACCAGAATCCAGGTCTCGAATACACGCGTTGTCGTCGCCGCTACTTCGGTGGCGACGAATGTCAGTTCCTGGATCGATATCAGCGAAATAATGGCTGAGTCCTTGATCAGGGTAATAAATTGCCCAGCGAGGGGAGGCAGTATTTTTCTGATGGCCTGCGGGATAATGATGTCGCGTAAAACGTTAAAATGCGATAACCCGATCGCACGCGCGGCTTCCCACTGTCCTCTGGCGGTCGACTGAATGCCGGCCCGCACTATCTCGGTGATATAAGCGCCTTCGAATAACGACAGACAGATCATGCCGGCCAGGAAATTGGAAAACAGTCGGGGATCTCCAAACATGAAATGAAATACGCCACTGGACGCAAATGCGCCTTCACTATCGATATCTTCAATTCCGAGGGCTGGAAAAATCTGGCTCGAAACAAAAAAGTAAAAAATGAAAATGAAGACTACCGGCGGCATATTGCGGATTAACTCGACATAGCAACGGCTGATGATGCGCAGAGTCAGGTTTTCGCAAGTGCGCCAATATCCCATGACGATGCCGATAATTGTGGCGAATACCGTTGCCCAGATTGCCAGTCGTAATGTTGTCCACAAACCCTGTAACAATAAATTTGAAACCCAGGACTGGGTTTCCTGATCGAATTTAACCAGAAACCCGAATACCTTTGACCAGTTCCAAGTGTAAACCAGAACATCATTGACCCGATAAATCGCGTAAAAAATAAATATTGCGACAATGGCGTATAACAGGTAATCGACGGCCGTCAGGCGTGGTTTCGCTTTTACCGGGGGTGGTGAGTTTCTATCCATTGTCGTTATGGCGTTTGTTGATTCAGGAAAGGGGCTAGTCGCGGTAAAACCGATCCCAGCCCCATAAATCCTAACCAACCTTCACGTCAATTACTGCGAAACCATATCTTTCCAGGCGGACTGATCCTGGAACCAGTAATCATGGCGACCCTTGATCCAGCCGCTACTGGTATTGATCGTAATCCAGTTGCTGAAAAAGTTCATCGCGTCGTGATCGCCTTTGCGCATCGCAAATGCTTCATCTCCCCGGGTCAGGTTCTCGTTGCCAAAGGGCAGGAATATCTTGGTGGGATAGGCGTCAGACCAGAAGCGTGGCTTCGGTGCACTTGAAATCATCGCATGTGCGTTTCCGTTGACGACTTCCTGAAATGCCTGAGCGTCATCATCAAAGCGGAGTACAGTTGCTTTTGGAAACAGATCTTTTGCCGCTTGACACGGGGTGGCGCCACGTCGACAAGCGATAGTGACACTGGACGAATTGAAATCATCACGAGAATCAAATCCACTCGCCAACTTCGTGCTGGCAGCCATTTGCTGACCGGAATGTGCGTAAGGTACGGTGAAGTTTACGGTCAGATTACGTTGTGGCGTAATTGACATGCCACCGATGATCAGGTCGAATTTTTTTGCGATCAGCGCCGGAATAATTCCACTCCATGCGGTCGGGACAAATTCCACCTTAACGCCCATATCTTCGGCAACTTTAGTGGCGACATCAATTTCGAAACCGATCAAATTTCCGTCCTTGTCGCGCATGGCCCAGGGAACAAAAGTCGACATGCCGATTTTCAGGGTGCCGCGTTTCTGGATATCGCCAAGCAGATCTGCTGACGCATTAGCTGATAGCAGCAGTATCGCGGCCAGGATTAATGTTTTAAAAGTTTTACTAATTATCATGAGTGTTGTCCTCCTTAGGATCTATTACTCGAACCTGCAACGTTGAGCTTCTTCTCCAGCTGACCGACGCTAATCGATAACGAAATGGTCAGCGCCAGATAGATGCCGGCAACAATGAACCAGATCTCAAATGCCATAAAGGTATCGGAGATCAGATTCAAACCTGTGGTAGTCAGCTCGGAAACCGCTATGACGCTGACAATCGCAGAATGTTTAATCAGGGAGATCAGCAACCCGGTCAGGGGCGGCAGTATTAATGACATCGATTGCGGCAGGATGATGTAGCGATACTTGTTAAAGGTTGTCAGCCCGATGGCATCACTGGCTTCGAACTGCCCCCGATCGACACCCTGAATACCGCCACGAATGATTTCGGATGCAAATGAACCTTCGAAAAATGCCAGGCACAGCACACCGGACCAGAAACGGTCGATACCAAAAATGGGTGCCAGGACGAAATAGAACAGAAATAACTGGACGATCAGCGGCGTATTACGAATGCCTTCGAGATAGCATGTTGCAATCGTACCGCCGGAGCGCGAATTCGAGAGACGCGCAAACGCGGTTATGAAACCGATAATAATGGCCATGATGCCACTGACGATGGCGAGTTTAAGTGTCAGAATCAGGCCCCAGTAGAGTGGACCGAAGATAAATTCATCGTCGACGATACGATAGAAAAAGGGACTGACGCGGTACCATTGCCAGTTGTATTCCATCGCCAGCGCCCCGCGCCAGATTAACCAGGCAATCACGGCAAAGGTCAGTAGCGCCAGACCAATTTCACGTAGCGTACGAAATTGTGCCGCCAGATTAAGTGCTTCGGGCGAGCGTTTACGTCGATTGCTATCGGATATATCGCTACTTGTGTCTGTCGACACGACTCCTCCCGAATTATTAAGAATCTGGAATCCCTGTCAGTGATTATACATTTTGCCCCAGATTACCAGAGAAGTTTGAATTTATTGTATAGCTTTGTCAATATGATTATGTGCGTAGGTTTAGAAAATATTATATATTAGCTGTATTGGAAATGACCGAAATCAACGCTCGGGAACTGTCGAGCTGGTATGCTGACGATGTAAACTATCCTGCCCATACCACTTCGGGCTCGAAACCGGACTAGAAACCAGACGAGAGAGATCATGTCGCGATACGAGTTGCAAACCATTCATCCAGAGTCGGAATTTCTCGAAAATGCCTGGTACGTGGCTGCCCAAAGCGCACAGATAAGTCGCGAGTTGCAGCCGCTCACAATACTGGGTGATAATTTGGTGTTTTATCGAGATAGCAATGACAAAATCGTTGCACTCGAGGATGCCTGTCCCCATCGAAAAATGCCTTTATCCATGGGTAAGCTGGTGGGCGATGCAGTGCAGTGTGGGTATCACGGTCTTACCTTTGATGCCTGCGGCAAATGTATCAATGCGCCCACCCAGGACAAAATTCCGAGCAATGCCTTCGTGCGAAGCTATCCCACTGTCGAGAAATATAACCTGATCTGGATTTGGATGGGTCAACCCGAGCTTGCCGATGAATCCGCACTGCTGGATCTCGCCGATTTCGATGACGATGACTGGGGCCTGACCGATGGTGGCATGCTTGAATGTCAGTGCCACTATCTGTATCTGCTGGATAACTTACTTGATCCATCGCATGTCGCCTGGGTTCACCAGACATCATTTGCATCAGACGGTACCGAGGACGTACCGCTTGTAATCGAGGACACAGAAACGGGTGTGCTGGTATCGCGCTGGATCAAGAATATCGATCCGCCGCCTTACTATGCCGAGATGTTGCCGTTTTCAGGTAAGGTCGATCGCTTACAGTACTACGAGGCAGTGGTGCCATCGATCGCTGTCAATATGAGCACCTATGCGCGAGCAGGCTTTGGTGGCGATAGCGATAATCTACCCGAAGATAGCTATCGAATGCGGTCCTACCATTTCATTACGCCGATCGATGCGCATTCAACGCGTTATCACTGGTTTCAACATTACAATACGAATACCAAAGATGAGGCGGTGCGGCACAAGTTGAACGAGGGCGCGCGTGGCGCGTTTGAAGAAGATCGGGTAATACTCGAGGCGGTTGATTCAGGGATGAATGATAAAAAACGAGCCAATCTCGATTTACAACTCGATATTGGTTCAAGGAAATTCAGAAAGAAGCTGAATGCATTAATCAAGGCTGAAAAGGAGAAGGCCATATGTTGATGCCTGGCCCGAATGGGTTGTGTCACCGGTGTGCCATTAGTTTGGTGTTACACTGGCGCCGATTTTTTTCCGTAGCCAGTTGACTCAATTGAAAATCACCTTCCGCCAGATTGATGCTTTCAAGAACGTGGTTCAGACCGGTACGGTGACCGAATCCGCCAGGGTACTCGGAGTATCACAGCCTGCGGTCAGTCGCCTGATCTCGGATCTGGAAAGCGAAGTCGGTTTTAAGCTATTTGCGCGCTCCGGCAGAAACTTAAAGGCGACCCCGGAAGCTTTGCTGTTGGTCGAGGAAGTGCGGCGAGCCTTAAGCGGGCTCGAACAGATCAAACTGACCGCCTCGGCAATCAAACGATTTAAACATGCACAGCTCAGGCTGATTGCGACACCGGCGTTTTCAACATTGATTGCACCGCAGTTGATTCAAAAATTTGCCGAGCGACAACCGGAAGCCATGGTATCGCTTGAAATTCAATCAACCGATGTTGCGGTCGAATGGATGGTTTCACAGAATTTTGATTTTGGAATTGCACCTGCAACTATGGTCAATCCCGTTACCAATAGTCATCCTTTGACCAATACCCGTTCGATTTGCGTGTTTCCCAAAGGGCATCGGCTCGAACACAAAAACAGTATCTCTCTTAAAGATCTCGAGAATGAAAGTTTCGTCTCTTATCTGCCAGATTCGAACTTTCGATTCGAAGTAGACGAAATATTCAAAAATGCGGGTATTACGAGAACACTGCAATACGAAGCGCGTACCACCGATGCTATTTGTCGCCTGGTCGCCGAAGGCCTCGGCGTTTCCATAATTGTGACAATGGGGACCTTGCCGGGTGCCGGAGAAGATTTTTCGCTGGCACCTTTCGAACTCGATATTCCATTTAAAGGTGCCTTGATATGGTCTCAACAAAAAACCATGTCGGCGGTGGCCAAAGATTTCCTGAAAATGGTCCAGTCTGAATTCAGCTCGATTGAAGAGCCTGTTTGAATCGTCTTCGTGCTTCGGCGCCATGGATGTATTGGTAGTCGCGAGGATATGATTCACCCGCCTCAATCTTCATTACGGCTAATGCCGGGCCAGGTTGTTTTAGAAATTCACCTACCGATGATTCAAAGACTTCGAGGTCTGAAAAAGTTTCCACTTGCTGATAGCCCGCAGCTTTCGCCATGGCGGCAAAATCAAGCTTGCCATGACCCGGAATCGGGTGCGAACCATTGACTTCGTAGACCCCGTTTTCGAACACGAAATGGTGAAAATTTTGTGGCGCGGCATTGGCGATGGTCACCAAAGATCCGAGGTTCATGAGTAAACTGCCATCGCCGTCAAACACCAGAACTTCCTTTTCAGGATTAGCCATGGCGAGGCCCAGGCCGTGGGATGAGGCCTGACCCATCGCACCGGTAGCGACATAATTCAAATCACGTGGATTGATCGCCATCCAGTCGAACAGGGTTTGATAAACCGCGACTACGATTTCGTCGCTGACATGCTGTTTCAGTACTTCAAGTGTCAGATCGCGTCTCATACGGGTGGCCTGCCGATGATGAATATAAAGGTCGAAGACGACTGATACGCCTGCTCGATGTCCGCGCAGATATGTTGCACATCTTCGGGTTCTTCGATCACACGATAGGGGATTTGCATTGCATCCAGTACCGGTTGAATGATGCGTACGCCGTAAGATGACGATTCCGATGATTTTTTGTCCGGTTCCTTGCCCTGCAGACCCACCATCATGCAAATCGGTAACTGGTAGTCGATGCCAATCGCGCGAATGGCATTCAAGGAATCCATCAGGCCGGTTTGCTGCATCAACAGCAGGGCGCGGGTATTGTTGTAAGACATGGCACCACAAATGGAAACGCCTTCATCTTCTTTGCAAACCCGTAACAATTTGAAATCAGGATCTTTTGAGATCGGCCACAACAGACCATCGCTGGTGACAATATCGGGTACCGATACGATAAATTCGATATCGGCCTTTTTAACCGCATCCATGATGGCTTGTCCCGACGGATGCTCAACGGGTTTGATGTCTATCGAGGCGCTCATGTTGACGGGTTTAAAAACTCCGTGATTTTTGATTCGGTTAATTTCATATCAGCCTCAAACCCAATGGTAACCCGGATACAGTTTTCATAAGCCGCAGATGCAAAGCGCCGAATCGAGATCCCCTGTCGATTCAAATATTCGGCACAGGCCGCCGCGGATTTATCGCCAGGCTTAAATTCGAGCAACACGAAATTTGTCTGGCTCGGATATACCTTGAGTCCGAGGTTTTTCATGCTTGCCGAGAAAGCATTGCGCAAACGACGGTTGATTTGATAAACCTGTTTGATGTGGGTTTCGTCTTCAAGCGCCGCGAGTGCGGCCGCGACCGAGGCAGATGCGACCGGAAAGGTCAGTCCGATGCGGCTCACCATATCGACGATTTCATGGCTGGCGTACATCCAGCCGACGCGTGCTCCGGCCAAACCATATATTTTCGAAAAAGTCCGGGTGACAACCACGTTGTCAGCATCCTGCGCCAACCAATGGCCGGCTTCATAGTCTTCGGCATCGACATACTCTTCATAGGCACAGTCGAGCACCAGAACCACATTTTCCGGCAATGCCTGATGCAAGCGCCGGATTTCCGCGCCACTGATATAGGTACCAGCCGGGTTTTCGGGATTCGCGACATAAATCATCCGCGTGTCGTCGGTTACAGCGTCGAGAATGGCGTCGACCGAAGTGGTGAACTCCACATCGGGAACCGATACCGGAAGCGCGTTATTGGCAAAGGCATAATTCGGTGATTTCAGGTAACCGTTACGGCTGCGAATCATTTCGTTACCCGATTCGAGATAAACGCGAGCTAATCTCGCGAGTAAATCATCCGAACCGTTGCCGATGACAATTCGGTCTGCGTCGAGCCCGTGACGTCGTGCTAACGCAGGGGCGAGTAGGGAACCAGGGTTTTCAAGGTAACGCGCCAGATTCGCCGAAGCGGCCGCAGCTGCGTCGATCGCCGATTGGCAAGGACCGAAGGCACTTTCATTCGAATTTAACGCGATTCGTGCTGGTGGAAAGTCGCTCGAATCATTGGACAGCATATGTGCTTTTATCTGGTGAATTCCGGATTTGGGTCTTAATGCTGGCATCGAGGGCTTAAGTTTTTAAGTAGTGGTTAAAAGCGAGTGATTGGGTTATCATATCACATCAATTGCAAAAAACTGAACCCCAATTACAAAAATATTATAGTTTTATAACATTTTGTTGTTTGAAATCGATTCAATCTCGCAATTTCTCATTTTTATGGCTCACTTTTAAGACGACTTTATGAAAAAACATCAATCCAGCAGCAGCCGGCTACAGATCGGTATCGATTTGGCACAGCGTGGCCGGCAGATTGGTGATTTGAAGTTGAAGTGGTCGGATAACCGGCAACCGATTGGTTATTACCCGATTCCGATTATCTGCTTGTCTAGTGGTGAAGGCCCGACGATATTACTGACCGGTGGTGTTCACGGCGACGAGTTCGAAGGACCCGCCGCTTTAATGCGGCTGGTCCAAAGCCTGTCGGTCGAAGAAATTAACGGACGCATTATTATCATCCCGGCGCTGAACGCCGCTGCCGTTTTCGAATCAAGCCGGGTATCACCGCTCGATCAACTGAATTTAAACCGGGCCTTTCCAGGCGATGCGGACGGAAGTCCTACGCAAATGGTGGCGCATTTTGTCGAAACTGTGCTGCTGCCCCAATGCGATGCCGCAATCGATTTGCACGCCGGCGGCAAAGCATCGATATTCGCGCCCTGCGTACTAGCCCAGGTCGATCCCAAGTCTCCACAAGGTAAAACAAACCTGGCATTGGCAAAAGCGTTTGCAGCCCCTCTTCTATGGGTAGCCAGTGAAAAGAATGACAATCGCTCATTAAATGCAGCCGCCGCACGGCAACAAGTTTCGATGATCGCCGCTGAACTCGGTGGCGGTGGTAACTGCGATCCAGCCATGACCGACTTTACTGAAGCCGCTATCAGGCGTTGCCTGAGCCATCTAGGCATTACGGCGCCATCCAATGATGATCATGTAGCCGATATGGAATGTATCAGTGTGAGTGAAACCTTTGCTTCTCCGGCCTGCGGGCTGTTTGACCGCGGCTTTCACATCGGTGACAAGGTCAAAGCCGGGCAATCCGCCGGATGGTTACATTTCGTAAATGAACCTGAGCGTCCATCGCTCGAACTCATTTTCAACACCAGCGGGACGATTCTCGCGCATGGCAACCGGGGCATGGTTGAGCGCGGTGACCTGATCGCGATCATTGCTGGTCCCTGTTCTGTCGAGGGTATGAATTAATGCAACACTACGATCACTTTATCGATGGCGCCTGGCATGCGCCGAATAGCGGCGAGACTATCGAGTCGATCGACCCTGCTACTGGCGAAGCCTGGGCGCATTTTGCTCGTGGTGATAATGTCGATGTGGACAAGGCTGTGCAGGCAGCACATCGCGCTTTTACCGAAGGTGACTGGAGTAGCTACTCCACGCAACAACGTGTGGACGGTTTGATTTCACTCGCCGATCTGCTGCAGCAGCGCTGGCAGGAACTGGTTGAGGCCGAAGTCCGCGACAATGGCAAGCGAGTCGTCGAAGTGAATGGCCAGTTTGCCGGTTTGCATAGCTGGTATCGATACTTCGCGCAACAAATGCTCGACGTCGAGTCGCGGCAATTGAAGAACCAGATTCCGGGTGTTAGCAGCACCGCGCATTATTTGCCATTCGGTGTGATCGGAGTGATTACGCCGTGGAATTCACCGTTGATGATCCTGGCCTGGAAAATTGCGCCTGCGCTGGCGGCTGGCAACACGGTGGTGATCAAACCTTCCGAACATGCCTCCGCTTCGACGCTCGAATTCGCGCGTCTGTGTTCCGAATCATCAATACCGCCCGGTGTGATCAATGTAGTCACGGGTCTGGGTCACGAAGCAGGGGAGCTGTTGGTGAAACATTCACTCACTCGTAAAGTTACTTTTACCGGTTCAAATATCGGTGGACGTAAAGTGGCCGAGGCTGCCGCGACGGGTATCATTCCGACGACGCTGGAACTGGGTGGCAAGT
>SMUX01065710.1_pt1 | contig 11681 bp, 6 predicted proteins | sample 2456431 | NCBI WGS metagenome assembly SMUX01 (sample SAMN11095930, study PRJNA526329) | marine sediment metagenome | biome: Marine sediment; feature: Surficial sediment; material: Deep marine sediment; isolation source: Hadal surficial sediment | place: Pacific Ocean | collected 2014-11 | depth 0-1... | reverse complement strand
CAGCGTCTGCCGCGAAATCGCAGGTTGCGGACAGGTAGGCATTCGCCGTTTGCCGGTTGCTGCGCGAGCGACTGGTCAAGTGATCGCGGGCATCAACCCATTGCACTGGGAGAGACTGTGATGCGAGATATTCGGCGCTGAGCCGTGTTGCCATCAATTCGCCAAGCGCCATGATTCTGACGCGAACGCGAACACTAACCTCCCGAACCAAACGCACACCCGCTATCAGTTGTTCCAGTTCATAGAGTGTCTCGTCCAGCAGTTCGGCTCCATCCAGCCCCAGAGCCTCCGCCAAAGCATAGTGTTGAGCACGAATCTCACTGAGCGTATCGGATGGGTCGTTCGTTGCGGCCACCTGCAAAAGAGTCTGCAATGCGTTCGAGACGCCCTTGAGTGCGGAGTGGACAACAACTGGTCGCAGTCCGGCATCGAGACGGCTGCGCAGCAGTGCCGTAATTCTGCCCCAGCTTTCCGCGGTCGAGACGCTTGTTCCGCCAAATTTCATGACGACCCATGGCGACCGGGCTATCACGTCGGGGGCGCCCAATATGGCGCTATCCTCGAATTTCGCTTCAATGATTTTAGTATTCATTTATTTGTTCTTGCGTCCGGCAAAAAAAAACCCGCAAGGAATAACCTGGCGGGTTTGCTGGCAGTGCCCGAGCTTTTTTATTGGCCGGTACAGTTGCCAGGCACACCCACGCACCTCTGGCGCGCCGTTTGTCTTATAGGTCTTATCGCATCGAACGAGTCGATGTGCTGGCACAATACGTGGGTGTCATAAAGGATCACTGCAGCAGTAAAACGAACCTGGTCATAAAGGTCAAGTTTCCACGACCCCTAATCATCCCATGCCGGAGGAATGGTCACGGCACCCTCTGATGCTGACGATACCGCACTCCGGTATTTCGCGAGCGCACCGCGAGTGACCGGCGATTTAGGTCGTTTCCACTGCTCTTTGCGCCGTGCCATTATTGTATCGTCGACAACAATAGTGATTTCCTTGAGCTCCGCGTCTATCCGAATGGTGTCGCCATTCTCAACAAGGCCAATTGGCCCACCCATGGCCGCCTCCGGAGTGATATGACCAACAACGAATCCATGGCTGCCACCGGAAAATCGACCGTCAGTAATTAATGCAACATCTTGGCCGAGTCCCTTGCCCATAATCGCCCCGGTCGGACTCAGCATCTCTCGCATCCCGGGGCCACCCTTTGGTCCTTCGTAGCGAATCACGATAACGTCACCGACCTTGATCGAATCGTCGAGAATAGCCTGCAACGCCTCCTCCTCCGAATGGAATACGCGAGCTGACCCTTCGAAATGCAAGCCTTCCTTGCCGGTAATTTTCGCGACCGCGCCTTCCGGCGCAAGATTTCCGTACAGTATTATCAGATGGCTGTCAGCTTTTATCGGGCTGGCAAAATCTTTGATAACGTCCTGGTCGGCGGGATAGTCTTCAACGTCAGCTAGATTTTCAGCCAGCGTATTGCCGGTAACGGTCATGCAGTCGCCGTGCAGCAGGCCATTATCCAGCATGCGCTTCATCAATGGCAGGATGCCACCGATCTCGATCAGTTCGGACATCAGATACTTGCCGCTGGGCTTTACATCGGCAAGCACTGGGGTCTTCGCACCAATGCGCGTAAAGTCATCAAGCGACAATTCGACATCTGCTTCACGTGCGATCGCCAACAAATGCAATACGGCGTTTGTAGAGCCGCCCAAAGCAATAACGACTGATATCGCGTTTTCGAACGCCTTATGCGTCATGATGTCGAGTGGTTTAATGTCCTCGCGGATGAGATTCAAAACGGCCTCGCCGGCGCGATGGCAATCCAACATCTTGTCACTGGAAACCGCTTCTTGCGCAGAACTATTGGCCAAGCTCATGCCCAGCGCTTCGATCGCCGAAGCCATCGTGTTTGCAGTGTACATACCGCCGCAGGCTCCCGGACCGGGAATGGCCGTTTTTTCCACCTCGAGAAATTCAGCTTTCGATATTTTGCCCCCTGACCTGGCGCCTACCGCCTCAAATACCGAAATAATGTCGCGGCGTTTGGCGCCGGGTTTTATGGTTCCGCCATAGACGAATACTGACGGTCTGTTCAGGCGCGCCATTGCCATTACGCAGGCGGGCATGTTCTTGTCGCACCCACCGATGGCGACGATGCCATCGAATCCTTCGGCGGCCGTTACAGCCTCAATCGAATCGGCAATAATCTCTCGGGATACCAGTGAATATCGCATTCCCGGGGTGCCCATGGAAATACCATCGGAGACGCTGATGGTGTTGAATATAACGCCTTTGCCCCCTGCCTCATTCGCACCCTTCGCCGCCTCTTCCGCGAGACCGCCAATATGCATATTGCACGGTGTGACCATGCTCCAGGTAGAGGCGATACCGATTTGCGGGCGTTGAAAGTCGTCTTCCTCGAATCCAACCGCCCGTAACATTGCACGGCTGGGCGCTTGCTTGTCACCGTCAACAACGACGCGAGAGTAGCGTCGCAGTTCTTTCTCACTCATGGGTTCGCCGAACCTCTGCTTGTGCTCCGCCGGATGCAGAACAGGAGCGGCAGTCTAGCAAGAAATCATGGGGTCTGTGGATCGTCGTCCCGGATCGTTACGACGATACGTCGATACACATTAGTCGCTGTCGAACCAGGATCACTGGTGAGTTCAACGACAAACGTTTCGTCGCCTTCCACTTCGGCGTCCTGAACCAGCGGAATGAGAAGCCGTGCCGATCGCTGCCCCGGGCCAAAGGAAACCGAGTTCCCGCCCGGAGCGAAGTAATCTTCACCATCGGTCGCCGTAATGTCGCTGATCGAGAACTCAACGACTAACGGGGAGTTGTCGGGATTGAATCGCACCAGATCAATTTGCACGGCGGGATCTGTTTCGCGGATCGATGCCTGACTTGCCGCAAAGGCGACGGTATTTCGAGGCAATCGTGACTCAAAGGCGCGCTGATCGTCGTCTTCCAAAGTAAGCTTAAGCAATGCCAGTTCAGAATCCGCGAATTCAATTTTGCGCAGCCGCAAAGTTGACTGTTGGTCGGCTTCGCGCAGCAGATCTGAGGCCATTGTCAAAGTTACGCGGCCACGTTCCTGCCCGGCCGGAAACTGAATCACACCCGAATTGGATAATGCGTACTGCCCGGCCGCCCAGGGTGAACGATTGCCGCTGAAGCCGATTTCTTCGAGCCGCAATGTCATTGGCGTGGCCAAGCCGGTGTCACGAACGAAATCGATGATAACGTCATTACCACCTTCTCGCATCGCGATATTGAATGGCGCACCGGCCTCACCGTGCGGCGAGAATGGAATCACCAGTGTTGGGGCCGGCAGCAATGAAAAATCGACCAGCATCGAATCCGGGCCAAAGATATCATCCACAACCTCGACAGCCCCATCATCAAGCTCCCGAACTGCGGTCTCAGGTTCGGAAGTGGTCAACTGCTCCTCAGTGACTGTCTCATCCGGAACCGGCATGGGAATTAACGCGTCCGGGGCACGAATTGTCGGCGTATCGTTTTCGATCACCTTGGACGTTTTAGTCGCCTGAGCGGCGATGCGCTCGATCAGGGGCTGCAGATACCCGGACTGATACCCGAGTACCGCTGCTAATGCAGCAATCAGGACCAGCGCGACAAGACGTTTCCCAGTGCCGGCACTTTCATCTTCATCGGCAAGACGATCCGGGGCCTCGACCACGAACGGTTCGTCGCGATTATCATCCAGAGCGTCCATAAACTCATTGATGGAACTGAAGCGCATGACACGCGAGTATGACAATCCTTTATTAAGGGCACGCCATTGATCGTCATTCAACGCCTTCAATCGCTGCGGCTTCATCCCTTCTTGAGATGCTTCAGCGGCATCACGTGGCCCAAAAACGCGGTACCCCGCAATCAACCGGTACAACAAACAACACAGGGAAAAAACGTCGTCCGCAGCAACAGGATCCTCGCCAGTCAATACCTGCATACTTGAATACGCTGGCGTCATAGCACCCAGAACACCTGGATCAAACTCTGCATTGGCGCGCTGCTGTCGGACGCGCGCTACACCGAAGTCAAATAATTTGGCGTCGCCGTTCGGCGCTACCATTATGTTGCCAGGCTTGATGTCCGCATGGACGATGCCGCAGCGGTGCGCATAGTCCAGGGCATCGCCAATCTGACGAACAATGCGAAACGCAGCGTCATGATCGATGACTGAGGCGTCTCTTGAATCAAGAATATCGGCCAGGGTACGTCCTTCCATCCATTCCATGATCAGGAAATAAAGATCATCGTCGCGATCAAGATCGATGAAACGGACGATGTGCGGATGCACCAGGCAACGACCTTTTGCTGCCTCCTGCTGCAACGCCCTAAGCGCCTGTCCATCCTCGGCCAGTTGTGGTGACAATACCTTAACGGCGACCCAGTGCTGTTTGCTTCCCGCTTCCGCGAGACGGCGGTCCAGGGCTTTATAGACAACACCCATGCTGCCCCCGGCAATCTTCTCCTGCAGCAAGTATCGATCGCGTAACAACGAACCCACCTGAACTCTGGAATCCGCCGATTTATCGGGTGCGATACCCGCAGGAATAACGTCCGTCGCACCATAGACATCGTCGCCGGCCGGTTCAGCCGTCATCGTCGCCGGAGCGCGCCGTGATGTCTCCGCCGTGGGACTCGTGGGTACTTTTTCAGTTACGTATCGGTCGAGCATGGACTTCACAAGCTGGAAAGTCTCTTTCCGCAATGCCCCCTCGTCCAGGCGTTTCTGAAGAATTTGACGAATCTGAGCTTCGCTGCCGCTGGACGTGCTCAGCAAATTGCCAATGCTCTTCTGTATAGCTGCAAGCATATCGACATGGTTCGCCTTTGCGTGGAGCTTGTCATCGAAGCTGGCCAGCTGGTCGACGAAGGCGTCGCGAATATTTTGGGAATCGGCACTCATAGCATTCGTCAGTTTATCGTCGCGAATCGGCCTGAACCGGAACTGGTCGTCAGAATACCTTGCCCGGATTAAGAATATTCTTTGGATCCATTGCCTGCTTTAAGGTTCGCATCAGCTCGATTTCATGTTCGTCACGGTATTTCGACAGGAATTGGCGCTTCGAGCGACCAATCCCATGTTCGCCACTAAAACTGCCGCCCATTTCCTCAACGAGTTCATAAATAGCCTCCGTAACCCTGGGCCCGTCATCCGAGCCCTCGGGCAAGGCGACATTGTAGTGAATATTGCCGTCTCCCACGTGCCCGAATGCAAGCAGTTGTGCTTCAGGCACGAGATCGGCGAGCAGCCGGTCTCCGCGTTGCAAAAAGTCTTCAATACGAGAGACAGGAACCGAAATATCATGTTTTTGTGCTGGGCCCTCGGCCCGCTCGGCCTCGGCAATAGAATGTCGCATTCTCCAGAATCTCTCTGCCTCCGCGCTGTTCTTGGCAATGATGGCATCGAGCAGCAATTCACTATTCGCTGCCTCCAGCAATACGTTCTCCAGCAGGCTTCCATTGCTGTTGCCGGCGACTTCCAGTAGTACGTACCAGGGAGCCGCAGTGCTGAATGGCACAAGCGTATCCGGTATGTGCTTTTCTACCAAGTCGAACACATACTTCGAAACCAGTTCGAATGCCTCGATGGAATCCGACATTGCCGAGCGTAGATGAGCCAGCAATCGTACCGCGTCACCGCTGGATCCCAGGGCGACCAACGCGGTAGTTTTAGGACCTGGGTCCGGATAGAGTTTGAGGGTCGCTGCGGTGATAATGCCGAGCGTACCTTCGCTCCCAATGAACAAATGTTTCAGATCGTAGCCTGCCGTGTCTTTTCTAAGAGACCTCAAATTGCTGATTACTGTGCCATCGGCAAGCACTGCTTCAAGGCCGAGCACTTGTGCGCGGGCTGTTCCATAGCGCAGCACATTGATCCCTCCCGCGTTGGTCGAAAGATTGCCGCCAATCTGGCAGCTACCCTCTGCGCCGAGACTCAACGCGAAAAGACGATCGACGTTCCTCGCTGCATTCTGAACATTCTCGAGTATGCAGCCTGCCTCCACCTCCATAGAAAAATTGGCAGCATCGACTGCCCTGATCTTGTTCATCCGGGCGAGCGACAAAATGATCTGAGTACCTGATTCGTCCGGTATGGCGCCGGCACACATGCCTGTGTTGCCGCCTTGCGGAACAATGGCAACGTTCGCATCAGCGCAGGCGCGGACGACCGCTGATACTTCCTCAGTACAAGCGGGCGATACCGCGATCGGTGTTGCGCCCCGTACCACGCTGCGCCAGTCTGTAAGTCGCGGCTTGAGAGTCACTGGGTCCGTTGTCCAACCTTTCGGTCCGACGATTTTCTGCAACTGCTCAATCAGCATGATCAAATATGGCTTGTTCTGAAAACGTCGCCCAGTCGATGTTGCTGCCACACATAAGCAGCACAATTCGTTTCCCCAGAAGTGATTCCCGGAGTGGCCCCAAAAGCGCTGCCGTTGCAGCGGCACAAGCTGGCTCTACGGCGATACTCATCGCCTGAAACAGGAATCCCATTGTCTGCCGAAGTTGCAGATCATCGATCATTACCAGGCGGTCGACGTTTTTCCTTGCCAGCCCAAATGAGTAAGGCATCGCGAATGGCGCGCCCAGGCTGTCGGCGATCGTCGTTACTTTGTCGATGCTTTCTGCTCGACCAGTGGAAAAGCTGCGATGCATGGTAGCCGCTCCCTCGGGCTCTACACCGATCACTTCAGCGCTGGGACGCAATTGCTTGATAGCGTTTGACACGCCTGCGATCAACCCGCCACCCCCAACCGGTACGACGATTGCGTCAAAATCCTCGACCTGCTCGCAAATCTCGAGACCGACAGCGCCGGTACCGAGCGCAATTGTTGGACCCTCGAATGGATGCACGAAGAAGCGGCCTTCTTTATCCTGAATACTTTGCGCCACATCGAATGCCTTATGGACGTCGTCCACGAGTACAACCTCAGCTCCATACGATTTACACGCCACTATGCGGGACGGATTGGCGGAGCTGATCATGACCACTTTGGCCGTTGTCCCGACCATCTTTGCAGCATACGCCGTCGCTATCGCGTGGTTGCCCGCACTGACAGCAGTGACGCCATTTTTGAGCGCCTTTGCAGTGAGTCCGTGCAGGGTTGCCAACGCCCCCCGTGCCTTGAAGGTCCCGGTTCGTTGCAAGAATTCAAGTTTCGCGATCACCCGGGTGCCCGCGCCTATTTCATCCTCGATGGCCGCACAGCGCAAGACAGGAGTGCGCAGCGTCTGTGCGGTCAGTTGATCACGCAGTGCACGAATCGCTTCGATTTTAGGTCCAGATTCACTCATTTGTTATGTAAAATGCCACAATACGAATTGACTTGTGTTGTTCATAAGGGATGATTAAGTTGATAAGGCGAACTGTGGCAGAGAATCCACGTCCGCGAAAGTCGCTACGGGCAAAAGCATGGAACTAGATGATCTGTCGAAATCTGGCATTCGACGAATAGCCGATTATTCGCCGTACCTGGATCAGTTGGCCGGACTCGCCCAGCAAATGGGCCTCCGGCAACGTAGCAATCTGACCGACGTTGAAAATGCGCTGCGCAGCCACTGGTCGCTGGGCCAGAACTCCATACTGAGCTGGGCGGCGCTCGATCAAAGCATATTGATCCTGGTTGTGCCGCACTATGCGATTGCCGAATACACGGCCCCTCAGGAGGGTTCAATGCCGCCGCGTGTATCCCCTCGATTCATCACACAGCTGATTTCCGGCGATCGCCAATTGTCGATTTTGCAGATGCAAAAAGTCTCGCGACTCCTGGACATAGAACCGAAGAATATTCAATTGCGCGTACCACTCGAGGGTAGCGATGTCGAAACAAGGATCATCGAGAAGATGATTCGCAAGTACGGCATCAATTTCGTACCCAGCCGGGCCGTAACGCTGTTCGACATCGTCGGTTTTAGTTTACATACGGCCTTCGAGCAGATGACGCAGTTGAACAGCCTCTCATACTCTTTGAATTCAGCGCATGCGAAGATGCTGGAAGCGGATGTAAATATCGATTTCGCGCGCTCTTCGAGCGGTGACGGATTCTACATATGGAATCGCGACGAAGGCCTGGAAGCCAACGTCAACCTGTACCATTTCATGCATATTGTGCTCGCCGATAACGCCATTGCGAGCAGCAAGTCTTCGTCGAAGGCCGTGCCGCGACTCCGGGCCTGTTTTCACGTTGGCAGCTGTTACGAGTTCCATCAGGCCGAGGGTTTGAACCCAACGACGCACGATTTCATCGTTGGCGACGTCACCATTGAACTTGCGCGAATGATCGACGCAGCACTGCCCGGTCAAATTCTGGTCGGCGACTTTATGGCGGACATCGAGGTTGAGGACGAAGAAGGTAATATAACCGTACAGCCTAATGTTGATGCCGCGACCTTTCTGCGACGCGCACAGGGAAATCTTTCGCAACTCAGTGGTATGGAGTTGTCTGGCGATCGCGTGACGGCGATCAAGTGTTATTTGACCGGCGAAGACATGGGCGGCGGTAAGTTCGATATTCGCCGCCTGACGATCAAGGATAAACACGGATTCTCGCGCGTCGCGTTCAATGCCAAGGTGAATATTTATCGCGAAGAAGGCGATCCAATTCTGCTCGGCATACAAGACAAGAAGCTGCCGCTACCTACCGCTGACTGAACAGTCGTTGGCTCAATCGGAAGCGGTAGAAATGATGTTGACGGCCATGCCGTCGTCCAGCCCTTCGGCACCGCGTACGACAACCGGATCTCCAGCGCTCAGTTCGCCAAACACTTCAATATGTGCGCCAGCACCGAGTCCAACAATAACGTTGACTCTGCTGACGGTCGCCTGATCAACAACTTTGAATACGTACGCACCTTCGCGGCGCAGGATAAGAGCGTCGCGGGGAATTGCAAGCACTTCCTTGGCCGCTGCAGTCGGCATTGTAAGCCGAACACTCTCACCGACGGTCCATAATTTCGGATCCGCATCCAGGCGAACCTCGAACATGTGCGATTGAGGATCACCAAACGGAACGATGGTGCGAATCGGCGCATTGCCGTGGCGATAGTCATTACTTATCTGCAGCACGTCGCCCTTGCCGATGAAATTGACGGTGCTGAGCGGCGCTCTGGCGATGACCTCCAGTGAATTGGGATCAACCAGACGCAGCACTTCGTCTGCGACATTCAAGCGCTCGCCGATATTGCGCAGCCTTTCAGTCACTATGCCGTTGAACGGCGCTCTGATTTGCGTAATGTGCATCGCGATCTGCGCGTAACCCAATTGGGCCTGTGCGATCAGATGATCGCTCTTAGCGATGGCGAGATCGGAGGTGGTTCGGTCCAACTGGCTCTTTGCTGAAAGATTGCGACTGGATAACTCTTCGAGGCGGCCCAGTTCCGATTCAAGGAACGTAACGCGAGCTTGTTCTCTATCGACGCGACTCTGCGCCTCCATCTCGCGAATTTTGAAAGTAAAATCTTCCAGCCGTGCAATCGTATCGCCCTCTTTGACTTCGGTTCCGACTTCAGCAATCCAAGTTAATTTTGCGGCTAATTCGGAAGCAAGTCGTGAATCGAACCGGCTGACAACCGTTCCAGGCAACTCAATTGATGGTGCGAGCATTCTCATCGTTGCGTCTTCGGTAACTACGTTTGCCGGGCCGTATTGCGCCATTGCATGCAACGGAACGCCAAGGCAAACCAACATCAGAATTCTACAAATGAATTTCTTGCCCGTCATTTCAACCCACAACAACTGCGTCGCCAGTAGCAACCGGCGCCGTGTGAACAGTTTCGCCCAATCGCAACAGGCTTGGCAGGAAAATAAGTGTAAAGACCGCACTCACGGCCATACCGCCAACGATGACGGCCGCTAGTCCCTGGTAAACCTCTGATCCTGGACCAGGAATTAGCAACAGCGGCAACATGCCAAACAGGCTGGTCATGGTGCTCATCAAGATTGGGCGCAGGCGCCGTCGTATGGCCTGCTCAACCGAGCTACGTCGATCGAGCCCATTGCGCTCCGCAACTCGCGTCTGATGCACCAGCAGAATCGCATTATTGACCACCAGTCCCAGCAAGGTAATAAATCCGATCATCGTCAGCAGGTCCATCGGTAAATTCATGATACGAAGCAGCGCGACTCCACCGACGGTCGCTAATGGCAATGCGGCAATGACCAACAGACTATCGATAAACGAACGAAACAGACCGCTCATAAGAAGGTATAAAACCATTATCGCCAGGGTGAAACTTTGCGCCATACTACCGAGCGCGATATTGAGATCATCCGCACTACCGTAGTAGCTGATTTCACCGTCATCCGGTAAATAGGTCATCAGCACTGGCTCTACATGCGTTTTGAGAATCTCGATCGACTCCTCAAGTGATACGTTATCGGGCGGGGTAATAGACAACGTCAGTGTTCTGCGGCGGTCGACACGGCGTATCTCATTGGGGCCCGCAGTTCGCTGCAGTTCGACCAACTGATCCAATGTTTGAATTCCGCTTGCCGGGGTTGCCAACGGTGTCGCCGCGAGTTGTTCCGGGCTAGTCCACTCCGGCGCACGAAGTACGACATCGAGTCTGCGGTTGCCGTCGAAGAAGTCGCCAACATAAACACCGTCGCCGAGCGCACGGACCACTGTCGACACTTGTCTGCGGTTCCAGCCAGCCTCGGTTATTCGCCTTTCATTGGGTATCAACCGTAGCTCCGGCTCGGCGAAATCGACACCCGGTATCGGTCTGGCCTGGGCACCCGGCAGGTGTTCGGCGACTAGTCCTAATCCCGCTCGTCCAGCCGCGAGCATGGCATCCATGTCGCGACTCTGGATATTCAGCTCAATGTTGCTGCCGCCACCCAATCTGTCAAAAATACCCCATTGATCGGCGAAGGCCATCGTGTCCGGAAAGCCGAAGAGAATCTCATTGTTAAGCTTATCGACAAATGCGTCGGAATCGTTCGGGTCCACTGTCATCGCGCCGGCGAATGCGAAGGAACCGAACATACCCATGAAGTAATTTCTCATTTGCAGGTCCGCGCCCTCCTCGAGGTATGGCGCCAGTCGCTGAATGACGACGTCTGCGAACTCCTCCTTTCCTGCGGTCACACTCTGCCCTGGCGGCAAAATGATGTAGGCGAAAATCCAGCCTTGCTTGCCTTTTGGCAAGTAGTCCGCCGGCGGGATAAGGGCCCAGGTTAGAAAAGTCGCGCCGACGAACAAGCCGGTGATCAGCATTTTTCTATTTCGATCACTATCTGTCAGGCTCATGATCCGGCGCGTAATCTGGTCCCACCACTCTTTATGAAGATCGTCGTGTTTCGAGTCCCTGATCCATTTTGACGCGGCAGCCGGAATCACCGTTACGGCAATAATGAGCGACGCAGTCACTGCCACTGATATCACGAGCGCGAGGTCCGCGAAAAGCTGCCCGGATATGTCCTTCAAGAACATGATCGGCAGAAAAATGACGACTGTCGTAGCCGTCGACGCGAGTAACGCGCCCCAAACTTGAGTGGAACCCTTTAATGCCGCTGTTTCCGCCTCTTCCCCTTTTTCACGAAGGCGAACGATGTTCTCCAAAACAACGATGGCAGCATCCAACACCATTCCCGTCGCGAATGCCAAACCTGCGAGCGAAATCATGT
>SMUX01125293.1_pt1 | contig 11683 bp, 10 predicted proteins | sample 2456431 | NCBI WGS metagenome assembly SMUX01 (sample SAMN11095930, study PRJNA526329) | marine sediment metagenome | biome: Marine sediment; feature: Surficial sediment; material: Deep marine sediment; isolation source: Hadal surficial sediment | place: Pacific Ocean | collected 2014-11 | depth... | reverse complement strand
TCCGCCACTCATGGCCATTGCTGCATCGGAAGTTCGCCTTTCCAAACTTGCTTCGCACATGCCCCACAAGAACGATGCCGCGCCCCACAAGCCGCTTCTTCATCCAAGCATTGTAGGCGTGGACGTGATCTGGTTGAGGCTTTGGCTTTGGTCGTACCCCCGCTTTTCTCGCAGCGTCGAGCCCCACCTGCAACGCCTCGTCTGACATGCACACGACTTCGACTTTGGGCCTACCGCGGAACGGATGCCAGTGCGCTGCCTGCCAGAACGCTGCTTCCGCGTGGACCGGGTCGGGTACCTCCAAAACTTCGATCAAGATCCACTCCTGACCGGTATCCAAAACAATTTGGCCCGCGATCTTGCTGAAGTCGCTGTTGTGCTGCGCGAGTCGAGCCTCAGGTTTTTGGACGGTTCTTCCTACTTTTACGAGCTGCGGATCGGATGGATGCGCCAGCACATAAAGATATCCGGGCTCTGCCATTCCTACGATTCGTCCCCTTTGGGTCATAAGCGGTCATTCGAGTTGGCCAGTGAAACGTATTAGCGTATGACCTATCCGCATTCGCTTTGTGATTCACGACCGATAATGGCGGCCTCAAGGGAAGCGGAACAGCCACCTTTCGCGCGGTCCGGTGCAACCGCTAGTTGGGCGGCGTGGACACGAGAAAACACGTTAACGGCTCACGAAGTGGGTGGCTTTCTGCGAAGGAACAATACGATCCAGATAGCGACGAAACCAAATCCGCCTGCGTTTCCATAGCGCTCCATGACGGCTTCGGCCTGCGCCGGCGTAAGCTCGTCATGGAGAATTAGCTCAGTATGGAGGATGCCGGCGCCGATGATGAGAACGAGCCAGACGAGCGACGCGATCAGGGCTTTTTTCCACCATTTCATCTAACCACCTCCGACGAGTTATTGCCACGAGAACGATCAGTCGGAAAGGGCGGCAGCTTAACATAGGACGACCGTTCGCACCTGCGGTATGAAACATTGGTCGCAACACCGGATGTAAGACGTCTCGCGTACCGCCACTATCCGCCAGACGCCTAGAAGATCATTACCAATACCGGTCAACACTTCTTCGTCGGTGTCTTTTTGTTCGTCTAATTCCGATACGGCAGCTAGTAACTCCTCTGCACATTCGATTTTGTTACTTTTTGCCCAAGAAACCCATTTTTGCCAAGTGACAGTTTTTCCCCAAGGTTTTCCAGCTCGATTAAGGCGAACTTTTCCTAGTTCGTCTGCCAGTTGGGCGGACTCTAGAATCTTCTCAAGGCGTCGAGCCTCAACCCCGATAGCAGTGCGATTAACATCCTCGGGTTCGTCGTTATCTCCGCCGAAAGGAGGATCGGAATAAAAGTAATGCGCATACCACGGCTCATATCCAAGAAGTAACGCTGCGGCCTCATGGGCGCTCCATACGCGCACCATTAACCAATACGAATAGTCCGCTTTCCCGGTGTTGTCGGCTTCCATTTTTGCGCCCCTTCTAGCGCCCTTCATAGAAAGCCTGGGTAGGCCAGTGAAGGTGACCGGCTTTTCGGGTGCCCCCTAGCCCCGGCTTAACTAATACTTACAACCTTTTTGTATCCGTTGCCGGACGTAATTTCTTCAAGTTTACGCGCCCATGCATTCAATACGGCGCGCTTCTCCTTATCATATCCGTATCTGTCATATACGGCAGTCACGCTTGTTTCAGCATGATTTAGGACTTTGCCTACGTCAAAGCGTGAATATCCTAAGGCTGTCATATGGCTTGCAGCCGTCCGTCTCAAGTCGTGAACGGTGAACTTGGGAAAGTCGAAATTCTCAACCTTCTCCCAAAGTTTTGCGGTTACGTAGTCAGCGGCAATGGGCCGATCAGTGTAGCTGGGAAACAGCCAGGGGGAGTCACTGGACTTAGCTTTGATTTCCTTGAGTAGCGATTTCGCAAATGGGGAGAGCGGTACTCGGTGCTCCCTGCCTGATTTGGTTCTTTCGCCGGGAATTGTCCACCATCCGTCTTCAAACTCTGATTTCGCAGCGTTCACAACTTCGCCGCGCCTCTGTGCAGTAACAAGACAAAATTTGAGTACGAGTTGGAGGGTATGGGACAGGCCAACGTCCGGGAGCTGGTTCCAGAACGTCCTGATTTCACTCTCTGTTAAGGCTCTATCCCGTGGACATTCCTTAGCCGGGTAGTCAACTGCTTCGCATGGCGAGGAGTCGATCATGTCCCTCTGAATTGCAAACTTAAACAGCTGGCGCAATAGCCCAAGATTTCTGTTTGCGGCTGTGGGGGAGCCTCTGTGCATAATGTTGTCGAGAAGGCGATTGATGTCCTTCCGCCGTATGTCCCGAACCTTCCAGTTTCCAAAGGCAGGGATAGCGTCGTATTCAAGGGTCATCTTGGCTTCTTGCCATCGCTTGCGGTTTTGCTTGGCCCAGCGCTCGATCCAAATATTGACCAAATCCTTAAACGTCTCAGCATCCCGTTCGGCTCGCTTCTCAGCTATGGTTACCTCACCGGGATCAATGCCCTTATCCAGAAGTGATTGAGCATTAGTCACGGCCCCGTTAGCCTTGGCTAAGGTAATAGCCGGATATATGCCTAAAGTAAGCCGCCGAGGTCTGCCGTTGAAGCGATACACAAAAACGAAGGATTTCCGCCCGGAGGGCGCGACACGGACGCCAAAACCACGTCCGTCCCAAACCTCATATCGCGTCTTACGCGGCCTGAAAGCGCGTATGCGTGCGTCTGTGAGCTTCTTGGCCATGCTACCCGCTACCCGTATCTGCCATTTGGGTAGCAAAACAGGCGGAATACTGTTGGATGGCTTTGGTCATTGTTGGCCACGAAAACCTTTTGACATAAGGATTAGCAAGAAGTTCCTGCTTCCAGTAACGTCCAGTATTGTACAGGATAGATTCCCATTGGATGATTCTAACTTTTTAGAGGGAACGCTGTAGGCCAAAACGATGCGGTCAATGATCTCGAACAAGATTTCAGGAACCTCATGCAGTCAATTCCGGCGCGTGGCGTATGGGCTTCTCTTGCTGCTGCTAATCGTGCAGATCGAGGGTTGTTATTATATGCAGGCCGCGCGAGGTCAAATCAATATCATGCACAAGCGCCGACCTGTCGATGAGGTCATTCAAGATGCTGACTCGCCTGATGCGCTGAAAGAGCGATTGGTCCTGGTCAAGGCTGCTCGCCGGTTTTCAATCGATGAACTCTATCTTCCCGACAACGACAGCTATCGCAGTTACGCTGATCTCGAGCGCGACTTTGTCGTCTGGAATGTTTTTGCTGCACCGGAATTCTCGCTGCACCCCAAACAATGGTGCTACCCAGTTGTCGGTTGCGTCAGTTATCGAGGGTATTTTTCGCAGGAGGCGGCCGAGCGGCAGGCTGGGAAGCTAAGGGCGAAACACTACGATGTGGTTGTCGGTGGTGTTACCGCCTATTCAACGCTGGGGCGCTTTGCAGACCCGGTACTCAACACAATGATGCGTTGGAGTGAGATTGATCTCGTCGCGGTATTATTCCATGAACTTGCGCATCAACAGCTGTACATAAAAGACGATTCTGAATTTAATGAATCTTTCGCTACTGCAGTTGAGGAATTCGGGATCGAACTGTGGCTGACCAGCCGAGACGAAACGGACCGATTGGGGGAATATCGTAGCAGTCGCGAGTTCAGGCAGCGGCTAATGGAACACGTTCAGTCAGCACGGGTCGAATTACAGAAGCTGTATGGCAGCTCAGTTGACGAACGTGAAAAGCAGGAACAAAAACAGACAATCCTGACCGCGTTACGGGAGGTGGCGGGCCAGGAAGTCGATCGGACGGGGCGCCGCGCGCCAGGCTGGCTAGGGGCGCCGCTGAACAATGCCAGCCTGATTCCGTTGACGCTGTATCAGGGGCGACTTACCGAGTTTCGTGAATTACTGATGGAGTGCGACGAGGATTTGCACTGTTTCTACGCACGGGCTGAGGCGCTCGCCAAATAATGCCAATAATGGGGTCGAACCGCCAAGAAACGTTAGCGGTTCGACTCCGGTTTTCAGCGGATTTGCAGCATCAATTGCCGGTCGCCTCGCCTTACGAGCAGGAACAGGATGCGATTGCCCTGGGCGACTGCCCGCAGCTCGCGCAGATCCTGAACTGAGCGGCGATTAACCGCAATGATGACGTCGCCCGATCGCAGGCCACGCTGTGCTGCAGGGCTGCCGGGCTCGACTTCCGTTACATCAACGCCACCAACGGTACTGGTCGAACTGGCTGCAAACTGCGCTCCGGCAAGTCCGGGGTGTATCTCGGTGCCGGCACTACGGGATACCGATTGCTGACCAAGCTTTGCGGTTACTGAGTGGGACTTGCCGTCGCGGACGAACTCAATGCCAATTTCTTCGCCCGACCCCTTGAGGCCGATCGCATTCGCCAGCTCGCGGCTGTTATCGATCCTCTTATCGTCTACCCGCGTGATGATGTCGTCGACCTGCAAACCGGCCTTCTCGGCCGCGGAACCGGGCTCGATATTGGATACCAGAGCCCCACTATTCACCTTGGCACCAAGCGCTTTGGCACTTTCCTCGTCGATTGTCGTAATCGTGACACCCAGCAGTCCCCGCCGGACTTCACCGAAGTCGAGGATTTGACGCATGATCGACTGGGCTATTTCAGACGGCACTGCAAAACCGATGCCGACATTGTTACCAGTGCGGCTGATAATCACCGAGTTGATGCCGATGAGCTCACCGTTCATATTGACGAGAGCGCCTCCTGAATTGCCGGGATTGATGGAGGCATCGGTCTGAATAAAGTCTTCGTAGCCATTACTGCTGATGCCGGTCCGCCCAAGCGCACTGACGATGCCGGAAGTCACGGTATGGCCGAGCCCGAACGGATTGCCGATAGCGATGACAAAGTCACCGACTTCGACGTCATCGGAGTTGCCGATCGGCAACTCCACGAGATTCTTAGGGTCCACTTTGATGAGCGCGATATCGGTCGCAGCATCGGATCCGACCACCGTGGCATCAAGAGTGACTTCGTTGATCAGGGAAATCTGAATCTTGTCGGCGTTTTCTACGACATGGTGGTTAGTGAGTATGTAGCCGTTCTCGGCATCTACAATGACACCGGAGCCGGCGCTGGCCACCTTGCGTTCGTTGGGAATGCCGAAAAATCGTCGAAACGTGTCGTCGCCAAACGGAGAGCGTGTCGATATTGTCTGGCTGACACGAATATTGACGACGGCTGGCGCAACCTTCTTCACCAGCGGGGCAAGGCTCGGCATAGGCTGGCCGCCAAGCTCATCGGGTAAAGCAGCAGCGCCAAGTGCCGCCATTGACAAGAGCACGGCGGCCCAGAGAAGTCTAAATTTCGTGCTCATAAAAGAGGTTTCCTCGATCGATCATCCCATGCGGGATCGACACTACCGCTATACGGCTGAATCGCCCGTGAACATGAACGATATCCGCTTCAGCGGACATGATATCCGCTTTAGCAGAGGACAACGAGAGTTGTCGAAAAGTTCCGGCTGGTTAGCCGGACTGCCGCGGCGCATCTTATGGTGATGCGCCGCGGCGGCGGATAGTCGCAATTTTCGGTCGCGTTTTCCGTCGATTCTGTCAGGCGGCTTCTACGGTGATACGTCGCGCCAGGACCTCAGGCTGCTTCGGAATAGCGATCTCGAGAACACCATTGCTGGTCTTCGCACTAATGCCTTCGGCGTCCGCTGTTTCCGGGAGCGTAAACCGGCGGTAAAATTTTCCGCTGATTCTTTCTACCCGCTTGACGCCTTCAAACTCATCGCTGGTTTCGCTGCGCCGTTCGCCCGACAGGCTCAGAACGCCGGCATCCATACTGACTTCGATTTTCGCCGGATCGACGCCGGGCACGTCGGCATGGAGTACAAATCTGTCTTTTTCCTCAACAATATCAACAGCCGGTACCCAGTCGGCTACCGTGTTATCAGCGCCGGTCAATGCCGTACGGCGGCCCACAAGAGGCAGCATATCGCGCTGCATGAGATCGAAAAGTGACCATGGTTCATATCTGCGTATATTCATTTTCAACTCCTAAAATAAAAGCACATCTTCCGCTCATAAGGCCCTGAAAAGGCCGTGAGAAAATGCATCATTGCGGACTGAAATAAGGTCGCGAAATGGCATTTCAAGTGCCGGAAATAGCTCGTCAGGGGCAGATTTCCGGGGCAAGAAAGACGTGTTTGAGGGGCAAAAAAACGCGTTTTGTGGCGGATGTGGTACCACTAGATATAGTGAAAAAAAATTTTCACAAAAGTGCCATTTTTTTCGTTAATGTTTTAAAGCACTTATTGCAGTAATGCTTAGAAGTCATTGAATTTAATATATTAATAGCTTGTGGAAAAAAACCATCAAAGTCTTGACAGTGGCTCCATGCAGGCATAATCTTGAGCCTTAGTAAGCACAACATCTTGTGCCTGCCATAACGAAGTTAAAGGCCATTTTTGGCACTCGCCGCTAAAAAAATAGCTAGTGGTGAGCTGGTAGCTATTCGCTTGAAAAAGCGTTTGGATAGATGAGTCGAAGTCAAAATATTGGGGTCTCCTTAGGGAATTTAGGGAATTTAGGGAATTTAGGGAATTTAGGGGAGTTTGGTAGCAAATGAAGTCCGCGGTTCATGTCGACGCTAATTCTGTAGCCGACATCACAATTCAGCCTGCGTCGCTCGATATCTGGGAAGCAAAATATCGTCTGAGAGCGAGAGACGGAACCAAGTTGGACGACACCATAGATGACACCTTCAAGCGTGTCGCACGTGCGCTCGCGGAAGTCGAAGAAGAGCCGCTTCGCGATAAGTGTTTCGATGAGTTTCTCTGGGCATTGAGAAGTGGTGCCATCCCGGCCGGGCGAATTATCTCGAATGCCGGCGCTCAGGAGCACAAACCGGCGACCTCGACGATCAACTGCACGGTGTCGGGTACGGTTGCCGATTCGATGGACAACATTCTGGATAAAGTCCACGAGGCCGGGCTGACGCTGAAGGCCGGATGCGGCATCGGCTACGAATTTTCCACCCTGAGGCCCAAGGGGGCCTACGTTACGGGTGCCGGCGCGTACACGTCGGGGCCGCTGTCGTTTATGGATATCTACGACAAGATGTGTTTCACGGTCTCATCGGCCGGGGGCCGGCGCGGTGCGCAGATGGGTACGTTCGATATCGGCCATCCGGATGTCATGGATTTCATACGGGCCAAACGCGAAGACGGCCGCTTGCGGCAGTTCAATCTGTCTCTCCTGGTTACCGAGGAGTTTATGCAAGCGGTCAAGAACGACGATGACTGGAAGCTCGCTTTTCCGGTGACAGCGAAAGAAGTTGAGCAGGACGGACTGGATGTCCACGATGAAAAGCAGTTCGTTTGGAGGGAGTGGCCGGAACCGGACAACTACGTGTGTAACCCGGATGGCCTGGTAGCCAGCAAGATCTATCGTAGTATACCGGCGCGCCGGGTGTGGGATGTCATCATGGCAGCGACCTATGATTACGCCGAGCCCGGCTTTGTGTTGATCGACAAGGTCAACGAGATGAATAACAACTGGTTCGTCGAGAACATTCGTGCGACGAATCCTTGCGGCGAGCAGCCACTGCCGCCGTACGGTTCCTGCCTCCTTGGCTCGATCAACCTCACGAAATTTGTGCTGGAGCCGTTTACGGAGCAAGCCAGATTCGACTGGGAAGAATTCAAGAAGGTCGTGAAGGTCTTCACGCGCATGCTTGACAACGTCGTCGAGATAAACGGTCTTCCGCTTTCGCTACAGCGCAAAGAAATCAGCCGCAAACGCCGCCATGGCATGGGCTTTCTGGGGCTGGGTTCGGCAATCACGATGCTGCGCATGAGTTATGGCAGCAAGGATTCCATCAGCTTCACTGAGGAGGTCACGAGGCAGCTGGGACTCACCGGATGGGAGGCCGCGCTTGAGCTGGCAAGAGAGAAGGGTCCGGCACCCATCATGAACGAGAAGTTCGAGGTGACTCGGGAAATGCTTGCCAAGCGCCCTGAGATGGCGGAAGACGGATACCAGATCGGCGACATGGTGCCCGGGCGTATTCTCCATAGCCGCTACAGCCGCTATATGCAGCAGATAGCGCAGGAAGCGCCGCAACTGGTCGATGAGCTGGTAGAGGTCGGTGCACGGTTTACGCACCACAGCTCGATTGCACCGACGGGAACGATCTCGCTGTCGTTGGCGAATAACGCGAGTAACGGCATCGAGCCGAGTTTCGCGCACCACTACTTCAGAAACGTAATACGGCAGGGTAAGAAGACAAAGGAAAAAATCGACGTGTTTTCCTTCGAGTTACTCGCATACCGGGGTCTCGTGAATCCGCTGGCAATGCCCGAGGGTGCCGAGGGAGAGGGCAAACCGGAAGAAGCACTGCCGGATTACTTTGTAACGGCGGAGGACATAACTCCAACCGCTCATGTCGATATTCAGGCGGCGGCTCAAAAGTGGATTGATTCGTCCATTTCAAAAACTGCTAATGTTCCCAGCGATTATCCATATGAGGATTTCAAGAACATTTACCTGTACGCCTATGAGCAGGGTCTAAAGGGCTGCACGACATTCCGCTTTAATCCGGAGGCGTTCCAGGGTGTATTGGTCAAAGAGAAAGACCTCAAGAACACCATCTATTCGTTCACGCTCGAAGACGGATCCGAGATCGAGCTGAAAGGTGACGAGGAAATTGAATATGATGGCGAAGTGCATACTGCCGCCAATTTGTTTGATGCATTGAAGGAAGGCTACTACGGTAAGCTTTGACCCTGTAGGGGCCCGCACTGACGCGAACCATTGCCGCTTCACCAGGGCCTGATTCGCACTGCGGTTTAGGAAAAACTCGATGAGTACAAAAAAGATCAGCAAGAAAATTATTGGCTATGCGGTGAAACGACCTGGGGATGAGGCTACAGCCGCACAAAAACCCGAGTTCAAACGGGAACAGTCCGATTCGGGTGGCGCAGATATCATCCGCATGCACGAGAAGCTCGAGCGTCCGGAGATGCTCATCGGTTCGACCTACAAGGTAAAAACACCGGTGTCCGATCACGCAATGTATATAACGATCAACGACATCGTTTTGAATGAGGGTACAAAGCACGAGAAACGCCGCCCCTTCGAGATCTTCATCAACTCAAAAAACCTTGATCATTACCAGTGGATCGTTGCGCTGACACGTATTATTTCTGCCGTCTTCCGTAAAGGTGGCGACGTGACATTCCTTGTGGACGAGCTCAAGGCGGTGTTTGATCCGCGCGGTGGCTATTGGAAACCCGGCGGTACGTTCATGCCGTCGATCATTGCGGAACTGGGTTACATCGTCGAAAAGCACCTGATCTTCATCGGTCTCCTTGCTGCGCCGGAGCTCGATGACGCGCAGAAAAAGCTGATCGAGGAAAAAAAGGCAGAATTCGAAGCCAGCAAGAAGCAACAGGATGCTTTTTCCAAAAGCGAATATCCGGAAGGCGCACAACTGTGTCTGAAATGCAGCAGGGCGGCTGTTGTCATGATGGACGGATGCCGAACCTGTCTGAGTTGCGGCGACTCCAAATGCGGATAAGGGGCTAGCGTCCAGCCATTTTTTGTGGGAACGTCTTGCAGGAGCCCGTCCTGACGGGTGAGTTACACGGTGTCCATCAATCGCCTGTCAGGACGGGCTCCCACAGAGGCCTCCCTCGCACTTATCTGCCGATGCGTTTCGCCTACGTTCTTCTTACCTATCTGCTTTCGCCGCTGTACGCGCTGTATTGGATTTTTCGCGGCTTCGCCAACCGCAGCTACTGGGACCGGCTGGATCAACGGCTCGGCATGGGGTATCCCGTGCTGTCCAAGGGCAGCATCTGGATCCACGCGGTGTCTGTCGGCGAAGTCCAGGCCACGGTTCCTTTGGTACGGGCACTGCAGGATCGCTTCCCCGAACGGCAATTGCTGATTACGACGGTAACGCCAACCGGTGCCGCGAGGGTGCTTAGCCTGTTTCGCGGTCAGGTGGCTCATTGCTATATCCCATTCGAAATTCCATTGGCAGTTCGGAATTTCTTCAATTCGATCAAGCCGGTCCTTGCGCTGATCATGGAGACGGAAATCTGGCCCAATCTCTATGATGCCTGTGGCAGCAGGGAGATTCCGTTGATTCTGGTCAGTGCCCGTATTTCGCCGCGGTCGGTGGGACGCTACCGGCGCTTCTTGCCATTGTTCCGTGAAACCTTGTCCCATGGCATCGTCATTGCGGCACAGAGCGAAGCCGATGCCGATCGCTTCCGGTCGCTTGGTGCGGCGCCGGAACGAACCTGGGTGACTGGCAATATCAAGTTCGATTTCGAGCAGCCGGCGGGTCTCGAATCACAGGGCGCGGCGTTTCGAAAGCAGAATTTTCCCGACAGGCCAGTGTGGGTTGCTGCCAGCACTCATGACAAGGAGGAGGAACAGGTGCTCGCGGCGCACCGGCAGCTGCTGCAAGAGATACCGGAGGCCCTGCTAATACTTGTACCAAGACATCCCGAACGAACCGGGGCGGTAAAGGCGCTGCTTCGGAGAAAAGAATTCAAATACATTTCGCGAACCGACGAGCGTCCATGTCCCAAAGACACAGGAGTGTTCCTTGGCGATACGATGGGTGAATTGCCAATGTTCTATGCCGCAAGCGACATTGCCTTTGTCGGCGGTACGCTGGTACCAATCGGCGGGCATAATTTGCTGGAGCCGGCTGCCCTGGGACTGCCCGTTGTGACGGGTCCCCATCTGTTCAACACGCAGGATATTGCGAACATGTTCAGTGAGCTGGGTGCGTCCGTCCAGGTTCAGAATTCAACCGAACTGGCTGATGCGCTTGGGAAACTATTCTGCGACCGTGGCGAAGCAGAGAAGATGGGAAGCAAAGGCCGCACAATAGTCACGAAAAACAGGGGTGCGCTTCGGCGACTCCTGGAATTGATGGAGCCGCTGATCAGCGAAGTCCAAAACGGATAAGAAACACCGGGCTAGTACTCCGTGAAGGTGATATTGATGGATTCAGAGCCACCCAGATGATCCAAGACAAGGCGCAGTCCGCAGGGAATGGCATGTCCTTTACAAGGACTGCAACGTGGTATTGGATCATCTGGGTGGCTCCCTTCGGGCGAGCCGTGAAGCGGTCGTCCGCGGTGTTGCGCCTCTTGGCAAGGACGGGCCATTGCCGGCGAGGCGCGCCTGGCGGTTTTTTATGCCCTCTGGGTGCAACCGCTTCACGACTCGCTGAACCCATCAATATCACCTTGACGGAGTACTAGCTTGCGTTCTCCTCTTCTTCCGCGATCGCCTTTTCCGGCGGCACTCTGTCTTCCAGCCAGCGGTCAACCTGTTCGAGGTCCTGAATCTGCAAACTACCCGCAGCCTGTTTTAACAGCAGTACATTACCAATATAGACATAACGGCTTTGATAGTAGTTTGTGATCGCCACATACAATGCGCGCTGCGAGTTCAGCACATCGACGATCGTCCGGGTGCCGACGTCGAAACCGGCCTGCGTTGCCTCGAGAGCGGTTCTGCTTGAAGCAACGGCTTGCTTCAGGGCCTTTACGCGGCTGATTTCGGATAAGACACCGAGGTAAGCATCACGAGTTGCCCGCTCCGTTTCGCGGGTCACGCGCTGCAATTGCTCGCGCGACGCGCGGTG
>SMUX01225114.1_pt1 | contig 11694 bp, 9 predicted proteins | sample 2456431 | NCBI WGS metagenome assembly SMUX01 (sample SAMN11095930, study PRJNA526329) | marine sediment metagenome | biome: Marine sediment; feature: Surficial sediment; material: Deep marine sediment; isolation source: Hadal surficial sediment | place: Pacific Ocean | collected 2014-11 | depth 0-1... | reverse complement strand
GGGTTGGGGTTCTCGGTCGGAAACCGGGCGAGATGGACGAGTTCTTGATTTGCGAGATAGCGATCGCTCGCCTTCGCCCGCATCGGCGCGCCGCTCCTATAGGTCGCTTCGATCGCGGCCGCGCGTTGTTCGAGCGTATCGATTTCGTCGATCAGTTGCGCTTTCGTCTTGCGAAGGCGCTGCTCCCGGGTCGTGGCTGGATTGGGCATAAGCCTCTCCTCGCCAACCGGCATTGTTAGTCAGGAAATCGTGTTGGAAGACGGACGCTAACACAGCTTGGCGCGTCGGACCACGTCGCCCGGCAAACCGATTAGCGCCGACAGACCAGCCGGTGCGTTTCGGGAGCGAAACGCCAGTGATTGATCGCTGGCCAACGTGATGCCCCAGAAATTGTGGCTCAAACGGAACATAGAAAGAACATAAATTCGCCACATTCTTCGCGTAGCGTCACGAAGATTTCCCGAAGTTACCACGGTGGTTTAACTTCGTTCTAGTCATGTTCTGGATCGAGGCTGCTTTCTAAGCCCCGAAGTTTCTTAACAGAAACCGCATTTTCCATAGGGTTTGGCATTGACGCCCATAATAACCCATGATATCCCAAATGGTCCCAATCTGATCATCCATGGGACGCGCGGGCTGGGCATGGGCCGTAATCATGCCGCGGATCGGATGACAACTGGTTGGGGAGCGACCACGTGGCGCTGTTTCTGTCCACGTTCATCAACCGCATCGATCGCAAGGGGCGGGTGTCCGTGCCGGCGCCGTTTCGCGCCGCGCTCGGCGCGCAGAGCTTCCAGGGCATCGTCGCCTTTCCATCGCTCAACGAAAACTACCACGCCATCGAGGCATGCGGCATCGACCGGATGGAGCAGTTGAGCGCCAGCGTCGATCGGCTGAACCCGTTCTCCGACGAACATGGCGACTTCGCCAACACCATCTTCGGCGATTCGGTCCAGCTGCCGTTCGACGGCGAGGGCCGGGTCATCCTGCCGACGCATTTGATCGAACGGGCGGCCATCGCCGAACACGCCGCCTTCGTCGGCCGCGGCGCGACCTTTCAGATCTGGCAGCCCGACGCACTGCACGTCTTCCAGGCGGCGGCGCGCCAGCGTGCGCTGGCCGCGCGCGCGACGCTCTCGCTCGAGCCGCCCAAGGGCGCCGGCGATGGTTAGCGCCGGACGCCGTGGCGGCGGCCACCAGCCGGTCATGCTGCGCGAAGTCGCCGCCGCGCTCGAACCACGCGACGGCGGCATCTACGTCGACGGCACCTTCGGCGCGGGCGGCTACAGCCGGGCGCTGCTCGAGGCGGCGCATTGCACCGTCTGGGCGATCGACCGCGACCCGTCGGCGGTCGCCGGCGCGGCGCCGCTGGTGCGCGAATTCACCGGCCGGCTGACCGTGCTCGCCGGCCGCTTCGGCGAGATGGACCGATTGCTCGCAGCCCAAGGCGTCGAGGCGGTCGACGGCGTCGCCCTCGACCTCGGCGTGTCGTCGATGCAGCTCGATATCGCCGAGCGCGGCTTCTCGTTCGGCCGCGACGGGCCGCTCGACATGCGCATGGAACAGGCCGGCGAGAGCGCCGCCGACGTGGTCAACGGGCGCGCCGAACGCGAGCTCGCGGCGATCATCTTCGAATACGGCGAGGAGCGCTGGGCGCGCCGCATCGCCAAGGCCATCGTCGCCGCGCGCACAGAGCGGCCGATCACGCGCACCGCCGAGCTGGCGACCATCGTCCGGCGCATGGTGCGGCGCTCGGCCGACGGCATCGATCCGGCGACGCGAACCTTCCAGGCGCTGCGCATCCACGTCAACGACGAGCTCGGCGAGCTCGACCGCGGTCTTCGCGCGGCCGAGCGGCTGCTCGCCGAGAACGGCCGGCTGGCCGTCGTCGCGTTCCATTCGCTCGAGGACCGGCGCGTCAAGCGGTTCTTGGCGGCGCGCGCGGGCCGTACGCCGCGACCGAGCCGCCACGCGCCCGAACGCACCGATCACCGCGCGCCGTCGTTCCGGTTGATCACCCGCCGGCCGCAGACGCCTGCCGCCGACGAGACGGCGGCCAACCCGCGCGCCCGCTCGGCCAAGCTGCGCGTTGCCGAGCGCACCGGCGCGGCGGCCTGGGAGGCGGCGGCATGAGCGTGTCCTCCAAGGTCATGTGGGTCGGCGTGATCGGTTCGATGGCGTTCGGGCTCTATCAGCTCAAGCACGCCGTGCAGCGCTCAGAGGACGAACTCGCGCGGCTCGAGCGCGAGCTGATCACGAGCCAGGAATCGATCCACGTGCTGCGTGCCGAGTGGAGCTATCTGAACCGGCCCGACCGGCTGAGCCGACTCGCCGGCCGCCATCTCGCGCTCGTTCCGGTCGCGCCGGATCAGCTCGGCGACATCACCGCATTGCCGCCCCGGCCGATCGACCGCGCCGTCGTCGCCGATCTCGACGGTGCCGAGTGAGGGCCGGCCGATGACTCCCAGGGAGCCCAGCCGCCTCGACCAAGACGCCATCGTCCACGGCCGCGTGACGATCGACGGCACCGCGAGCCGCGCGCTCAAGATGGGCCGCCACCGTCTGGTCTTGGCCGGCGCGCTGCTCTCGCTCGCCTATCTCGCGATCGGCGTCCGGCTGGTCGACGTGACGCTGGTCAAGGATGGCTTCGAGCCGCGCTTCACGCCGACCGCCACCGAGAGCCACGCGCGTTTCGCGCGCAGCGACATCGTCGATCGCAACGGCGTGCTGCTCGCCACCAACCTGCCGACCGCCTCGCTCTTCGCCGATCCCAAGCGCGTCATGGATGCCCGCGAGACCGCCGACGAGCTGGCCGCCGTGCTGCCCGGCGTCAGCCACGCCGAGCTCTTGAGCAAGCTGACCAGCGGGCGCCGCTTCGTCTGGCTCAAGCGCAATTTGACGCCGCGCCAGCAGGTCGCGATCAACCGGCTCGGGCTGCCCGGCGTCGGCTTCCAGCGCGAAGAGCGCCGGGTCTATCCGCTCGGTTCGCTGTTCGCCCATGTCGCCGGCTTCGCCGACATCGACAACCGCGGGCTCGCCGGCGTCGAGAAGGCGTTCGACGATGTTCTGCGCGCGCCGCCGCGGGGCGCGGCCGAGCCGCTTCGGCTGTCGCTCGATGCGCGCATCCAGCATGTGCTGCGCGAAGAGCTGCGCGCCGGCATGACCGAGTTCAGCGCGCTCGGCGCCGCCGGCGTCGTGCTCGACGCCAATTCGGGCGAGGTGCTGGCGATGTCGTCGCTGCCCGACTTCGACCCCAATCATCTGGGCCCCGGCGACGGCGAGGCGCGCTTCAACCGCGCCACCCTCGGCGCCTACGAGATGGGCTCGACTTTCAAGGTGTTCAACACGGCGATGGCGCTCGATTCGGGCATCGCCGGCCTGACCGACAAATACGACGCCAGCAAGCCGCTGCGCGTCGCGCGCTTCGTCATCCGCGACTACAAGCCGAAGAACCGCTGGCTGACCGTCTCGGAGATCTTCGCCTACTCATCGAATATCGGCAGCGCCAGGATGGCGCTCGACGTCGGCGCCGAGGCGCAGCGCGACTACCTGGCGCGCTTCGGCCTGTTGCGCCCGGCCGCCATCGAGTTGCCCGAGGTCGCGGCGCCGATCGTGCCGAGCCCGTGGCGCGAGATCAACACCATGACGATTGCTTTCGGCCATGGCGTCGCGGTCAGCCCCTTGCAGCTCTCCTCGGCGGTCGCCTCGGTGGTCAACGGCGGCGTCTTTCACCCGGCCACGCTCATCAAGCGTCGCGGCGGCGAGCCGTTGATCGGCTGGCGCGCGATCTCGCCCGAGACGTCGCTCAAGATGCGCGCGCTGCTCCGTCTCGTCGTCGCCAGCGGCACCGGCGGCAAGGCGGCTGTGCCCGGCTATATGGTCGGCGGCAAGACCGGAACCGCCGAGAAGGCGTCGGCCAACGGCTATGCCAGGAAGTCGCTGATCTCCTCATTCGTCGCCGCCTTTCCGATGAACGCGCCGCGCTACGTCGTCTTCGTCATGTTCGACGAGCCGCAGGGCACCGAGGCGACCTTTAACTACGCGACCGGTGGCTGGACCGCGGCGCCAGCGGTCGGGCGCGTCATCCGGCGCATCGGGCCGATGCTGGGCGTTGTGCCGATCGACGACGCCGCGCCGGATGGCGGCCAGGGGCGCTACATCACGGTCGCCGGCGAGGAGGGCCTGGGTGTTGCTTTCTGAACTGCTCGACAGCGCGGTCGACGGCGCCCGGAACGTCGAGGTTCTCGGCCTCACCGCCGATTCGCGCGAAGTCGGGCCCGGCTATCTGTTTGCCGCTCTGCGCGGCAATCACGCCGACGGCGCCGATTATGTCGCCGATGCGCTGGGCCGCGGCGCGGTCGCGGTGCTGGCGGCCGACGAGCCGCGCCTCGATGTGCCGGCCGATCGTGCCCTGCTGGTCGCCGACGCCAACCCGCGCCGGCGCCTGGCGCTCATGGCGGCGCGTTTCTACCGCGTCCAGCCCGCCGTCGTCGTCGCCGTCACGGGCACCAGCGGCAAGACCTCGATCGCCGACTTCCTGCGCCAGATCTGGACGCACAGTGGCCACCAGGCGGCCTCGCTCGGCACGCTCGGCGTCATCGGCGCGGGCGTCGCGCGCAAGCTGCCGCACACCACGCCCGACCCGGTCACGCTGCACCAGTGCCTGGCCGAGATCGCCGGCGCCGGCATCGACCATCTGGCGATCGAGGCGTCGAGCCACGGGCTCGACCAGTGCCGCATGGACGGCGTGCGGGTCGCCGCCGGCGCGTTCACCAACCTGTCGCAGGACCACCTCGATTACCACCCGACGCTCGAGCATTACCTCGCCGCCAAGCTGCACCTGTTCGACACGGTGATGGCGCCGGGCGGCAGCGCGCTGATCAATGTCGACGCGCCCGAATACGCGCGCCTGCGCGAGACCTGCGAGATGCGCGGCCACCGCGTCGTCGGCTACGGCCGCGGCGCTTGCGATCTGCAGCTCGTTTCGGCGACGCCCGACGGCGACGGCCAGCGTCTCACCGTCGCGCTCGACGGCGCGCGCCGCGAGCTGGCGTTCCCGCTCGCCGCCGACTATCAGGCGCTCAACGCGCTCTGCGCGGCGGGCCTGGCGATCGCCACCGGCGTCGCCGCCGACGCCGCGCTCGGCGCCCTCGAAGACCTCGCCGGCGTGCCCGGCCGCATCGAGCTGGTCGCCCGCCATCCCTCCGGCGCGCCGATCTACGTCGACTATTCGCACAAGCCCGATGCGCTCGCCAACGTGCTGCGCGCGCTGCGACCGCAGGCGAGGCGCCGGCTGGTCGTCGTGTTCGGCTGTGGCGGCGACCGCGACCGCGCCAAGCGGCCGATGATGGGCGAGATCGCCGCCGCGCTGGGCGATTGGCCGATCGTCACCGACGACAATCCGCGCACCGAGGACCCGGCTGCGATCCGCCGTGAGATCCTCGTCGGTTGCCCCGACGCGACCGAGATCGGCGACCGCGCCGAGGCGATCGGCGCCGCCGTCGCGGGTCTCGCCGCGGGCGACTTGCTGGTCATCGCCGGCAAGGGGCACGAGCGGGGCCAGATCGTCGGCGACCGCGTCATCCCGTTCGACGACGCGACCGCCGCCCGCGACGCGGTCGCGGCACTCGAGAGCGTGGCGCCATGAGCCCGGCGCGGCAGGCGGGCGTGCCGCTTTGGACCTCGGCCGAGGCGGTCGAGGCGACGGGTGGGCGCGGCGCGGCCGGGTGGGCGTGTTTCGGCATCTCGGCCGACAGCCGCAAAGTCGAGGCGGGCGATCTGTTCGTCGCCATCGAGGGGCCGAACGCCGATGGTCACGATTTTGTCGCCGATGCGCTGGCCGCGGGCGCGGTCGCCGCGTTGGTCGGCCAGCGCCCCGAAGGCGTCGCCGAGGATGCGCCGCTGCTCGTCGTCGACGACACCATGGCGGCGCTCAGGAAGCTGGCAAGGGCGGCGCGCGAACGCGCCCAGGCGCGTGTCATCGCGGTTACCGGCAGTGTCGGCAAGACGGGCGCCAAGGAGGCGCTGAAATTGCTGCTCTCGGCCGCCGGGCCGAGCTTCGCCAACCCGGCGAGCTTCAACAACCAATGGGGCGTGCCGCTGAGCCTCGCCGCGCTGCCGCGCACGGCGCGCTTCGGCGTCTTCGAGATCGGCATGAACCACGCCGGCGAGATCGCGCCGCTGACCGACATGGTGCGGCCCGACGTCGCCGTCGTTACCAACATCGAGCCGGTACACATCGAATTCTTCGCGTCGCTCGAGGCGATCTGCGACGCCAAGGCCGAGATCTTCGGGGGCATGGACGCTGGCGGCACGGCCGTGCTCAATCGCGACGACCGGTTCTACGACCGCCTGGTCATCGCGGCGGACGCCAGCGGCGTCACCAAGGTGGTTTCGTTCGGCGAGCACGCCGATGCCACGGTGCGTCTCGTCGAAGCGGAGATCGAGACCGAGCACAGCGATGTCACCGTCGCGCTCGACGGCGCGCGCATCGCCTACCGGCTCGGCGCGCCGGGCCGCCATTGGGTGACGACCAGCCTTGCCGCGCTTGCCGCCGTCCACGCCGTCGGCGCCGACGCCGCCACGCTCGCGCCAGGGCTCGCCGAGATGCGCCCGCTCGCCGGCCGCGGCGCGCGCGAGCGGATCACGCTGGACGGCGATGGCTTCACGCTGATCGACGAAAGCTACAACGCCAACCCGGCCTCGATGCGCGGCGCCATCGCGCTGTTGGGCGGCACGCCGCCGGGCGAGGGCGGCCGTCGCATCGCCGTGCTGGGCGACATGCGCGAGCTCGGCGCGGCGGCGCCCGAACTGCACGCCACGCTGGCCGACGCGTTGATCGGCGCGCGCGTCGATCAGGTGTTCACCGTGGGCCGGCACATGGCGCGGCTGCGCGACGTCCTGCCGGCCGACATGCGCGCCGGGCACGCCGAGCACCCGGACCATATCGCGGTGCCCGTCGCGGCCGTCGTGCGCAGCGGCGACGTCGTGCTGGTCAAGGGCTCGCGCGGCGGCGGCGTACGCCCGGCGATGCGCGTCATCATCGACGCGTTGCGCGCGCGCGACGGCGAACCGTCGCCACGCGCCGTGGGCAGCGGGTGAGGGGGCGGGCGATGTTTTTCAACATCCTGTTCCCGCTGGCCGACGAAATCAGCGTGTTTAACCTGTTCCGCTATCTGACTTTCCGCACCGGCGGCGCGGTGCTGACCGCGCTTCTGGTCAGCTTCATCTGCGGCCCGGCGGTGATCCGCTGGCTGCGCGCGCGCCAGGGCAACGGCCAGCCGATCCGCAGCGACGGGCCCGAGCGGCACATCATCGAGAAGGCCGGGACGCCGACCATGGGTGGCTTCCTGATCCTGCTCGCGCTGACCGTCTCGACCCTGCTGTGGGCCGACATCACCAGCGGTTATGTCTGGGTCGTGCTGCTCGTCGCGCTGGGCTTCGGCGGCGTCGGTTTCATCGACGATTATCTCAAGGTAAAGCGGCAGTCGAGCCGTGGTCTGTCGGGCAAACTCAAGCTGGCGCTCGAGATCGCCATCGGCATCGGCGCGACGTTGTGGATCATGCAGTTGACGCGCGATCCGTTGGCCTCGACGGTCGCCGTGCCGTTCCTCAAGGACGTGCTGGTCGACTTCGGCTGGTTCTTCGTGCCGTTCGCCGTCTGCGTCATAGTCGGCACTTCGAACGCGGTCAACCTGACCGACGGCCTCGACGGCCTGGCCATCGTGCCGATCATGATCGCCGCCGCCTGCTTTGCGCTGATCGCCTATCTGGTCGGCAACGCGGTGTTCGCCAACTATCTGCAGCTCCACCTGGTGCCGGGCAGCGGCGAGCTGGCCGTCGTGTGCGGCGCGCTGGTCGGCGCCAGCCTCGGCTTCCTGTGGTTCAACGCGCCGCCGGCGATGGTCTTCATGGGCGATACCGGCAGCCTCGCGGCGGGCGGCGCGATCGGCGCGGTCAGCGTGATCACCAAGCACGAGTTGGTGCTGTTGATCATCGGTGGCCTGTTCGTGCTCGAGACCGTCTCGGTCATCGTCCAGGTCGTCTCGTTCAAGCTCACCGGGCGCCGCGTCTTCCGCATGGCGCCGCTGCATCACCATTTCGAGCAGAAGGGCTGGGCCGAGGCGACCATCGTCATCCGCTTCTGGATCATCGCTTTGGTGCTGGCGCTGCTCGGCCTCGCCACCCTGAAGCTGAGGTGAGCGGATGATCGAGCCGTTTCCCTTCGCCGGTCTTCCCGTCGCCGTCTTCGGCCTCGGCCGCTCGGGCCTGTCGGCCGCGCGCGCGCTCGGCGCCGCCGGCGCCGAGGTCTGGGCGTGGGACGACGACGAGAGCCAGCGCGCCAGGGCCGACGCGGCGGGCGTGCCGTTGGTCGATCTCTACAAGCGCGACTGGGTGGCGGGTCAGGTGACCTCGCTGGTGTTGAGCCCCGGCGTGCCGCTCGACCATCCCGAGCCGCACCGGGTCGTCAAGATCGCGCGCGCCGCCGGTTGCGAGGTGATCGGCGACGTCGAGCTGATGGGCCGCACCATGCGCGACCACCAGTTCATCGGCATCACCGGGACCAACGGCAAGTCGACGACCACGGCGCTGGTCGGCCATATCCTGCGGCTCGCCGGCCGCGAGGTCGAGGTCGGCGGCAATCTGGGCATCCCGGTGCTCGACCTCCGGCCGATCGAGAGCGGCGGCGTCTACGTCATCGAGATGTCGTCGTACCAGCTCGATCTGACCTATTCGATCACCTTCGACGCCGCCGCGCTGCTCAATCTGACGCCCGACCATATCGACCGCCACGGCAGCTTCGAGAACTACGTCGCGTCGAAGAAGAAGATCTTCCACCGCCAGACCGATCCGCGCAGCGCGGTGATCTGCGTCGATGACGAGCCTTGCCGTGCATTGTTCGACGCGCTCACCGCCGAGGGCGACCAGCGGATCATACCGGTCGCCGTCGGGCGTCGGGTCGAAGGCGGCGTCTATGTGCTCGACGGTACGCTCTGGGACGATATCGACGGCGGCGCGACGCCGGTCCTGGATTTGACTGCGATCGCCAACCTGCCGGGCGCCCACAACTGGCAGAACGCCGCCGCGGCTTACGCCGTGGCGCGCGCCGTCCGCATCGACGCGCCGGTCGCGGCGGCCTGCCTGCAGAGCTTCTCCGGCCTCGCCCACCGCATGGAACTCGTCGCCATCGTCGATGGCGTGCGTTACGTCAACGACAGCAAGGCGACCAACGCCGCCGCCGCCGACAAGGCGCTGGCGTGCTATGAAAACGTCTACTGGATTGCCGGCGGTCTGCCCAAGGCGGGCGGCATCGCCGACCTCGCGCCCCGCTTCGCCAACATCGCGTACGCCTTCCTGATCGGCGAGGCGGCGGATGACTTCGCGGCCGCCTTGGGCGACGCGGTGCGACACGAGATCCGCGGCGACCTGGCATCCGCGGTCGCCGCCGCCCAGCGCCTGGCCGGCGCCGAGGGGCGAGACGCGCCGGTCGTGATGCTGTCGCCGGCCTGCGCCTCGTTCGACCAGTTCGCCGACTTCGAGGCGCGCGGCGACGCGTTCCGCGGGCTGGTCGCCGCACTGCCCGGCACGCGCGAGGCGATCGACGAGGCGATCACCGACGGCGCGGCCGCGGGGCGCGGACGATGAGCGTCTTCGCCCGCACCGATACCAGCCTGGTCGGCCGCTGGTGGTGGACCGTCGACCGCTGGACGTTGCTGGCCGTCGGCCTGCTGATGGCCCTCGGCGCGGTGCTGACCATGGCGTCGAGCACGGCGGTCGCCGACCGCATGGGCGTCGACACCTTCTATTTCGTGCGCCGCCAGCTTCTCTTCATGGTGCCGGCGCTGGCCGTCCTGCTGGCCGTCTCGATGCTCTCGCCGCTGCGGCTGCGCCGCGTCGCGGTGGGTGGCTTCCTGATCTGCCTCGCATTGCTCGTCGTCACCCTGGTGGCCGGCGCAGAGATCAACGGCGCGCGCCGCTGGATCCGTCTCGGGCCGGTATCCCTGCAGGTCTCGGAATTCGTCAAGCCGACCTTCGCCGTGGTCACCGCATGGCTGTTCGCGGCCTATCATTTCAATCCGCGATTCCCGTCGCATCTGATCTGCGTGGCGCTCTGCGGACTGGTCGTCGGACTGCTGATGTTGCAGCCCGATTTCTCGATGGCGGTGGTCGTCGCGGCGGTGTGGTTCACGCAGTCCTTCTTCGCCGGCCTGCCACTGCGCTGGGTCGCGCTGTTCGGCATCGTCGGCGCCGCCGGCGCCGCGGCGGCCTATCTGTTCATGCCGCATGTCGCCAGGCGCATCGACAGCTTCCTCGACCCGTCGTCGGGCGACAGCTACCAGGCCGACACCGCGCTCGAGGCCTTCATGAACGGCGGCCTGATCGGCCGCGGTCCGGGCGAGGGCGTCGTCAAACAGGCGCTGCCCGACGCCCACAGCGACTACGTCTTCGCGGTCGCCGGCGAAGAGTTCGGGCTGCTGTTCTGCCTCGCCCTGGTGGCGCTTTTCGTGTTCGTCGTGTTGCGCGGCTATGGCCGCGCGATGAACGACAAGAGCCTGTTCGTCATGCTCGCAGTCAGCGGCCTGTTGACCCAGTTCGGCCTGCAGGCGCTGTTCCACATGGGCGTGACGCTCAGGCTGCTGCCACCCACGGGTATGACGCTGCCCTTCGTCTCCTACGGTGGTTCCTCGATCATCGCCGTGGCGCTCGGCATGGGCATGGTGCTGGCGTTGACGCGTCGGCGCACCGGCAACGGAGGCGTGCTGTGAGCGGGCCCATCGTGATCGCCGCCGGCGGCACCGGCGGCCACATGTTTCCCGCCCAGGCGCTCGCCGGTGCGCTCGCCGAGCGCGGCCGCGACATCGTCTTGGTCACCGACCGGCGCGGCGCCGAGTATGGCGGCGCGATCGCCGACACGGTCCTGACCGTGAGCGCCGGCACGGTCAGTGGCCGGGGCCTTCCGGGCCGCCTGATGGGGCTCGGCCAGATCGCCTTCGGCGCCATCCAGGCGCATGGCATACTGCGCCGTCTGGCGCCCGCCGGCGTCGTCGGCTTCGGCGGCTACGCTTCGGTGCCGACCATGCTGGCGGCGACGCGGATCGGCCTGCCGACGGTGATCCACGAGCAAAACGCCGTGCTCGGCCGCGCCAACCGGCTGATGGCGCCCCGCGTGCGCGCCATCGCGGCCGCCTTCGCCGAGACCGCCCAGCTCTGCCCGGCCGACCGGGCCAAGGCGGAGCATACCGGCAACCCGGTGCGCGCGGCGATCGCGGCGCTCGCCGAGCGGCCCTACCCGGCGCCCGAGCGCGGCGGGCCGCTTTCGCTGCTGGTGATCGGCGGCAGCCAGGGCGCGGCGGTCATGTCCGAGGTCGTGCCGGCGGCGCTCGCCGCGCTGCCCGAGGAACTGCGGGCGCGCCTCGAAGTCGTGCAGCAGTGCCGCGCGGACGACCTCGACCAGGCGCGCGAAACCTACCGCGCGGCGGGTATCGCCGCCGAACTCGCCGGCTTTTTCGACGACCTGCCGGCGCGCTTGGCCAAGGCGCAGCTGGTCATCGCGCGCGCCGGCGCCTCGACCGTCGCCGAGCTCACGTCCGCCGGCCGGCCGGCAATCCTGGTACCCTATCCCTCGGCCGCCGACGACCATCAGTCGGCCAACGCGCGCGCCATCGAGCTGGCCGGCGGCGGCTGGACCATGCC
>SMUX01183125.1_pt1 | contig 11704 bp, 9 predicted proteins | sample 2456431 | NCBI WGS metagenome assembly SMUX01 (sample SAMN11095930, study PRJNA526329) | marine sediment metagenome | biome: Marine sediment; feature: Surficial sediment; material: Deep marine sediment; isolation source: Hadal surficial sediment | place: Pacific Ocean | collected 2014-11 | depth 0-1... | reverse complement strand
TGTTGCTCCTCCTCGCCGATGTCTCGACATCGACTCGTCGTCGCGCCTCGATCTGGGCTCCGTCGCGCTCGCAACAAACATCACCGTATTTATAGAAGTGAGCACTCAGTCTACCCTCTCCCCCCCCAATGTTACCGTCTTTATGAAACGCGGTACTTAATTGGTACAATGACTGCTCTCTCAAAGAAGGATTCAAACAGCCATCAGGAGGAGCGTCACTGGACAGCCAATATCACAAGGGTCTTCACTACTTCGCACTGACGACTGCCTGTGCGACCTTTCTGTTGGTGATCGCGGGAGCACTGGTGACCAGCAATGACGCCGGTCTTTCCGTGCCCGATTGGCCCCTTTCCCAGGGGCAACTGATGCCTCCAATGGTCGGTGGTGTCCTCTACGAGCACGGGCATCGGATGGTGGCTGCTACAGTCGGCCTCTTAACCATCGTGCTAAACATCTGGTTGTGGAAAGCTCAATCATATCCATGGGTGCGTGGGCTGGGCCTCATTGCGTTGGCGGCCGTGATCGTTCAGGGAGTTCTGGGAGGAGTGACGGTTCTTTTCTTTCTTCCCACTCCCATCTCAGTTCTGCATGCCTCGCTCGCCCCCTTGTTTCTCTGTCTGGTCGTCACGCTTTCTGTGGTGACCTCGTCCAGTTGGGTGCATCTTTCCCGGTTCCTCATGGAAGGATGGCGTGGGGCTTTAAAGGGGACTGAGCGGGAACTGCGTTTAGCAGTTGTGACAACCCTCGCTCTCTACCTCCAGCATGTCCTGGGCGCTGCCCTGCGTCACTCGGGTACCGTCAATGGTACAAAAGGAGCAGTCCTGGTGACGTCGGCGCTCGTTGTGCATTTGGGGGGAGCCGTGGCTGTGACGGGTTTGATCATTGTTGTGTCGCGAGTCTTCATCAAGCGAATACATGATCCCACTATCATTCGGCTGGTGTACCTGGAACTGAGCCTGCTTCTTGCCCAACTGTTCCTGGGATGGGGAGCCTATCTGGCTCGAATTGATCCGGCCAACCAGGTGCAGCCGACCGTGGCAAAAGTCTGGATCACCACCTCTCACCTGACGATTGGTGTGCTTCTCCTTGCCACCAGTCTTGTTGTGACTCTCAAGATGACGGGAAAGGCTGTGGGCAAAGCGGCATCAAAAAACCGAAAGTCAGGTCTGGAGCCCGCCCTGGCTGGGCAAATATTGTGAGGCAAGTCTCATGAGAATGGAATCAACTGTAGCAGGGAGGCCGATGATGTTAAAGCTTGCCGCATTTTCTGAGCTGACCAGACCACGTGTCACTCTTGCGGTGACCTTGACGGCGGCAGCGGGCTTCTATCTGGCCTCTTCGGCCAGGTTGGATATCTTACTCTTGCTCCACACCCTAGTCGGCACGACTCTCTTGAGTGGAGGAGCAGCTGTCCTCAATCAGTTTCTGGAACGGGAAGCGGACGGCAAAATGCAGCGAACCTGCACACGTCCTTTGCCCTCTGGGCGAGTCGGCGAGACTGATGCCGTCATAGCTGGCGGCATTCTGATCGTCAGCGGGAGCCTCTATTTGGCGCTTCTGACCAATCTACTGGCCGCCTTTCTGGGATGTGTTACCTCGGTTCTTTACCTGTTTGTGTATACTCCTTTGAAAAAGAAGACCCCTGTATGCCTGACCATCGGTGCAATTCCAGGCGCCATTCCACCGTTGATCGGTTGGGCGGCTGCAAAAGGTTCTCTCGATTTCCATGCCTTCCTTCTCTTTGCGATACTCTTTGCCTGGCAATTTCCCCACTTCTTAGCTATCTCCTGGATTTATAGGGAGGATTACAAGCGGGCTGGATTCGCTATGTTGTCTTCAAATGATCCGGACGGCAAAAGAACCGGTCGGCGTATTCTGGGTTTCACGATTGTTTTGTTGGGTTTGAGTGTGTGGCCGACCACGGCTGGTTTTACCGGAATGGTCTATCTTATGGGTGCCGTTTTGTTGGGCTCAGCCTTTGTGTGGTTCGGATTTGAAGCCGCTCTCGTTCGCACAACGACTTCGGCACGCCATGTTCTGGTCGCCTCGGTGGCATACCTTCCTCTCCTTCTGATTCTCATGGTCATCGACAAGAATGGCTGAGCAGAGCCCACCCTCCTTTTCGCCAACAGTTGACTCCCAGCAGATGTTTGTAGTGGAGACATCGAATGTGAGCTTCCGCTATGGGCAGCAGGAGGCACTGCAAAACGTCAGCTTCTCGGTTGAGAGAAACCAAATCTTCGGGCTCTTGGGCCCCAATGGTGGAGGTAAGACCACCCTGTTTCGTATCCTTTGTACGCTTCTGGTTCCTGACCAGGGAACGGCGAAAGTGGCGGGTGTGGATGTGAAGGACAATCCTCATGAGGTCCGCCGTTTGATCGGGGTTGTTTTTCAATCCAATAGCCTGGATCTGGAACTGACGAGCGAGGAAAATCTGTTCCACCAGGGCCGTCTCTATGGACTTCGGGGAGGAGAGCTGAAAAGGCGTGTGGAAGCCTTGATGGGCCGCTTCGGATTGGAGAGCCGGAAACGCGATCTGGTCCGAACGCTTTCCGGTGGTCTGCGTCGCCGCTTGGAGCTGGTAAAAGGCCTGCTGCATAGTCCCCAGATTTTGATACTGGATGAACCCACCTCAGGATTGGATCCGGGGGCTCGGCTCGACTTTTGGCAACACTTGAAGACTCTACGCGCTGAAGAGGGAATCACCATTCTCTTTACCACTCACTTAATGGAGGAAGCCGCGCGATGTGATCACCTGGTGATCCTGAGTGGAGGCCAGGTGGTGGCCTATGGGACCCCAGCGGCCTTGAAAGAAAAAATCGGTGGAGATGTGATTGTCATTCAGACTCCGGATCCGGAGTCTCTCCGTGGTTTGATAGGGGAGCAGTTCGGCTGTGAACCGAGAGTGGTCGATGGGACCTTGCGCTTGGAACGCCCGCGGGGGTATGAACTGGCGGCCAAGATCATGGAAAGCTATCCACAGCAAATTGAAGCAGTCAGCGTGGGGAAACCGACCCTGGAAGATGTGTTTGTTCACGAAACCGGGCATCGCTTTGCAGAAAAAGGGTAGAAGGCGTCAGGAGTGTCGGCTTCATGCCTCATGCAACTTTTTGTAGCGGCCGTCGTGGTAGAGCAGAGGGCCCTTGTCAGGCTGAAGGACTTCAGTGCCCTTGACTTCACCCAAGACAATGGTGTGATCCCCGCCGGGAGACAGGCTGACGATCTCGCATTCCATTCTGGCCAGGACCCCTTCCAAAAGTGGTACCCCGGTTTCACCCGTCACGTAGTGACCTTGAGATCGATCCGTTCCTGCCAGGGCGAAGAAATCCGAGAGATCGGTCTGACCCTCGGCTAGAATGTTGACTCCAAATCTGCCACTCTCCTTGAAGTTGGCCAGTCCACTCAACTGATTATCCAGACAGACCAGAACCAGCGGCGGAGTCATCGAGACGGATGTGAAAGAGTTTACCGTCAGGCCATAGGGTTTGCCCTCCTTGTCCTCGGTCGTGACAATCGTTACGCCGGTGGCAAAACGACCCATCACCTCTCGAAGCTCTTCAGGTGTCACAGGCATCGACACAAGTCTCCTTCCTCTTTCATTGGGAAAGGGCTTCCTCCAGAGCCGGAGTAAGGACCTGAAGCGTGTGCTCGATATGGGATTCGCTGTGAGCTGCGCTGATGAACCATGATTCCAGCGCTGAAGGTGGCAAGTAGATTCCCCGATCAAGCAGAGCGTGAAAGAGGCGTGCGTAGAGTGCCCGATCGGTTGAAAAAGCGGTCTGTGAATCGTTCACCGGTTTGTCACAGAGAAAGAGGCTCAGCATGGAACCGACCCGGTTCACCTGGCCCGCGACCCCACAGCTGCGCAGGGCCTCGAGGATTCCTTCTTCCAGCGCTTTGCCTCTGATCTCCAGGAGAGCGTACAGCTCAGCTGTCAGCTTTCCCAGGGTGGCCAATCCGGCTGCCATGGCAACCGGATTGCCCGAAAGAGTTCCGGCCTGGTAAACAGGTCCCAGCGGTGCCACCAGTTCCATCAGCTCTCGACGGCCTCCATAGGCTCCCACCGGAAGCCCGCCCCCGATGATTTTTCCAAGACAGACCAAGTCCGGCTGGACATCATACAATTGGGCCGCCCCGCCGCGAGACACCCGGAAACCGGTCATGACCTCGTCGAAGATCAGGAGAGCTCCATAGCGTCGAGTCAGCTCACGTAGTCCCGTCAAGAAACCCTCGGCGGGAGGAACCACTCCCATGTTCCCGGCCACCGGTTCAACAATGACGGTGGCGATCCTCTCGCCCTCTTCCTTGAACAATCCCTCCACGCTATCGAGGTGGTTAAAGGGTGCCACCATGCTGTCCCGGGTCATTCCCGGGGGAACACCCGCACTGTCGGGCAGCCCGAAAGTGGCAACGCCTGAGCCCGCCTTAGCCAGCAGATAATCCACGTGCCCATGATAGTTGCCCTCGAACTTGACGATTTTAGTGCGGCCCGTGGCAGCTCGAGCCAGGCGAATGGCACTCATGGCTGCTTCGGTGCCCGAGTTGACGAATCGGAGCATCTCTATCCACGGCATTGCTTTGGTGATGATGTCTGCCAGGTGGAGCTCTCCTTCGTGTGGAGCACCGTAGGTGAGGCCCTTGCGGGCGGCTTCTTCTACTGCCCGGACCACGTCGGGATGACAATGCCCGAGTATCAGGGGCCCCCAGGAGCTCACGTAGTCCACATAGGAGTTTCCGTCCACGTCAGTCAGGATCGGCCCCTCTGCCTGGGCGATGAAGACGGGATCTCCCCCCACCGCTTGAAAGGCTCGGACCGGACTGTTGACGCCCGCAGGCATCAGCCTCTTTGCTTTCTTCATGAGATTTTTGGATCGGCTCAACTGCATGATGACCTCAGCGGGCGCAGTCATCCCCAAGTGGAGAGGATTTCGTCTTGTGGTCTGTAGATTGCCGTATAGATGGGTGTGTCTCGCAAGGTGTATTTTCGTCCTTCAGTGCTGCGGAGCACAGAGACCAGCTCAGAGAAGTGAGCCAGGTCCTCGGTTTCGTAAACCACCACGAATTCTTGATCCTGCAGGCCGGTTGAATAGAGAAGAAGCTGGGAGATTTCTGGATATTGGCGGCCTACTCTGATGTGTTCATTCATCATTCCCTGTCGAGTCTCTCTGTCCATCAAGTACCATTCAGAGGTCTTGAGGAAAGGGTAGATGACAAGATAGGGTTTGCGTTCGGCCTGAAACGGATTCAATTCTTGAGAGGACTTGCCGGTGGCGTAAAGGGAAGGCCGCGTGAATCCCCACAGGGTGTTGAGCGGTTTGAGATACTGTCGCCAGGAGGAGGTCGTGGAGGCAAAGCGCGTGAAGAAGCTGGCGGCTTGCCGGGGTTCATCAAGGTTGAGAGCACTCCAGATCATCAAGTCGCCTTCACAGCGAGTGGGAAAGATGTGATAGAGGAAAACCCGTTCAGCCAGCTGGGGGATCTGGGAGTTGAGCTGCTTGAGAAAGGCCTGCTGCTGTTTGGAGGTTTGCTGCCAAAAGAAATCCGTGAAGGTGAAAACGGTGTAATGGTTGAGTTGCCGGCCGGGCATTTTTGCTGTTCCCCTCTTCTTTGTCATAATGCTACTTCTCCTGCCCTCTTCGAGGGCGGACGATATCACAGTTTCTGGAAAGCTGCCCTTGAACTTGAGCGAGCTCAGGAATTATGGTTAAGCGAATGAACACCTCCCCTTGGTTTTCAGTGCTGCTGATGGGGACGCTTGTACCATCGCTTGCTTTTCAGGCCGCCGGAAGCGGAGAAGGAGAACAGGCCCAAAGTCAGCTTCTCTCCAGTATTCGGCAACTGAGCTTTGAAGGTCGTCGTGCCGGGGAGGGATACTTCAACCAAGACGGGTCCATGCTCATTTTCCAGAGTGAGCGCGAGCCGGGAAACCCCTTCTTTCAGATTTACCTGATGAACATGGAAACGGGCGATACTCGCCGCGTCAGCCCCGGTTTTGGCAAAACCACCTGTGCCTGGATCCATCCCCAAGGGGAAAAGGTGCTTTTTGCATCGACCCATGAAGATCCCAATGCACGCCTGAAGCAGGAGGAGGAGTTAAAACTGCGCGCTGCGGGCGAGTCTGGCCGCTATTCCTGGGACTACGATGAGTACTTTGACATTTTCGAAAGCGATCTCGAGGGAAGAAATCTGAAGAATCTCACCCGGGCTCGCGGTTACGACGCCGAGGGCTCCTTCTCGCCTGACGGAAGACTCATCGTCTTCTCGTCAAACCGCCATGCCTACACCGAAGAACTGTCCCCTCAGGATCAGAGCATCTTTGAGAGGGACAAATCTTATCTGGCTGATGTCTACATCATGAATGCCGACGGCACCCAGGTCCGGCGTCTGACCTATGCCAAGGGCTATGATGGGGGACCATTTTTCAGCCCGGATGGTCAAAAGATCGGTTGGCGGCGATTCTCCGAAGATGGCACTACCGCTGAAATTTATACCATGAATTTGGACGGTTCCCAGCAAAGGGAAATGACCCATTTGGGTGCCATGTCGTGGGCGCCCTATTTTCATCCTTCCGGTGACTATTTGATTTTCGCAACCAACCTCCAGGGATTTGACAACTTTGAACTCTACCTGGTGGATGGGGAGGGGAGGGGTGAGCCGGTTCGTGTCACCTTCAGGGAGGGCTTCGATGGTCTCCCCGTCTTCCACCCGGATGGAAGACAGCTCCTGTGGACAAGCAATCTCACCGTGAATCGGCAGTCACAGCTGTTTGCTGCCAGGTGGGATGACACTGAGGCTCGGCTGCTGCTGGGTTTAAGTGTCACTGTCGAGGAAGAAGGAGGGATCAGCGATGGGTCCAAGGACTTCGAGACCTTGCCCAACCTGGATGCCACCAGCCCGGAAATCAGCGCCCACGATTTGCGTCTCCATGTGAGCTATCTGGCCTCGGAAAGGATGGACGGACGTCTCACTGGAACCCAGGGCGCAAGGCGAGCATCAGAGTATGTGGCTGCCGCCTTCCAGTTTCTGGGGCTGGAGCCTGCGGGTGACAATGGAACCTATTTTCAAAACTTTGAGTTTACAGCCGGAGTTCTCCTGGGGCCTGACAATCACTTGAGAGAGACTACGGGAACTGCCTTACAGGATGAACCTGTGGTCGATCGGGACTGGCGGCCGCTGGCTTTTTCCAAAAGTGGCAGGATCGATCCAGCGGGAATCGCGTTTGCAGGGTACGGCATTGTTGCTCCCGGGTCAGATGAGCAAGACGAATATGATTCCTATGTCCATTTGGACGTTACCGACAAGTGGGTCCTGGTCTTTCGCTACCTGCCTGAAGATATTTCTCCAGAATTTCGGCAGCATCTGAGCCGTTACTCGAGCCTGCGTTTCAAAGCAATGGTGGCTCGAGATCTTGGGGCACGTGGACTCATCGTGGTCAGTGGTCCCAACTCACAAGTGAAAGGCCAGCTGGTAGGCCTCTCTTTTGATAGTTCGCAGGCCGGGGCCAGCATCGGCGTCATCTCCGTCACAGATGCTTTTGCCGGGCAGTTGCTGGAACCGGTCGGGGAAGGTCTGAAGGCCCTCCAGGACCAGCTGGACAGTGGCCAGTCGGTCCTGGGATTTGAGATCCCCGCTCTGGAGCTGGAGGTGCAAATCGATATTCGGAGAGAAAAGCGGACAGCTCGCAACGTGCTGGCACGTCTAAGGGGTGCGACCCGTCAGCGGGTGCCCCAAACGTCCGAGGAGGTCGTAGTGGGTGCCCACATCGATCATCTGGGCCACGGTCTGGGGGCCGGTTCGCTGGCTCGAGAAGAGGAGAGAGGCCAGATTCACTATGGTGCCGATGACAATGCTTCGGGTGTGGGCGGAGTGCTCGAGATCGCTCAATACCTGGTTAACCGGAAGGCGGAGGGAGCCTTGCCCATGAGGCGTGATTTGCTCTTGGCTGCCTGGTCAGGGGAAGAACTGGGCTTGCTGGGTTCCAGTCACTTTGTGGAAACTTTGTTGGAGGAAATAGGGTCTACCACCTTGGCATCGCAGATCGCAGCTTACCTGAATATGGATATGATTGGCCGTTTGAGAACGAGTCTTATTCTGCAAGGAGTGGGCTCGAGTTCCGTCTGGCCAGGAGAGACCGAGCGGCACAATGTTCCCATAGGATTGCCGATCGTAATCCAAAATGATAGCTACCTGCCCACCGACGCAACCAGTTTCTATCTCAAGGGAGTCCCGCTTCTGAGCGCTTTCACGGGTGTACACAGGGATTACCACACCCCTCGCGACACAGCTGACAAGATCAATTATGAGGGGGCGGAAAGGATCGTGCGCCTGATGGCGCGGATAACAGGTTCTTTGCTCACCAGCGAGAGTAGACCTGACTATATCGAGATGGAGAGGCCTGCAAGCTCCATGGAAAGGGCCGGTTTGCGCGCTTACCTGGGGACCATCCCTGACTACTCTCAAGGCGATCTCGCCGGGGTCAAGCTTTCCGGGGTGATGAAAGGAGGCCCCGCCGAGCAGGCGGGCGTCCAGGGCGGTGACGTCATCATTGAGCTGGCCGGTCGTACAATCGAGAACATCTACGACTACACTTATGCCATCGATGCTCTGAAGGTGGGAAGCGAGGTGAATCTCGTTGTGCTGCGGGGAAATCGCCGTGTCACCGTGACCGTGACTCCCACTTCCCGAGAGTGAGGGGGTCGCCGCCGAGGGCCCGCAGGCTAAAGCCTGCGGCTCTGATGGAGCTAGCAAAAACAAACAGAGCCGTGGGCTTCAGGCGAGCCTGTTCAGCCCACGGGCCATTTACGTTTTTGCGAGCTCGCTCATGAACTTGCCAGCCACGAGATCCGACAGCATTTTCACCAGGAGTGGATCGTCATTGGGCATCTGTGTGCGGGACAATCTCATGCCGATTTCTTTTGCCTGTGCCTGGGCGCTCACGTCCAGGTCGTAGAGAATTTCCAAGTGATCCATCAAAAACCCAATGGGAGCTAGCAGGCAAGTCTCCTTTCCCTCGGTTCGCAGATCCCGCAAGACGTCCTGCAGATTGGGTCCCAGCCAGGGCTCACTGCCACCCCCGTCACTCTGATAGGCGATTGTCCACTGGGATAGGCGGCACTTCTTGGCCAGCGCTTGAGCCGCCATCTCAAACTCATTCGTGTAAGGATCCTTCCATTCCTCGATTCGAGCCGGCAAACTGTGATTGGTGAAAATGACGGTGGGGGTTGTATCCTGGAGGTGGAGAGTCTCCTCGATTCGGCTCCTCCACAGCTCCAAAAAGAGGGGGTGGATATTCCAGTTTTGAACGAATGACCACTGGATTGGCTCGCCCAATTGCTGGTTGGATTCCCGAACAAGCCGATAATATCCCTCTGTGCTCAAGCGAGAGCGAAATGGGGCCAGTGCCACTGCAATGGCCTGTCTGACTCCGGAGTCCGCCATTTGAGACACCCTATCCTCAATAAATGGAGGAGAATGCTTCATGGCCAGGTAAACTCGGAAGCGCTCGGGAAAGCTCAGGTCCAGAGTATCTTGGAGCGCCGCAGCGATTTTTTCAGCGACACTGTACAGAGGAGAACCTCCTACCGAGTGATAGCGTTCCTTCAAGTTTTGAAATTCCTCTTGGGTGGGCTCTGTTTTGCGGTAGTACTGGAGGATGTGCTGTAGGTATCGAAAGATGGCTTGATCATCCAGCGAGGGCGCACTCCCATAGGCCATGATCAGCACACCCAGTGAACTGGACTTCATAGGTGTTCTTACCGGGAAGCGCCTTGTCCCACAGCCAGCATCCTTTCAAGGGCTCGCCGGGCGGGTCCAGCAACCTGAGCTGACACCTCAACCCGATGTTCGAGGTTCTCCAGAGTTGCCAGGATTTTGGGCAAGGTGATTCTTTTCATGTGAGGGCAAAGATTACAGGGGCGGATAAACTCAACTTCAGGAAATTCCACGGCTACATTGTCACTCATGGAGCACTCCGTGACCATGACCACGCGCTTGGGCCGTTCTTGGCCAACGTGGCGAATCATGGCTGAAGTGGAGCCGACGAAGTCGGCTTCAGCCAAAACGTCGGGGGGACACTCCGGATGGGCCAGGATTTCAATGTCCGGGAACTGTCGGCGGTAGACAGAAAGCTCCTCGGCGGTGAAACGCTTGTGCACCTCACAGTGACCCTTCCAGATGATGATATCGACTTTTGTGAGACCAGCGATGTGGAGGCCCAGAAATTCATCGGGCAGGAAAATCACCCGCTCACTGCCCAGCGATTCCACTACCTCCACAGCATTGGCCGAGGTACAGCAGATATCTGACTCGGCCTTCACGGCTGCCGAGGTGTTCACGTATGTCACCACGGGAACTGCCGGGTATCGTTGACGCAAGAGTCGAACGTCCTCGGCCCGAATCGATGCGGCCAGCGAACAGCCAGCCTCAAGGTCAGGGATGAGAACGGTCTTTTCAGGATTGAGTAACTTTGCCGTCTCAGCCATGAAATGGACCCCACAGAGAACAATCACCTCGGCGTCGGTTTCCACCGCCCGGCGCGCCAAGGCCAAGGAGTCACCGCTGAGGTCAGCAACACCGTGAAAGATTTCCGGGGTTTGATAATTGTGGGCCAGGATAATCGCGTTACGCTGCTGTTTCAATTCGTTGATAGCCGCAATGAGAGGCGCATGAACCGACCACTCTATTTCGGGAATGACAGTGCGCAAGCGTTCGTAAATGGGTGCCGTCGCATGAGCCACCTCCGGCGTGTAAGAAAGCTCAGACACTCCCACCGATGGTTCAGATCCATGTGTCGCAGTCATCGCTAAACACTCCTTATGCTCCAAAATGAATCAATAGTGGAGACTATTTCAAACAGTGGTCCGCCCTGTGCCGACCCAAACACACTCTTATGCTAAAAGTGAGTATAACTCACTCGTCTCTCCCTGATCAAGCAGATCATCTCCTTTTGCTTACTTTCGAAGCGTGCCACTGGTTGCACCGGGAAGACCCACACCGGGAGCCGGGCGTTCTCGGAGCACTTCATGCCGGAAGCGAAAAAGCATGGCCGGTCGGCCCCGGGTCTTTGGGGCAAACTGGTCGGTTCCTTCCACTAGCCCTCCCTTTTCCACCAAGCGCCGAAAGTTCTGCTTGTGTAAACGGACTCCTGCCAGAGCTTCCACCACTCGCTGAAGTTGCAAAAGGGTAAAGGCGGACGGAAGCAGCTCGAAGACCACGGGACGATACTTGATCTTGCCCCGCAGCCGGCCCAGCGCGGTAGCTAAGATTCGCCGGTGATCCAGTGCCATCGGTTGACCGAGAAAGTGAGTTTGGGATTCCCCAGAGGAATCTTCAGAAATATCTCGAGATTTTTTTCTGGACTCTCTCCTCCAGAACCTGTCCCGTGCCTGTTCAGCCACGAGACCAGCCTCATACAGGAGCTCGTAGCGTTCCAATACCCGCTCTTCGTCCCAGGTTGCACCTCTGAGACCAAAAGCAATCTCGATCCTTTCCTGGCGGCTACGGCGCATAACAGGATCGCGGGTTTTTTTCACCCAGCGAGTCAGGGCGGGAGCGATCCGCTCATTGATCATGGGTGGGTGGTTTGAGAGCCACTGTTCCCAGGGGAGATAGTCATACCAGTCACGCCAGCTGGCTTCTCCTCGAACGGAGAGCTGCCCCTCTCTCACCAGGGCCAGATAGGGGACGGAGATGACCCGCGGTCCCC
>SMUX01122512.1_pt1 | contig 11713 bp, 9 predicted proteins | sample 2456431 | NCBI WGS metagenome assembly SMUX01 (sample SAMN11095930, study PRJNA526329) | marine sediment metagenome | biome: Marine sediment; feature: Surficial sediment; material: Deep marine sediment; isolation source: Hadal surficial sediment | place: Pacific Ocean | collected 2014-11 | depth 0-1... | reverse complement strand
CGGCCCAAATACCGCCCGGCCATTTACCGCCACCCGGCGAGTGTCGCATTTGGTTTCCCGATCGTCCGGCAGGCCACCAGCCACCGCCGGGCCCCTGTGGAACCCTCAGGTACAACGTTCCACCCGGCGCCAGGCTAATCTATGGCGGGCCAGGGCGCGGCGGCGGGCAGTGGCTGGCCGAGCCCGAGATTGCCGCTCCCGAAGTCGGATACAGGGCCAGGTATCCCGACATCGACACCGGCACCTGCAACCGGGGCCTGAGCAACCAGCAGCTTTTCGGCGGGGCGCTTGGGGCCATCGTCGGCGGCCTGCTGGGATCGAAGGTCGGCAAGGGCTCGGGCAAGCTGGCGGCGACGGCGGCCGGCACCCTCCTGGGCGCGCTGGCCGGCGCCTCGATCGCCCAGTCGATGGACACGGCGGATAACGAGTGTATCAGCAAGGCGCTCGACGCCGCGCCCGACCACAAGGAGATTGCCTGGCGCAACCCCGACGCCGACGCCCAATACAAGGTGACGCCGGTCAGGAGCTACGAGAATCGCGCCGGGCGGTACTGCCGCGAATACATCACCGAGGCGGTGATCGGCGGCCGGACCGAGAAGGTCTACGGCACCGCCTGCCGCCAGCCCGACGGCGCCTGGCAGGTAGTGAGTTGAGTATCGCTCGCCGCCGCCGGGCCCTCGCGGCGGTGGCTCTGGCGTTCCTGCTCGGGGCGTGCACGGCGAGCCCATACCCGACCACCGGCGGCGTCGCCCACGGGGCCGGCAGGCCCTACCAGGTGGACGGCGTCTGGTACGTGCCGAGACACGACCCCGGCTACGCCGCCGTCGGGCGCGCCTCGTGGTATGGCGAGCCTTATCACGGCCGGCGCACGGCGAGCGGTCAGATCTTCGATATGTACGCCTTCACCGCGGCCCATCCGACGCTGCCCTTCGGCACCCGGGTGCGGGTCACCAACCTCGAAAACGGCCGCTCCCTCGTCGTCGTCATAAACGACCGTGGTCCCTTCGTAAGGGGACGGATCATCGACGTCTCCAGGCGCGCCGCGCGGCAACTCGGCTTCGAGCGCAAGGGCACGGCGCCCGTCCGTGTCGAGGTCGCCGGGTAAGCCCGGGGCCTGTTCCCGGCGCCGCTTGCGCCAACCGGCGCCTGATTTTTCGGCGAATCCAGCGCCTTCTCATGTGATATAACAGTTTCGCCCGGGTTCCGCGCGCCAGAGCCGCCGGGGCTGGAAAGGGAGAAGCCGCCGGGGTCGGAAAGGGAGTGGGGCGAAATTGAACGAGACGCCGACCGTGCTTGATGTCAAGGGCCTCAAATGCCCGCTGCCGGTGCTGAGGGCCAACAAGGCCATCAAGCCGCTGCCGGCGGGGGCCGTTCTGGAGATTCACGCCACCGACCCGGGGACGGTCGAGGATTTCAAGGTCTATTGCGACACCACCGGCCACGAGCTCGTCGAGTCGCGCGAGGAAGAAGGGGTCTACAGTTTCGTCATCAGGAAATCGGCGTAATCGAGAAGTTCCCGAGCGGGCCTGGCCGTCGCCGCCTATGCCTCCCAAGGCCGATATCCCCGGCCGATCACTACTGAGCGGGGGCGGGGGCCTCATGCGCGGTGGGCTCGGCCTGGCCCATGCGCCTGACCAGCAGGGATAAGAGCGGCGGAATGATCAAGAGAGTCAGCACCGCCGATAAGGCGAGGCCGCCGATGATCACCGAGCCGAGACCGCGGTAAAGCTCGGACCCGGCGCCCGCGAACGCCACCAGCGGCATCATGCCGAACACCGTCGTCAGGGTCGACATGAAGATCGGCCTGATCCGGGTGCGGGTCGACGACAGGATGGCTTCGGCCGGCGCCATGCCCTCGTTGCGTACATTGTGCAATGTATAGGTCACCAGCAGGATGGCGTTGTTGACCACCGTGCCGATGAGGATGACGAAGCCCAGTATCGTCAGCATGTCGAGCGGCTGGTAGACGAACTGGTTGAGCACGTAAAGACCAAGCACGCCGCCCGCCGTCGCCAGCGGCACCGAAAGCATGATGATCAGGGGATAGAAGAAGCTTTCCAGCAGCACCGCCATGACCAGGAAGACGATGAGAATGGCGACGAGCATGTCGAACTTGAGCGCGTTCCAGGTCTTGGTCAGGTTGTCGGCGGCGCCGGACAGCCTGATCTTGACGCCCGGCGGCAGCCCCTCCTTGCGGAGCACATCCACCACGTCGGACCTTATTTTCTCGATCGTCGTTTCCAGGGGAATCTTCTTCGCCGGCCTGATCTGCAGCGTCACGTAGCGGGTGCGGTCGAGGTGCCATACCTGTGTCGGCCCGGCGGTCACCTTGATATCGGCGAGGGAACTGACCGGCACGATCTTGCCCGATTTGGTGACCACCGGCAGGTTGCCGATACCCTGGGTCTGGCGCACGATGTCCTTGGGTCCCCGGAGCGTCAGGTCGAGCCGCCTGTCGCCCACCGTGATCTCGGCGATCCTGAGGCCGTCATTGTACACGTCCACCGTCTGCCCCAGTTCCCGCGCGGTGACGCCGGCGTCGGCGAGGCGCAGCTGATCGGGTACAATGCGAATTTCCGGCGCGCCGAGTTCGAGGCCGGGACGGGGCCTGACCCGGTGACCCTCGCTGCGCGGCAGGACCTGGCGCAGAATATCGTCGGCGCGGCGCGCCACGTCCAGATTGTCCTCGAGCTCCGGCCCCGAAATGTCCAGCCGGATCGAGCGCGAACCGCCGATCCCGCGCGAGAACAAAGATGACTGGCGAATGGCGCCGCGGGTGCCCGGCTCCCTCAGGACCGGCTCCTCGAGGATGGGCACCAATTCGCCCGCGCGCGCCGGGTCGACGGCGCTGGCGCCGATGAAGGTCCGGTCGTTCCGGGCGATGAAGAAGAAATTCTTGATCTTGGGGGGCTCGCCGGGCTTGCTTTCGGGGCCCGAAACCGAAGCCCAGAGGGGCCGGACCGCATCCTCGATCCTCTCCGCCACCTTCTTGGTGGCCTCGAGGTTGTATCCCGGCGGCGGCGTGATGTGACCCCAAACGAAATTGCGATTGCCGTCGGGCAGGAAATCGAGGGGCGGCAGCGCCCACAGGGTGAACACCGACGCGCCGCCGCAAACCACCGCGACGACAACCAATGCCGCGACCTTGGAACGGGTGACGCCGCGGGTGACCAGCATCACGGCGGCGACGAATCCCCTGGCGAGGGGGTCGATCACGGGCAGCGACAGCCTGCGTCCCTTGTCTTCCCCGACATTCCTGAGGAGGCGCTTGGATAGGGCGGGAACGACGGTGGCCGAGACCACGAGGGACAACATGACGGCAACCGAGATCGCCACCGCGATGTCGCGGAACAGCTGGCCGACCTGGAGCTCGAGTAGCAGGATCGGCGCGAAGACGACGACGGTCGTCAGCGCCGAGGCGACGACCGCCGGCCACACCTCCTTGGTGCCCCTGTAGGCGGCTTCCACCGGAGGTCTCCCGAGCTGGCGGTGGCGGTATATGTTTTCCAGCACGACGATCGCCGCGTCCACCACCATGCCGACGGAAAATGCGATGCCGGCCAGCGAAATCACGTTGATCGAGCGCCCGAGCATCGCCATCGCCACGAAGGCGCCGACGACCGATACCGGGATGGCGAGGGAAATCACCAGCGTCGCGCCGAAGGAGCGCAAAAACAGCATCAGGACCAACGCCGCCAGGGTGCCGCCGACCCAGATGTTCTGCTGCACCAAATCGATGGCCGAGGTGATGTAGACCGTTTCGTCGTAGACCTGGGTCAGGTTGAGCCTCTCGCTGGGCAGGGCGAACTCGTTCAGCTCCTTGACGGCGGCGCGGATGCCCTTCATGACCTCGATCACGTTGGCGCCGGTCTCGCGCACCGCCCGAAGGGTGATGGTGTCTTCCCCAAGATAGCGGCGGTAACTGGTGGGTTCCTTGTAGCCGAACTCGATATCGGCGATGTCGCCCAAGGTGACCCGGGCGATGGCGCCGGTGACGGGATTCACCTCGGTTCTCAGCACCACGGCGCGGGCCTGGGCCGCGGTCCTGATCTCGCCCTCGGTGCGCACCAGATAGCGGCGCTTGCCCTCGTCGACGGTGCCGGCCGAGAACGAGGCGCTGGCGCTGCGAACCTTGGAGCCCACTTCCGGTATGGTCAGCCCATAGCGGGCCATGCGCTGGGGATCGATGACGATCCTGATCTCACGCCGGCTGCCGCCGCTGGCGTCGACGCCGGCGACGCCGGGAACCCTGCTGAGCCGCTCGACGACCACGTCCTCGATGAACTCGCCGTAGGTCTCGATGTCCCGATTGTTGCCGGGGTCGCGCCGGATGGCGAAATAGGCGATCGGGGTGTCTTCCGACCCGCGGGTCAGCAACCTAGGCTCGCCGGCCTCGGCCGGTAGATCGGAGATGCCCGCCAGGCGATTGGAGACCAGCAGCAAGCCCTTGTCGATGTCATAGCCGACCCTGAATTCGAGCCGGATGCGCGAATCGCCGGGGCGCGAGCGGGAAGAAAACTCGAGCACCCCTTCGATGCCGCCGAGCTCTTCCTCCAGCCGGTTGGTGATCTCCCGCTCGACCTCGACCGGCGCCGCGCCGCGCCATTTGGTACGGATGTCGATGATGGGACGGCGCACGTCGGGCGTCAGTTGTATGGGAATGGTCTTGAGCGCCACCAGGCCGAAGACGATGATCGCCAGCACCCCCGCCATGACCGCCGTCGGGCGCTTGATGGCGATGTCGATGAGGTTCATCGCGTGTTAGGATCCGCCACCGGTTCGGCCGCGGGTCCCGCCACCGGACTTGCCGCCGGAGGCGCCGTCGATGCGGACCCGCTTGCCGTCACGCAGCCGTTCGTTGCCGCGTACCACCACCATTTCGCCGACCTCGAGGCCGCTCAACACCTCGAAGCGCCCCCCGACCGCCTCGCCGAGGTGGACCTTGCGCGCCCTTGCCCGGCGCTTCTCGACGACGAAGACGATCTGGTTGCCCCGGCTGTTCACCACCGCATCCTTATGGACGGTTACGACCATGCGCTTCTTGCCGATCGGCAGATGCAGGGTCGCCGTCTGGTTGGCGGCGAAACGCATGTCGGTGCCGTTGAACGCCGGCACGAAGCGGACGATGCGGGTGCGGGTGCGGGGGTTTTCCTCGGGCACCACGGCGCGGACCGTGGCCCGGTGGCGGGTTTTGTCCTCGAGCTCGAAGTCGACCTCGACCCCGGATACGAGGCCCGAGATACGGTTGGAGGGAACGTCGGCCTCGAATTCCAGATCCTCGTCGCTGACCAGGGTGACGACCGGCTGCCCCTCCTTCAGGTAGGCGCCGGCGATGGTATGGCGCACGGTCACGACGCCGTTATAGGGCGCCCGAATCAAGGTGTATCTAAGATCGACCTCGGCCATCCGCAGGTTCGCCCGGGCGCTCCTGAGTTGCGCCTCGGCCTCGGCGACGCTGGTCTGGTAGCTGGTCACGTCCAGGCGCTTGTCCTCAAACCGCGCCTGGGAGAAGGCGGGAGACTTGCGCAACCGTCCGAGGCGGCGCAGCTCCTGTTTCGCCAGCGCCAACTTGGCCTTGGCGGTGGCGATCTTGGCCTTGCTTTCGGCGACCTTCGCCGCCTTGAGCTCGCGTTCCCATTTGAGCCGGTCGGACACCAGGACCGCCAGCACCTCGTTCTTCTTGACGTAATCGCCGACATCGACCTTGACCACCGCCACCGGCGCCTCGATGCGCGAGGCCACGACCCCGGCCTGGCGCGCCACCAGCCGGCCGATGATGGGCATGGTCTGAACCATCGGCTCGATCTTGACCGCGTCCACCTGGACCAGGGTGCCGCGCTTTTCCTTGCCGTCCTTCTTGGCGTCGACAGGGCCGGCGGCGGAAAACGCGATCGCCAGCGCCGCGGTCACCGCCGTCAGTTTGAGAAGAAGCTTGATCATGTCTTAGGCTTCGGTCCCTTGCTTGCGGATTCCCGTAACTCGGCGGATTCCTGTTGATCGAAGGACACATTAACCATTCGCGGCTGAACGCAACATGAACGGCTGAGACCGGCCGGCCGTGGTCACCTCACCCTGACCAGGAGCCAAGCACTCGCCCGGCCCAAGTCATGTTTGATCGTCCCATCGCCTATTTTACGCCATTTTGCGATATTTGTGGCCCTAATTCGGGTTCTGTCAATCGGCTTCTCCGGCCCGGCCAAGCCGTGCCGGCGCTAGAATTGGCCCTGACCCGCGGCTTTTCAGGCGGTTCTGCCGAAGTGACTGGCGGTGGCGGCGCAAGCGCCGCTAGAATGGGCGTTCCCGACCAAGCCCCAAAAGGGTTTACAATAAATGACGACGCTGATTTTCACCCACCCCGCCTGCGTAGAGCACGATCCCGGCGCCTTTCACCCCGAATGCCCGGCGCGGCTCAAGGCCGTCCTCGACGCGCTCAAGACGGAAGAATTCAAGGATCTTCAATGGCGTGACGCGCCCCGCGCCGAGACCGATCAACTGACCCGCGTCCACCCCAGGGATCATGTCGATCGGGTGCTGTCGCTGGTGCCCAAGGAGGGCCATTACTCCCTGGATCCCGATACCGTGCTTTCGCCGTCATCGGGCGAGGCCGCCCTTCGCGCCGCCGGCGCGCTTTGCGCCGCGGTGGATGCGGTCGTGGCGGGCGAGGGGCAAAACGCCTTTTGCGCCGTCAGGCCCCCCGGACATCATGCCGAAGCGGCCCGCGCCATGGGCTTCTGTCTGTTCAACAACGTCGCCGTCGGGGCCTTGCACGCCCGCGAGCAACACGGTCTCGCACGCGCCGCCGTGATCGACTTCGACGTCCACCACGGCAACGGCACCCAGGCAACTTTCGCCCATGATGCCGAACTGTTCTACGCCTCCACCCACCAGTTCCCCCACTATCCCGGAACGGGGTCGGCGGATGAACAGGGCGTCGGCAATGTGGTGAACGCGCCGTTGGCGCCCAATACCGGGTCGGTAGAGTTCCGCCAAGCCATGAACGATCGCATCCTGCCGGCGCTTCGTGATTTTGCGCCCGACTTCACCTTCATATCCGCGGGCTTCGATGCCCACGCGGCCGATCCGCTGGCGCAACTCAATTTGGTGGAGGAGGACTTCGCCTGGGCGACGCGGGAGATCATGGACATCGCCGAGGCGAGTTCGAAGGGCCGGGTGGTGTCGACTCTCGAAGGGGGCTATGACCTCGGTGCGCTGGGATCGTCGGCCGCCGCTCACGTCAGGGTCCTGATGTCGGGATAGTGCACTGGGGGGTTCGGCTTGCCCTCGGGCGCGCGTAGGCCTAGACTTCGCGCAAATTTAGGGGACCACATGGCCAAACGCTCTTCGGCCGACGCCATTCCGGAAGACATCGCGCGCCTGAGCTTCGAGGACGCGCTCGCGGCGCTCGAAAAGATCGTCCGCGAACTCGAGGAGGGCAAGGTGAAGCTGAACGACGCGATCGCGGCATATGAACGCGGGGCCATGCTCAAACGTCACTGCGAGGCGAAACTTTCCGAGGCCAAGGCCAAGGTGGACAAGATCGAACTGGGCCCCCAGGGCACGGTCCGCACGGCAAGCGCCGAAATCGACTGAGGGCGAATTGGACCGGCTGCGGGAAAGCATGGCCGAGGCCGCCCAGGCCGTCGAAGAGGTCATCGGAGATTTGTTGCCCGAGGAGGCCGGCGGCGCCGAGACGCGTGTTTTCGAGGCCATGCGCTATGCGATCCTCAATGGCGGCAAGCGCTTTCGGCCCTTTCTCGTATTGAGTGCCTCCCGATTGTTCAACGTCGCCCAACGCTGCGCGTTCCGCGCGGCGGCGGCGGTCGAGATGGTGCACAGCTATTCCCTGGTCCATGACGATCTGCCGTCGATGGACGATGACGATCTCAGGCGCGGCAAACCGTCCTGTCACGTCAAGTTCGACGAGGCGACCGCGATCCTCGCTGGTGATGCGCTATTGACGCTGGCTTTCGAGGTCTTGGCCGGCGACGCCACCCATTCGGACCCCGCCGTGCGTTGCGAACTGGTGTTGGGGCTTGGCGGCGCTTGCGGCGGCCAGGGCATGGTCGGCGGGCAGATGATCGACTTGATTTCCGAGCACCAGGCCCTTGATATCGGCACCATCTCGCGCATGGAACGGCTCAAGACCGGCGAACTGATCGCCTTTTCCTGCGAGGCCGGGGCCATATTGGGCAAGGCGCCGGCGCCCGCGCGCCATGCGCTCAGGGCCTATGCCCACGACCTCGGCCTCGCCTTCCAGATCATCGACGACCTCCTGGATGAGGAAGGCAGCGAGGCCGACATCGGCAAGTCCGTCGGCAAGGACGCGGCGGCGGGAAAGGCGACGTTCGTCTCCATCCTCGGGCCCGACCAGGCCCGGGTTCAGGCGGAGATGTTGGCCGGCCAGGCGGTGCAACATCTTGATTTATTCGAAGAAAATGCCGACCTTTTGCGTCAGGTGGCCGGTTTCGTGGTCGAGCGGCGCGGTTGACGGGGGATCAGAAGTGGCACCAATGAGCAAAACGCCGTTACTCGACAAGATCGATGTACCTGGTGATCTGCGCCGTTTGGCGGAGGCGGATCTTCGCCAGCTGGCGGATGAGTTGCGGGCCGAGATGATCGACGCGGTATCGATCACGGGGGGTCATCTGGGGGCCGGTCTTGGCGTCGTCGAGCTGACGGTGGCGCTTCATTACCTGTTCGATACGCCGAACGACAAGCTGGTCTGGGACGTCGGCCACCAGGCCTATCCGCACAAGATTCTGACCGGGCGTCGGGACCGCATCCGCACCCTTCGCCAGGGCGGCGGCTTGTCGGGCTTCACCTTCCGCGCCGAGAGCGAATACGACGCCTTCGGGGCGGCGCACGCGGCGACGTCGATCTCGGCGGCGTTGGGGATGGCGGTGGGGCGCGATCTCAAGGGCGAGGGCCATAACGTCATCGCGGTGATCGGCGACGGCGCGATGAGCGCGGGGATGGCCTATGAGGCGATGAACAACGCCGGCTCGATGGATGCGCGCCTCATCGTGGTGTTGAACGACAACGACATGTCGATCGCGCCGCCGGTGGGGGCGATGAGCGCCTATCTGTCGCGTCTGATCTCGTCCAAGTCGTACCGATCGCTACGCCATGTGGCGATGCTGATGGCGGAGAAGTTCCCGCGTCCGATCGAACAGGCGGCGAAGCGGGCGGAGGAGTACGCGCGTGGCCTCCTGGCCGGCGGCACGCTGTTCGAGGAGTTGGGTTTCTTCTATATCGGGCCGCTGGACGGCCACAATCTGGAGCATCTTCTTCCGGTCCTGAAGAACGTCCGCGATTCGCGGGAGCCGGGCCCGGTTCTGGTCCATGTGGTGACCCAGAAGGGGCGTGGCTATGCGCCGGCGGAGGCGGCGGCGGAGAAGTATCACGGTGTCGGCAAGTTCGACGTCGTGACCGGCAAGCAGGCGAAGGCGACGCCGAAGGCGCCGAGCTACACCAAGGTGTTCGCCGAGGCGTTGATGGCGGAGGCGGAGCGGGACGCGAGCATCGTCGCGGTGACGGCGGCGATGCCGTCGGGGACGGGTCTCGACCTGTTCGCCGAGAAGTTCCCGGATCGATGTTTCGACGTCGGCATCGCCGAGCAGCACGCGGTGACGTTCTCGGCCGGGCTGGCGTGCGCGGGGATGAAGCCGTTCGCGGTGATCTATTCGACGTTTCTGCAGCGCGCCTACGACCAGATCGTGCACGACGTCGCCATCCAGCGCCTGCCGGTTCGCTTCGCCATCGACCGCGCCGGTCAGGTCGGGGCGGACGGTCAGACCCATGCGGGAGCGTACGACATCGCCTATCTCGGCTGCCTGCCGGGCTTCGTGGTGATGGCGGCGGCGGACGAGGCGGAGCTGGTGCACATGGTGGCGACTTTGGTGGCGATCGACGACCGTCCGTCGGCGCTGCGCTATCCGCGCGGCGAGGGGTTCGGCGCCGCCTTGCCGGAGCGCGGCGAGGTCCTGGAGCTGGGCAAGGGGCGGGTGCTGCGCGAAGGGACGGCGGTGGCGCTGCTGAGCTTCGGCGCGCGCCTGCACGAGTGCCTGGCGGCGGCGGACGAGCTTGGCGCCTATGGGCTGTCGGCGACGGTGGCGGACGCGCGTTTCGCCAAGCCGCTGGACGAGGCCCTGGTGTGCGCCCTGGCGCGCCAGCACGAGTTGCTGATCACCATCGAGGAAGGGGCGATCGGCGGCTTCGCGACCCAGGTTCTGCACTGCCTGGCCCATGCGGGGCTGCTGGAGAACGGCCTCAAGGTGCGGCCGATGACGTTGCCCGACCGCTTCATCCACCACCACACGCCGAAGGCCCAGTACGAGGAGGCCGGCCTCGATGCCCGCGCCATCGTCGCCACGGCGCTCGACGCCTTCGGCCGGGCCGCCGAAAAGGCGCCCGCACGCGCCTGAGTGGTGACCAAGCCCCCCGCGGCGCAGGAAATTCTCCTCGGTCCGGACGCGGCGCCGGCCGGCGCCGGAGACGGGACCGCCTCCGGTATATTGACCTCCCCCTCCCGGGTTGACGACCGGTCCGGCGCCTCTCTCAGCGAACAGCTCGATGCCATCGTCGCCAATGGCAGCACCTCGTTTTTCTGGGCCATGCGGTTGTTGCCGAGAACCAAGCGCGAGGCGATGTTCGCGGTCTACGCCTACTGTCGCGCCGTCGATGACATCGCCGACGGAGACGCGGCGCCCGAGGTCAAACTGGCCGGGCTCACCGCCTGGCGCGAGGAAATCGACCAGCTCTTTCAGGGCCGGCCCCATCATCCGATCACCCGCGCCTTGCGCCGGCCGGTCGAGACCTATGGCCTCGCCAAGGAAGATTTCCTGGCCTTGCTGGACGGCATGGAGATGGACGCCACCAACCGGATGGTGGCGCCGAGCTTGGCCGAGCTCGAACTTTACTGCGACCGTGTCGCCGGCGCCGTGGGTCTTTTGTCGGTGCGGATTTTCGGTGTTTCGGGGCCCGCGGCCCGCACCCTTGCCCTGACCCTTGGCCGGGCGCTGCAACTCACCAATCTTCTGCGCGATCTTTTGGAGGATGCCGAGTTGGGCCGGCTCTACCTGCCGCGTGAACTGCTCGAGGCCCACGGCATCGAGACCCGCGATCCCGCCGCCGTGCTGCGCCACCCCGCCTTGGCCGCGGTGTGCGGCGATCTCGCCGAAGTCGCCGGAGAGCGCTTCGCCGACGCCCGCGCGGCGCTTCGCGACCGCCCGAGGCGCGCGGTCAGGCCGGCGCTCGTGATGATGAACGTCTATCGCCGGATGCTCGACCGGTTGGTGCGCCGTGGCTGGGACCGGCTCGACCAGCCGGTACGCCTGCACGCGGCCGAGAAATTCTGGCTCGCGCTTCGTTACGGCATCTTTTAGCTCGGATGTTTCATGCAGGGCCGGCGCAAAACCGTTCGGCGGAGGAGGGTACAAAGCGTCTCTTGTCGAAAGACGGATCGAGCCCTTGAAGTAAAACACTCAACACCCCCCCGACGGAGCGCCTTCATGAAATATTCGGGCTAAGCGGCGATGGCGGCAGCGCATGTCATCGGCGCGGGCCTTGCCGGACTCGCCGCGGCGGTCCGTCTGGCGGCGGCCGGGCAAAAGGTGTTCCTGTACGAGGCGGCCGGTCATGCCGGTGGGCGCTGCCGCTCGTTCGATGATGCCGCGATCGGCCGGCGAATCGACAACGGCAACCATCTGATCCT
>SMUX01093171.1_pt1 | contig 11715 bp, 10 predicted proteins | sample 2456431 | NCBI WGS metagenome assembly SMUX01 (sample SAMN11095930, study PRJNA526329) | marine sediment metagenome | biome: Marine sediment; feature: Surficial sediment; material: Deep marine sediment; isolation source: Hadal surficial sediment | place: Pacific Ocean | collected 2014-11 | depth... | reverse complement strand
CCACGCGACTTCCGCACACTCTCCCGAGCCCTTGAATACCATGCTCAGAGCGTCTTTCAGCGGAAAATTCTCAACCATGTATTTGAGACCGGGGCCACACGAAGGCAGCTCGTCAGCCGGCAGGTTTTGCAAGCGCACGTGCCAGGCCGCGACACCTGCACCAGCCGCCGCTATCAGGCCAACGAAAATACTATAGACTCGCCCACCGGTTGAACCCGGATGATGCAAGGCGGCGAGCAGGAAGATGATGCCAAGAAAAATGACGGCAATGCGCTGAAAAATACAAAGTGGACACGGATCCAGCAGCAGCACGTGTTGTGAGTAGAGCGCGAATCCCATCATGGCGCCACAAATTAAAGCACCTGCGAAATTCAGTAGCCGTCGGTTTGGAATAGTCACGAACATCGTATTTCCTGCTAGTCGAAATTGAACTCAACGTCGAGCTGAATGCGATTGTAGTCGTGCTCGATGCTTTGAAAACCTTCGATCATATTCACAAACAAAGTTCCAGCGAAAAATATATTATCGGAATACGCGTACCGGGCTTTGAGAATATGTCCCCTGGCATCGGTCCCGCCGCCGCCGAAATCAGAGTCATTGAAGGTAGCGATCAGCGCATCTGCCTCAATATCCTGATACATCCAGGCAAATTCCATCTCACGCGGCTGCCTGGCAGCGCCCATTGTTGCGCCAAACGCATAGGCCGTGTCCTCACGACCCACTTCACTGTTGCGCGTGTAATGTCCGAATATCTGCAGCGGCCAACCGCCGACAGCGGTATCCAGTTGCAAAAATAGCTCGGTATTCTTGTAGTCAAAACCATAGTCGCCATTATTATCAACCGTATTGCCCTTCGCCCTGCCATCATAAAACGGCTCATTCCCGATGGTGTTGGTATACCCGAAGTAACCGATTCCTGCGGTCAACTTGGTCGCCTCGCCGACGGGAAGTATCAATCCCACCTGAGCGGCATACAACAATGAATCATCAGTGGCGCTGCGTTCCTCCGCCAGGAACCCGGCCAGTGTGCCAAAGAACATACCGGAACTGTATTTGGCCGCGACGCCTTCCGGGCGCAGATCGTTGTCCCAAACGAGAGGAACTCTCCCCGCTCTAAACAGCGGATTTTTCATCTTGCCGACATTGATGGATAACGAATCGCTGACACGCCAATCGACGTACGCAAGATCAAGGCCGATGTCCTTGGTGGAGAATCCGTCATCAAATGTCTGGTTAGTCGACACCGGGTCGCCGCCACCTGTCGCCAGCTGCATGACGACCTCAATGTCATCGCGAATATCAACTTTGAATCCGAATCGGGCACGAAATCGCATCCGATTGCGTTGCTCGAAGCCTTCCTCATCGATAGCTTCGTAACGCAGCCTGAAGTCGCCATTGAAATTGACACGGTCGGTCCGGCCACCTTCTTCCGCATACAGAGGCACTGACAGAAACAGCAATGACGAAAATACTGTGAACGCCGATGAACCTGTTGTCATTACTTTTGAAGTCCTGGCTTTTCCGCGACCTTTTTTCGCAAATATGCCGGGTCGATGTCCTGCGGAGAAACCGCTGCGGCGTTCCCAGCCAGCGCCAGCAGAAACCTGGCGCGCGGGTGGATAATTCTGGATTCTTCGCGAAAAAATAGCCGGTTGCAATGCATGAGTCCCGGGTAACGCTGCCAGCCGAAACCTGCTGCAATTCGGCGCTTCTTGCCTTTCTCGTCCAGCCCCACTATCCGTTTTTGATTCTGCAGATGCTCGTCACCAATGAGCACTGGCGAATCATCGTCACCGCGCGCGAAATAAGCAAAATATACTTCGTTCATGTGAGCGTCCTGGGCGACGGCAACATTGTCCGCATCGGACTCGGCCAGGACTTCTGCGGCTACTGCTGCCAACGATGACACTGGAATTATTTTCAGGCCGGCACCGTGCGCCAGCCCCTGCGCGACCGAGGCCGCAATTCGCATGCCGATAAACGATCCGGGACCGTTTCCGAGAACGATCGCATCGAGTTCCGAGAGTTTAGTCTCGCCCTCCTCCAGCACCGCACGAATCATCGGCATGAGGAGGCGTGTATGCGCGCGAGCCTGTTCCTCATGGCGCTCGAAAATTTTATCGCCGATTTGCAGCGCCACCGTGCAGGCGATCGATGAGGTATCCAGAGCCAGCCGCCTCATGCTGCGGCTCCATTGCGTTGATGCGCAGCGAGAAAACTCGACACCTCATTCAATGCCGAGGTCGATGGCATTGGCTCAAGACATTGCAGGAACATTTTGCCGTAGCGCTTGGCCGTTATTCGCGGGTCACACAGCACGACAACTCCGTAATCGGTATGATCGCGCAACAGCCTGCCGGCACCCTGTTTCAGCGCGAGTACGGCAAGCGGCAATTGATGTTCCATGAAACCGTTCGCGCCCTGCCGGCGAAGGTACTCCAACCGCGCCATCATCAGCGGATCGGCCGGTGATGCGAATGGCAGCTTATCAATCGCAACCACGCTCAGGGCCGGCCCACGCACATCGACGCCCTCCCAGAAACTGCCAGTGCCCAACAGGACAGCGTCGCCCATCTGGCGGAAGCGACGCAACAGATCGTCACGCGGCGCATCGCCCTGAGCGAGCAGGGTTCGTCCGCCGAGCGCCGATTTATGCGACTTGAACCACTGCTTCGCCTTATTGAGCGCGCGGTGGCTCGTGAAGAGGCAGAACATTCCGCCCGTCGCCAGATCCAACAACGGCGTAACAGCCTCCAGCATTGCATCGGTATGACCCGGATCAGACGGCTGCGGCAAATCTTCCGGTAGATAAATCAGCCCGTTCTGCTCCAGAGCAAACGGACTCGGAAAAGTCAGACCGGCGACGCCAGCAAGTCCCATGCGCGATCCGAAAAGAGAAAAGTCTTCGCCGACGGCAAGCGTGGCAGATGTAAATATCCAGGACTGAAATCCGTTATCAATAAGTGCTCTCAGCTTCGAGGACACGTCGAGCGGGGTCAGATTCAGCCGCAGACTGCGAGGATGAATTTCGAGCCAACGCAATCCGTCCCACGTGTCATCGCTCGCGAGTATCGTCAGTCGCTCCGCCATGCCGACAAGCTGTTCATGAATTTTCTCCAGCTCAATCGATGCATCGGCGAGCTCCGCAAGTGCAATGTGCACATCGTTGAGCGTGCTCGCCAGTGCAGCCAGCGGTGCACGCAATTCCGTCAGCACCTCGGTAAGTTCGTAACGCCCTTCTTTTCGCGGCGCGTCAGCACGCAGGTTTCGAATCGCCGTCTGCAATGCGTCGATACGGCGATTCAGTTCCGGCTGCGTAAACGGCAACGTGGCGGCTCGAACTTCGTCGACTATCCGTTCCAGCTCACGACTGCCAAGCGTCACACCGAAGAATTGGACGGCGAGATCGGGTACCTGGTGTGCCTCGTCAAGAATGATGGCATCGGCACTCGGCAGAAACTCGACAAAGCCCTCTTCCTTCATGGCCAGGTCTGCGAGCAGCAAGTGGTGATTGACGACAACGAGATCGGCTTCCTGGGCTGCCTTGCGTGCCTTGACTACGAAGCAATTGGAATACTCGGGACATTTCTGGCCCAGACAGTTATCGGCCGTTGACGTAACCAGCGGCCAGATTGGCGAGTCTTCCGGTACCACGGTCAACTCTGCTATGTCGCCGCTGGTCGTGCGGTAACGCCACTCGCGAACTTCGTTGATGTCATCAAGCAATGCGGGCGCCGGATCGGTCACTTGATCGAGTCGCTGCGGGCAAAGGTAATTGGCGCGGCCCTTGAGCAATGCTGTCGTCACGGGTCGGCCGATGGCTTTGCCCACCAATGGGAGATCACGATGATACAACTGGTCCTGCAGCGCCTTGGTACCGGTACTGATGATTGTCTTGCGGCCACTCATCAGAGCCGGAATCAAATAAGCGAATGTTTTGCCGGTGCCGGTACCAGCCTCAACAACAAGGTTGTCGGAATTGGCTATTGCCTCAGCGATGGCCTCCGCCATCCAGCCCTGACCGGCACGTGGCTGGAAGCCGGGCAAAAGGTCTTTGAGCGGGCTTTGATCGCCGAAAAATTCTGTCAGAGATGTCACGGCCGCAAGATTACACGGTTCGAGCGTCGTTGGCTCGACCGAATCAATGACTTTCGATCTGTATTAGAATGCGGCATATTAGTTGTGTATCAGTATAATGCGGCACTCGTTTTAGCGGGATGAACGATGTCCCGCAGGTCACGAACAAAAGCAATTCAAACAGAGATCCATTCAATGACCACCAAGTTATCGGCGTTGCAATCCTGGGTAGACCAAGCCGCAAGTCACACTCAGCCTGACGCTATTCACTGGTGCACGGGAACCGACACCGAGTACCGGGAAATGATTAAAACAATGGTCTCGGACGGCACGCTAACGGCGCTAAATGAAAAGCACTACCCGAATTGCTATCTGCATCGTTCAGATCCCAACGACGTAGCCCGAGTTGAGCACCTGACTTTCGTCTGCACCGAAAAGGAAGAAGATGCTGGACCGAACAATCATTGGATGCAACCTGAAGCAGCGCACGCCAGGGTTGATGCGCTGTTCGACGGCTGCATGCAAGGCCGAACGATGTACGTGATCCCGTATTGCATGGGCCCAATTGACTCTCCCTATTCGCGTTGCGGCGTCGAAATTACGGATAGCCTGTACGTCGTCGTCAATATGAAGCTCATGACGCGAATGGGCGACAAAGCGCTGCAACGAATTGAAGATGAAGGAACTTTCGTAAAGGGCCTGCATTCGACTGGAGACCTCGATCCTGAGCGACGCCTGATCATGCACTTTCCGCATGAACTGACTATCAAGAGCATCGGTTCCGGTTACGGCGGCAACGCACTGCTGGGCAAAAAATGCCACGCGCTGCGAATCGCCAGCTATCAGGCACGTCAGGAAGGCTGGCTGGCCGAGCACATGCTGATCGTCGGCCTCGAAAGTCCCGAAGGCGAAACACACTATCTCGCGTGCGCATTCCCGTCGGCCTGTGGCAAAACCAATCTCGCCATGTTAATACCGCCCGAGTCGCTGCCTGGTTGGAAAATCCGGACGCTCGGTGACGATATAGCCTGGCTGCATCTCGATGACGATGGCCAGCTACGTGCGATCAACCCGGAATCCGGCTATTTCGGCGTGGTTCCGGGCACGAACGAGAAGACCAACAAGAACGCTTACGACATGATCATGCACGATACGATCTTCACCAATGTCGCCATCACTGCAGACAACGATCCCTGGTGGGAAGGCAAGACCGATGGCACGCCCGCCATCGATTGGCAGGGACGGGTCTTCGACGCCGCCAAAGGCAAGGCTGCACACCCGAACTCGCGATTTACAGTTGCCGCGAGCAATAATCCCAGCTACTCATCATTCGCAGATGCGCCAGAAGGCGTGGTGATCTCGGCCATCGTGTTTGGCGGGCGGCGCAAGGAACTCGCGCCGCTCGTTTACGAGGCGAAGAACTGGGAACACGGTGTACTTATTGGTGCCGGCGTTGCATCCGAGACGACGGCAGCCAATATCGGCGAAGTCGGCGTGGTGCGCCGCGACCCGATGGCAATGCAACCATTCTGCGGCTACAACTTCGCGGATTACTGGGCGCACTGGCTGTCGTTTGCCGAACGTGCGGAAAAGTTACCAAAGATATTCCACGTCAATTGGTTCCGTCAGAGTTCGGATGGCGAGTTCCTGTGGCCAGGCTTCGGCGAAAACCTGCGTGTTCTGCGCTGGATTATTGATCGTTGCGAGAATCGAGTTGACGCGAATGAGACGCCAATCGGTTTTCTGCCGCATCCTGAAGACATTGATACTTCAGACCTCGATATCAGCCCCGCAGCGATGCAGACATTGACATCCATCGATCGCGACCAGTGGCGCGCAGAGATGGAATCAGTGGGTGAGTATCTGGAGAGCTACGGCGATCGTCTGCCGGAGGCACTGCGGAAACAACAGCGATCTATTGCCGCGGCGCTTGCGTAGGAGTACCCATAGGGCATAAACCCGCAGGGCGCGCTCCTACTACTCGATTGTTTTGTAATAGATCGTCAGCGTTGAGCCCATTTTTTCCGATTGACCCAGGCCAATCGTGCCTTCTTCGTCCAGTTCCGAAGAGTCACGACGCACAAACCGCTCCACTCCTTTTGTATCTTTCAGGAACGTACCGTTCGTGCTTTGGTCGACCAGTATGAATCGGCCACGCCGCATCTCGACCTTGGCGTGAATCCGCGAGATTAAGTTGCCTTTGACAACGAGATCGTTGTCGTCGGCCCGACCCAGATTGATGCTCTTGCGCTGATCCGAAACTTCGATCGTCGAGTCACGGAAATTCAGCAACAACTTTGCTGCCTTGCGGCCTTTAGTCTCCCATTCAATCGTGGGCAGCATGCTGGTCGCTTCTTCCGGCTGCCACACCAGTTCAAACAAAGCGACTTCATCGAGGCGCCCGCGAACAGTCGCGATATCGATCTGCCGGGTCTGATTGCGCAGTTCCGGACTCATTTGCTCGACCGTATGCCCGGACATAACGATCTGCCTGGCCTTTGCCTGCGACGTCATCCTGTTCGCCGTGTGCACGGCGGCGCCGAAAATGTCGTTTTGCTCCTGAACCACCGGACCGTAGTGACAACCGATGCGAATACTCACTGGAATTGCGTCGTCTTTCTCGCTGTCGACGGTAATGCGCGTCTGCATCATCACAGATGCGCCCATGGCATCGTCAACCGACTCAAAAGTCGACATGACTTCGTCGCCGATCGTTTTGATGACGATGCCATTGAACTGAAACGTTGCGTCTTTCATGATGTCCAGGCATGAAGCAACGGTCTCACTGGCCTTGGTATCGCCGAACTTGTCGTACAGCTGCGTACTGCCGACAACGTCAGCAAACACAATTGCTACTTCAAGATCCTTTGCCATAACACGGCCTATAACTTAACGTGCCAAGCGGCTAATAATACTACTATTTTTCAGCGATGATGTACGCGATCCAGGCAAGGTCGGCTGCACCTTTTTCATCTGGCGTAAACTCGCCATTGCCCTCACCGTCTTCATCCTCGCCTTCCCAATAGACCGTTGCTTTGCGAAACCCGGCCTCCAACAGCAATTCGCGCAACTCAGGCGCGGACCATAAGCGCCATTCGTACGTAAACGCTTTTTTGATCTTCGAGCCATCCTTGAACTTGAAGTGAATATGGCAGCGAATGAAATTCGTGACGGGATGGAACTTAGCCTGATGCCAGATATAGGAAAAACCGTGCTTCTTGTGCTTGGTTTTTTCCTTCGTCTCTTCCTGGGCCTCAGGACCACCAAACATATCGCAAAAGAACACGCCGTCATCTTGGGTCGCTTCACAAGCTTGTTTGAAGTATGCGCGCAGCGTGTCACGCGTATCAAAAATGAAATAACTGAAATTGAATGCGGCGAGCAAATCAACTTTTGGCGTCTCAACCGTCATGACGTCGGATTCGATCAGGCTCACGCGTGCCCGGTCCTCTTTATCCAGTCTATTGACGCGATGCTTTCTGCCCCATTCAAGCACCGCTGGTTCGATATCGACGCCGATAGCCTGGAACCTTTTGCCCTGTCTTACCCACTGGCAACAGAGGCTCGCCGTTCCGCAGAAATCTTCGCGAAACAGATACGCTACACGGCCTGTAAGCGACTTGAACGTCGTCTGCAGAAATTCAATTTCGTTTTCGACGTCCTGTACCGACAACTCGTAGAGCTCGTGAATGTCGGCAGCCTCGGCCATCGTCTGGTGTTTGTTAGCGGTTTTGGCGCTCATTCTGGATTCGATATCCTGCGGTAAAGTTTGTTATGTTAAGGGCTGTGCATTGTAGCGGTCTATGCGGCAATAGGCATAGCATTTAGTGCACTGATCAGAACTTCAGTTCCTGCGCCTTCGCGATGCGCATTTTCGCTGATGTAGCGTCGCCAGGCCCTGGCGCCGGGCTGTCCTGCAAACAGCCCGAGCATGTGCCGGGTAATACGGCCCAGTGGCTCACCGTTGCTCAATTCCCGGTCGATGTACGGCAGCATTTTTTCGATAATTTCACGCCTGTACGGCAGTGCCGTCTGCGGGTTGAAGTGGTGCTCCAACTCAGCAAGAAAATACGGCTGGTGATAGGCCTGCCGCCCGACCATCGCACCGTCCACATGCTGCAAGACCTCGTCGATCTGCTCACAATCTGCGAGTCCGCCGTTGATCACTATCTCGAGTCCCGGATAGTCGCGCTTGAGTCGATACACCCTGTCGTAATTCAATGCCGGAACCGTGCGGTTTTCTTTCGGACTCAGGCCATCAAGAATGGCAATGCGCGCGTGCACGACAAACTTGCGACAGCCCGCCTCGACAAGACGTTCGATAAAACTGGCAAGAAACTCATAACTGTCTTTGTTGTCGATCCCGATACGCGTTTTCACACTGATCGGAATATCCGTTGCGCGCAACATTGCTCGATAACACTCCGCCACAATGTCCGGATGCGCCATCAGGCACGCACCGAACTGTCCACTTTGCACTCTGTCGCTCGGGCAGCCGACATTGATATTGATCTCCTCGTAGCCGTACGCGGATGCTCTGCGAGCTGCGCTGGCCATCCACTCGGGCTCGCTGCCGCCGAGTTGGAGTGCCAAAGGATTTTCTTCGTCATTGAAACGCAGGAAGCGATCCGCGTCACCGTGATGAATGGCCGCCGCTGTCACCATTTCCGTGTACAGAAACGCGGAAGGGCTCAGTAGGCGCATGAAATAGCGGCAGTGCCGGTCAGTCCAATCCATCATTGGTGCGACGGAAAAACTCGATCTCGGCGTGGAGCGTGTCATTGGCCGCGTTTCAACCATAATGCCCAAAATCTGCACAGTAGCATTGGCATGCCGGATGCGTTTGGTCCACTTGCAGTTCAGGTCGTGCGTTACAGATCTGCTCGGACAGATCGTCGCTCATCGATTTCCCTCTCTGACATTCTTTTCGATTATTCTATAGATTATATCGTACGATAACTTACTGTTATTTAGATATTATTTAATAACCTTGCATAATTTTCTATAGATCTATAGAATTCTTCCTCATGCAGCAGGCAAGCGCAGAAAAATACACCAAGCAGCGCCAGGCGGCGATTCGTGCCGCCGCTTCCGTGTTTGCGGAGAAAGGCTTTCACGGTGCCTGCACCAAAGACATCGCCGAACGCATGGGCATCAAGCAAGGCAGTCTTTACTACTACTTCAAGTCAAAAGAAGAAGCACTGGGTGAAGTATGCCTGTTTGGCATACAGGACTACGTCGGGCATATGGCAACGATTGCGGATAGCAACCAGCCATTCGAAGCAAAGCTTATCGCGACGATAACGTCGCACCTGAGCAGCTATCGCGAGAGAAACGAAGCATTGAAGGTCTACAACGACGAGCGGCTGTACTTGCCCAAAGCCCGGCGCAGCCGGCTCAAGGAATTGGGTAGCGGCTACAGGCAACGGCTCGAACGAATATTTGAAGAAGGCAGGATTAGCGGCGCGGTCAGGCAGTCAGTCGATTGTCATTTTGCTGCACAAGCGGTCATCGGCATGTGTAACGCGTGGGGCGACCTGATCGTGCGTGACCCGGATCTCGACCTGTTCACTGTTATTCAGAAATGCACAGACCTTCTTATCAATGGATTCACGAAAAAGACGACAACAACTACTTAGGAACTGGACGTGACAAAACAAAAAGCAACCAACGTGACTTGGCAAGATGGCGAAGTTTCGCGCGAAGATCGATACGACATTCTGCGGCAACGCGGCGCGACGATCTGGTTTACGGGACTCTCGGGCAGCGGCAAGAGCACGATTGCGATCGCGCTGGAGCGCGCGCTGTATGACATAGGCAAATTGTCGTACCGGCTCGACGGCGACAATGTTCGTCTCGGCATCAACAAGAATCTGGGCTTCTCGGAAGCAGACCGTACCGAAAATATCCGCCGTATCGGCGAAATTGCGAAACTATTTGGCGATGCCGGCATTATTTCGCTGTCCAGTTTCATCAGTCCGTACAAAGACGACCGTGATGAGGTACGGCAGTTGCATGATCAAGCTGGTCTGGAATTCATTGAGGTCTTTGTCGACTGTTCCCTGGCTGAGGCTGAGAAACGCGACCCGAAAGGCCTGTACAAGAAGGCTCGCGCCGGTGAAATCAAGAACTTCACGGGTATCGATGCCCCGTACGAGGCGCCGGTAAACCCGGAAATCCATTTGAAGACTGACGAGATGACCGTTGCACAGGAAGTACAGATTGTTCTCGATCACCTGCATCACAATGGATTCATTATGCAACCGCAATACACGCGTGCTGGCGATAGAACCAGCGCAGCATCGCTGTAGGAGACCGTCTTGATCAAGCCACATGGGGCGGACACCCTGAAACCCTTATTGGTGACAGACGCTGGAGAACACCAACGTCTGACTGCCGAAGCAGCTACCCTGCCCTCGCTTGTATTGAGTTCGGCGGCAGCCGCCAATGCAGTCATGCTGGGTGGCGGCTATTTCACACCGCTGTCCGGGTACATGAACATTGCAGACGCACTGAGCGTTTCACGAGATATGCACACGGTTGACGGATTGTTCTGGCCTGTACCGGTCCTCAATCTTGCCGTTGATACAACCGCGATCAAAGGCGCAAAGCGAATCGCGCTGCGCGACCCCAATGTTGATGGTGAGCCCGTGATCGCGATCATGGACGTTGACGCCATCGAAGAATTTTCGGCAACGGAAAAAGATGCGATGACCGAACAGGTCTTCGGCACACTCGATTCCTCACATCCCGGTGTTGCCGTTTTTCAGGCGCAAGGCAATCACTGCGTATCCGGAAACATCCAGGTCCTCAACCTGAGTTACTTCGAGTCAGAGTTCAGAGGTACTTTCAAGACCGCGGTTGAGATTCGAGACGATATCGCTGCGCGCGGCTGGGAAAAAGTCGTTGCTTTTCAGACGCGTAACCCGATGCACCTTGCTCACGAAGAGCTGTGCCGCATGGCGATGGAGCGACTCGGGGCGGACGGAATAGCTATTCACATGTTGCTCGGCAAGCTCAAAGCCGGCGACATACCAGCCGCCGTCCGCGATGCCTGCATTCGCATAATGGTCGACGTGTACTTCCCTGAAAACAGCGTCCTGGTCGCGGGCTACGGTTTCGACATGTTGTATGCCGGCCCTCGTGAAGCGGTGCTGCATGCCGTCTTCCGCCAGAACATGGGAGCCACACACTTGATTGTCGGTCGCGACCACGCCGGCGTCGGCGATTTCTACGGGCCGTTTGATGCCCAGAAAATATTCGAGCAGGTGCCAGAAGGTGCACTCGATATCGAAATTTTCAGTGCCGATCACACGGCCTGGTCCAAAAAGCTGAACAAGGTCGTCATGATGCGCGAAGCGCCGGATCACTCGCCCGACGATTATGTTTTTCTGTCGGGCACCAAGGTTCGCGAGATGCTCGGTAATGGAATCGCGCCACCGCCAGAGTTTTCCCGGCCGGAGGTCGCACAGATTCTGATGGATCATTATCGAGCCGAGGCGGGCTGAATCCGCTCGATCGAAACTTGCAAACAATATCGAGGTCCATAATCAGGTAATGATCAATGGACCTTTACTTCTAGCCACACTTCTCGCCTCGACCGATGGCAGTGTCATCTCTGCCGATGAACAGAGGGTG
>SMUX01211168.1_pt1 | contig 11719 bp, 8 predicted proteins | sample 2456431 | NCBI WGS metagenome assembly SMUX01 (sample SAMN11095930, study PRJNA526329) | marine sediment metagenome | biome: Marine sediment; feature: Surficial sediment; material: Deep marine sediment; isolation source: Hadal surficial sediment | place: Pacific Ocean | collected 2014-11 | depth 0-1... | reverse complement strand
CCAGGCCGCGAACCCGGGCCCGCCCCTTGGCAGACTCAGGCAATAGCGGTGGCCGGGGATATTTTTCGTCCAGGTATTCGATGATCGCCAGCGACTGGCGAAGTACGGTATCGCCGTCCACCAGCACCGGCACCAGGCCCTGCGGATTGAGCTTCAGGTATTCCGCGCTTTTCTGCTGGCCGCCGTCTTTGACCAGGTGCACCGGCACACTCTCGTACTCCACGTCTTTCAGGTTCAGCGCTATCCGGACCCGATAGGCGGAACTGCTGCGCCAGTAGGTGTATAGCTTCATTTCCCCGGGCCGGCGTAGCGGACGATGGTCTGTTCGATGCTGCCAAAAATACTCCGTCCCTCGGCATCCAGCATTTCAATTCGCACTCTGTCGCCAAAGCTCATGAACGGTGTAGCCGCCTTGCCGTCGGCGATGATCTCAAGCACGCGTTTCTCCGCCAGGCAGGAAGCGCCGACCGATTCGTCCTGGTTGGCAATGGTACCGGAGCCGATGATGCAACCCGCTGCCAGCGGACGGGTCGTCGCCGCATGGGCGACCAGGCGCGCGAAGCTGAACTGCATGTCGACGCCGCATTCGGGCCGGCCGAACAACTCGCCGTTGTAATGCGTCAGCAGCGGCAACATGACTTTGCCGCCCGCCCAGGACTGACCGAGTTCATCGGGGGTCACCAAGACCGGTGACAAGGCCGAGCGCGGCTTGCTGACGACGAAGCCGAAACCCTTGCCCAGCTCATTGGGGATCAGGTTGCGCAGGGAGACGTCGTTGATCAGGCCAATCAGCTGGATATGACCGAGCGCATCCTGCTCGGACACGCCCATGGGCACGTCGTCGGTCACCACGACTACTTCCGACTCGAAATCGATGCCGGATTCTTCGCTGGCGACCCCCACATCCTCGCGTGGCGCCAGGAACACGTCGGAGACGGCCTGGTACATCAAGGGGTCATCGAGAAAACTGGGCGGCATTTCGGCGCCGCGCGCGCGCCTGACGCGTTCGACATGGGCGAGATAGGCGCTGCCATCGAGAAACTGGTAGGCGCGCGGCAGCGGCGATGCCAGCTCATCGATATCCAGCGGCCGGCTCGCGGCCAGATCGCCGGCGCAAAGCCCCTCGTATACCTCGGCGAGTAACGGCGACATTGCCTGCCAGTCGTCGAGCGCGGCCTGCAAGGTCGCGGCGATGTCGCCGACTTCGGCATAGCTGCCCAGGTCCCGATCGACGACAATCAAACTGCCGTCCCGGCCGCCCTTCTTCAGTGACGCCAGTTTCATGTCATTGTCTCCTTGCGGTCAGTGCAGCTTCCCGGATTCAGCCCGTGTGTACAACTTTCACAGAATTCACGGCTAACCGCCGCTTTTCCAGGAATCGACATAGCCGGACCATTCGATGCCGTGCGCTTGTTCCGAAACAAACAGCTCATCCCGCGTATCGAGCATGACCGCGACCTCGTTGGTCCCCTCTTGCGGTTGCTCGAACGCTCTCTCGAGCGCCTTGGGATGGGGTCCATGGGTGAAACCGCACGGATGCAGGGTAATCATCCCCGGGTGGATGTTGTCGCGCGAGAAGAATTCTCCCGCATGATAGAAAAGGACTTCGTCGAAATCGTCGTTGGCATGGAAGAAGGGTATTTTCAGCGCACCCGCATCCGTTTCGAACGGCCTGGGCACGAAAGTACAAATAACAAAGCGGCTCGCCATGAAAGTCGTATGCGCCGATGGCGGCAGGTGGTAGCGGTGGCTGAGCAGCGGACGGATATCACGCCAGTTGATCCGGACCACGGCGAGGTCGCCATGCCAGCCCACGGCATCCAGCGGATTGTACGGGTAGGTAATCTTGCTGATCTCGCCACCGCGCTTTACCCGGATGGTCCACTCCTCGTCGGTCTGCTGCGCCTTGAAGGAGTCGTTAATCTCCGGCACATCCAGCATTGCCTGATCGAAGATCGCATGGGCCCCCAGCAGCCCCTTGTCAGGCAGGCGGTAACTGTCGTTTGTCGCTTCGATCAACAAGGCGCGCACCGGCTTTTCGACATCCATTCGCCACATGGTTCCACGCGGGAGCACGATGTAATCGCCATCGCGAAATTTCAGGTGGCCATAGTCGCAAAAAAGATCGCCACTGCCCGCGTGTACGAATATCAGTTCATCGCCATCGCTGTTCCTGGCGAGATGATCCATATCGGCGTCGAGCGACCAGTAACGGAACTTGACCGCGGCATTGTGCAACAAAGGCGTGGCGTCCCACGGCGACGGGCCGCTCTTTTCCAGCTTGTTCGTGTCGAACGCCCGCGGGCGCAGCGGCCCTTCAAAGTCCGACCAGGAGGTCGGCGGGCGCTGGTGGTACATGTGGGTGGCCGGACCGAAGAAGCCTTCCTTGCCGAGTTCGCGTTCATAGGTACCCGCGGGCAGGTCGGCATGGGCCTGGCGGGAGGCATTGCCTTCGACACGAGGCAGGGAAATCCACTTTTTCATGACGGTTCCTTATGCATGGCCGGGCGCACCGGTTCAGATAACCCCGCGGCGTTCCTGGTCGCGCTCTATGGAGTCGAACAAGGCCTGGAAATTACCCTCGCCGAAGCCTTCGTTGCCCTTGCGCTGAATGACCTCGAAGAAGATCGGCCCGATGCAGGTCTGGGTAAAGATCTGCAGGAGCAGTTGCTTGCTGGTTTCCTGGTCGGCGTCGATCAGGATGCGGTTGCGGCTCATCCGCTCGAGGTCTTCCCGGTGACCCGGTATGCGCTCGTCGACCATCTCGTAATAAGTGTCGGGCACATCGAGAAACTCCAGGTCGTTGGCGCGCAGGCCTTCCACGGTCGCGTAGATGTCGTCCGTGAACAAGGCGATGTGCTGGATCCCCTCGCCCTGGTATTCATCGAGGTATTCCTGGATCTGCGACTTGCCGGCGGCCGATTCGTTGATCGGGATGCGCACCTGGCCATCCGGGCTGGTCATGGCCCTGGAATGGAGACCGGTTTTCGCGCCCTTGATATCGAAATACCGAATCTGGCGAAAATTGAACAAGCGCTCGTAGTATCCGGCCCACTCGTCCATGTTGCCCGTATACACATTGTGGGTCAGGTGATCGATCAGCGTGAGACCCAGGCCGGTCGGGTTGGGGTCGGCGCCGGCTATGGCCTCGTACTCATCGGCATAGACCGATTGCTCGCCGTATTTGTCGACCAGGTAAAGAATGCTGCCGCCGATCCCCTCGATGCAGGGAATATCCAGTGCAAGGGTTGCGGGCTTTGTCTTGAACGCCTGCGCACCTTTTTCCAGCGTTGCCTCGTATACGAAATCGGCGTCTTTAACGCGCATCGCAAAACCGCATGCACAGGGGCCATGGATCGCGGCAAAATCCCTGGCGAAACTGCCCGCCTCGTCATTGAGCAGAAAAACGCAGTCGCCCTGCTTGTACAGCGTGATATTTTTGCTGCGATGCCTGGCCACGGGGCTGAAGCCGAGTTGAGCGAACAGCTTTTCCAGAACTGCGGCATCGGGCGCGGCAAATTCCACGAACTCGAATCCATCGATACCCATCGGATTATCGAACTGCTCAGCCATTGGTTTTCCTCCCGAATAGTCGATCGCCAAACCGGGAACATGCTCGCAGGCGATCTTGCCTTTGCGCCGGGTCTGGCATAAATTAGTTACATATGTAACCATTATACTCGTGAATATGGTTTACGCCAAGCCTGGATGGCCCTGACATGGAAAACTCCGAACTTTTGAACCTGGAGGAATTCCTGCCCTATCGCCTGTCGGTGCTGTCCAATACGGTCAGCCGGGGTATTGCGGCCGCCTACGTGGACCGCTTCGGACTGAGCATCAGGGAGTGGCGGATCATCGCGGTTTTGGGGCGCTACCCCGGCCTGTCGGCCGCCGAGATCGTCAAGCTGACTGAAATGGACAAAGTCGCCGTCAGCCGTGCGGTTACCCGGCTTACCGGCAAAGGACGCCTCAAGAGAAGCCTGTCGGTTGCAGACAAACGACGCTCCGTGCTGGTGCTGAGCAAGGAAGGCAAACACTTGTTCGACCAGATCTCGCCGCTGGCGAAGAGCTATGAAGAACGCTTGCTCAAGTGCCTGCCAAGAGAAGACCAGGACCGGCTGTCAGAGATGCTCGACAACCTGCAAAAACAGGCCAAAGCCCTGCGCCCGCCGGACTGACTGGCTATCAGAGCTCGGTCCGGACATCCAGCAGTTCCGGAAACAGCCGCTGATCCAGGCCCTTGCGGAGGAATTCGACCCCCGAGGAACCGCCGGTACCCTTGCGGTAGCCAATGATCCGTTCGACGGTCTTGACATGCCGGAACCGCCAGAGCTGGAAGTTTTCTTCGAGATCCACCAGTTTTTCCGCCATGTCATAGGCATCCCAGTATTTTTGCGGTTGCGAATAAATAGTCTTGAACACATCGATCACACGGGGATGGCCCTCGCGCGGCACAGACCAGTCCCGGTCGATGACTTCCTTCGGCAAATCGAAACCCTGACGATGCAACAAGAGCAAAAACTCTTCATAAAGGCTGGGGCTATCCAGGGCCCGTTTCAGCTCCTCGTACACCTTCTGGTCGTGGGCATAAACACTGAGATAATCTTTTGCCTTGTTACCAAGCAAGAACTCCAGCTTGCGAAACTGGTGCGACTGAATACCCGACGCGTGGCCCAGCGTGTCCCTGAATTGCAGGTACTCGCTTGGCGTCAGCGTCTCCAGCACCGCCCACTGGTTAAACATCTGTGCCTGTACATGCTTGACCCGGCTCAGTATTTTGAAACAACGGTCCAGCTGGTCCTGGCGCATAAAGCCGATCGTCGCCTCCAGTTCATGCAACATCAGCTTCATCCACAATTCCGCTACCTGGTGCTGAATGATAAACAGCATCTCGTCATGGTGCGGCGGCTTCGAGTGCGGGTGCTGGGCATCCAGGATTTTATCGAGCTGCAGGTAACCCCCGTAGGTCATTTCGCCCGCCAGGTCCTTGTGTATGCCTTTTTCCAGTTCACGACGACCCATGGTCGGTCTCCCCTGCCTGATACAAGCGCCCGCTACGGACGCAGGGCGTGATTCTATCACCGGCCCGGCGCTTTGGCGGCCTGTTGTTGTATAATGCCGCGCACCGTAAAGCCGCCGGGTTTCACAGCCGCCCAGTCGCCTGGCCGGAACAGACGCGAAGCGCCGGGCCTCCAATGGGGGCCCGGCGTTTGTTACGAGGAAAAGAATGAAGACGATCGCCAAATTCAGCGTCGAGTTCGTCCGTTTCATCGATCCGGATGGCAAACCGGTCGCTGACCTGCCGGATTTCGCCAGCGACCGGGACGAAATGCTCAAGATGTACAAGCTCATGGCGCTGACCCGGGTATTTGACACCAAGGCCGTCAATCTGCAGCGCACCGGCAAGCTCGGTACTTACGCCTCGTGCCTGGGACACGAGGCGGCCCATGTCGGCACCGGCGCAGCCATGCGTCCCGAAGATTGCCTGGCGCCGATGTATCGCGAGTACGGCATCCAGTTCTGGCGCGGCGTCCGGATGAGCGACGTGCTGTTGTACTGGGGCGGCGATGAACGCGGCAACGATTACACCGACGCACCCCATGATTTCGCCTGGTGCGTTCCGATCGGTACGCAATATATGCACGCCGCGGGGGCAGCCAACGCCTTCAGGCTGCGTGGTGAAAAACGCTGCGCACTGGCCGTAATCGGAGACGGCGGCACATCGGAAGGCGCTTTTTACGAGGCGATGAATTTTGCCGGCGTGCGCAAGTTGCCCGCGGTGTTCCTGACCGTGAACAACCAGTGGGCCATCTCGGTCCCCCTGCATTTGCAGACAGCCTGTGAAACGCTGGCGCAAAAAGGATTTGCCGCGGGAATCCCGGGCATCCAGGTCGATGGCAACGATGTGATTGCCGTACGTCACGTGGTTGGCCAGGCGTTGGCACGCGCGCGCAACGGCGACGGGCCGACGCTGATCGAGGTCATGACCTACAGGCTCAGCGATCACACGACGGCCGATGACGCCAGCCGCTACCGCGAGCAAAAGGAAGTCGACGAGGCCTGGCAAGTCGAGCCGATGATTCGTACCCGAAAATACCTGGCCGATATCGGCGCCTGGGACGACAAGAAAGAGAAGGCCTGGCAGAAAGAATGCGTCCGCCAGGTCGATGAAGCGGTTGAGGAATATCTCAACACGCCGAAAAACACGCCCGAATCCATGTTCGATTACATGTACGCCGAGCTACCCGAAGCGCTGGAAGAACAGCGCGAGATTGCGGCACGCTATTTCGGCAAGGGAGGCCATTAGATGGCCAGGGTTGCCTTGATCGAAGCCATCACGATGGCTATGGCCTGGGAAATGGAACATGACGACAGCGTCATGGTTCTCGGCGAAGACGTTGGCGTCAACGGTGGAGTTTTCCGCGCGACGGCGGGTCTGCAGGAAAAATTCGGGACGGATCGCGTTATGGATACGCCGCTCGCGGAAAACCTGCTGGCCGGCGTCTCGGTTGGCATGGCGGCCCAGGGCCTCAAGCCGATTGCCGAAATACAGTTCATGGGCTTCATTTATCCGGCCGTCGACCAGATGATCAGTCATGCCGGCCGCATGCGCCACCGGACCCGGGGACGCCTGAGCTGCCCGATGGTGCTGCGGGCGCCGTTTGGCGGCGGAATCCACGCGCCCGAGCATCATTCCGAGAGCACCGAAGCGATATTCGCCCACATGCCGGGCGTACGCGTGGTGATCCCATCCTCGCCGACCCGCGGATACGGTCTCTTGCTTGCCAGCATCCGCTGTCCCGACCCGGTCGTGTTTCTCGAACCCAAGAGAATCTACCGGATGGCCAAACACGAAGTCGCCGATGACGGCAAGGCCTTGCCGCTGGATGTCTGCTTTATCCTGCGCGAAGGCGGGGATCTGACCCTGGTCACCTGGGGCGCGATGACCCATGAGACGCTCAAGGCAGCCGATGAGCTGGCCAAGCAGGGCATCGGCGCCGAAGTCATCGATGTGGCGACGATCAGCCCGCTGGATATGGATACGATACTCGAATCGGTGGAAAAAACCGGCCGGCTGGTGATCGTGCACGAGGCGGCGAGGAACTGCGGAGTCGGCGCGGAAATCGCCGCGGAAGTCGCGGAAAAGGGCCTGTACGACCTCAAGGCGCCGATAAGACGGGTCACGGGCTTCGACACGGTAATGCCGCTGTTCCGCCTTGAGTACGATTACCTGCCCTGCGTCGAGAGAATCGTCGACGCCTGTAAAGAAACGATCGAAGAGTAAACAGCGCCTCGCTTCGATTGGCGTTGCGCCCACCAGGAAAATGTTATGCAGACCTTTATGTTGCCCGATCTGGGTGAAGGACTACCGGAAGCGGAAATCGTCGCCTGGCATGTCAAGGAAGGCGATAAGATCAAGGTGGACGAGCCGCTGCTCTCGGTCGAAACAGCCAAGGCTGTCGTGGAGGTGCCCTCGCCCTTTACCGGGACAGTGGTGAAATTGCACGCCGCCGAAGGCGGCATTGTCGAGACCGGCAAACCTCTCGCGGATTTCCAGATCGACGGTGAGGACGACACTACGCCGGGCAAAGAAGCCAAAGATGAAAACAGCGGCGATACCGGTACGGTGGTCGGCAACATGCCGACCAGTGACGAGGTTGTCGTGGAGACCGCTGTCGCCGGCGGCAAACGCAAGCGCGCCCGGGGACGGGTCAAGGCAGCGCCGGCGGCCCGGGCGCTGGCAAAAAAAATGGGGCTGGACCTGGCCTCGGTGCCGGCCAGCGGCAAGTTCGGCCAGGTTACCGCCGAAGATGTGCGCCAGGCTTCAAAACCCGGATCGGCGAGCGCTCCACCGGCGCTCGGCGAGGCGGAACCGTTGCGTGGGCCACGGCGGGCAATGGCGCAAAGCATGTCTTTGGCCAGGGACCAGGTGTCGCCCTGTACGATTTTCGACGATGCGGATATCCACGCCTGGTTGAGGAAAAACGATATCACCGCCCGGGTGTTGCGCGCGATCGCCGCCGGATGTAGGGCCGAACCCGGTCTGAATGCCTTTTATGACGGCGAAGCCAAAAGCCGCGAAATGCATGGGCGCGTCGACATCGCCATGGCGGTCGATACGCCGGATGGCCTGCTGGTGCCGGTGGTGCGTGACGTCGCCGGCAAAGACGCCTCTCAGTTGCGCGCGGATATCAACCGGATCAAGAAAACGACCCATGAGCGATCGGTCGCGCCCGCCGATATGCGGGATTATACGATCACGCTATCGAATTTCGGGATGATGGCCGGCCGTTATGCGACACCGGTCGTGGTGCCGCCCACCGTGGCGATCCTGGCTACCGGCGGAATCCGCCATGATGTCGTCGCCGTGATAGGAGGGGTCGAGGTTCATCGCCGGATTCCCTTGTCGCTGACCTTCGACCACCGTTGCGTTACCGGTGGTGAAGCATGCCGTTTCCTGGCCGCGGTCATCGCCGACCTCGGGGCGGAGGAGTAGCGCCAGAAGTCCGGGCCGGGAGTTTGCGCGATGGAAATTATCCCCGGCCCGCAAATTCTCGGCAAAGTTTTCGATATTTGGCTTTTTCCCGGCCTGATATGTGTTTAATATTGCCTCGCCGTTAGCACATCGGACACCCGCCATGCAACGTAGACTCTCCGATTCCCGGAGCCGCGTCCTCAGCAAAATCATCGCCCAGGCCGAGAAAGCCGGTTTATCGGGCCAGGACATCGATATTGCTGAATTCATCGATCGGTATTACCGCAATGTCGCGATAGACGATCTGCGCAGCAGCAGCCCGGCGGACCTTGCGGGCGCGGCGCTCAGCCATCTCAACCTCGCCGTCAATCGCCCGCCCGGCAAGGCGAAGGTGCGGGTTTACAATCCGACGCGGAAGTCCAATGGCTGGGCCTCTACGCATACGATCGTAGAAATCGTCAATGACAACATGCCGTTCCTGGTTGATTCGGCGGGTATGGCGATCAACCGCCTGGGCTATTCCATCCACCTGACCATCCACCCGACCTTCTCCACCACTCGCGACAAGACAGGCGCCTTGCTGGACATCGGCAAAAAAGCGCTGCTAAAAAAAGGCGACGACAACGAGTCCTTTTTGCGTATAGAAATTGACCGCAGCGCGAAGGAAGAGGACTTTGCCGTCCTGGAGCAGGCCCTGTTGTTGAATCTCGGCGATGTCCGCAACGCGGTCGCCGATTGGTCGACAATGCGTGAGACGGCGTTGGCCATTGCCGACGAGCTGGCCAGCGCTTCGTTGCCGCTGAGCGAGCGGGTCATCGACGAGGGACGGGAAATGCTTCGCTGGATGGCGGACGACCATTTCACTTTTCTCGGTTATCGCGAATATACGCTGGCCAAGGGTGAGGACTCCGATGAACTCTGCGTGGTCCCGGGATCCGGTCTGGGCATATTGCGCGGCGAACCGAGGGATGGGTCGGTCGTGGTGTTGAGCAAGGACACTCGCCGCCAGGCAAGATCGAAAGAGCTGATGATCATTACCAAGGCAAACTCGCTGGCGACGGTCCATCGGAACAGCTATCTCGATTACATCGGTATCAAGGTTTTTGCCGCCGGCAAGGTCGTTGGCGAGAAGCGATTCCTTGGCTTGTTCACATCGACCGCGTACAGCCTCAGCCCCGATGAAATTCCGATGTTGAGGTACAAGGTCGAACAAGTCATGCAAAACTCCGGCATACCGGCAACCGGCCATGGCGCCAAGGCCCTGCAACATATATTGCATACATTTCCACGCGACGAACTGTTCCAAAGTACGGTCGCGGATCTGATCCGCACGACGCTCGGTATTTTTCACCTGCAGGAGCGGCAACGGATCAAATTGTTCGTGCGCCGCGATGCGTTCAGACGGTTTTTCAGTTGCATGGTTTTCGTGCCGCGTGACAGATACACCACCCAGATCCGGCTGCGCATAGAAGAAATCCTGATGCGCGCCTTCGATGGGGAATCGCTGAAATCCACGGTTCAGCTATCGGAATCGAATCTCGCGCGCGTACACACGATCGTCAGGATCAAGCGCGGCGCCAATCCCAAAGTGTCGATTATCGGAATCGAGAACGAAATCGTCGACGCAGTCAGGTCCTGGGAAGATCATTTGCAGGACATTCTCATCGAACGCTTTGGCGAAGCGCGCGGTTTGCAACTCAAGCAAATGTATGGCCAGCAGTTTCCGGTCGCGTACAAAGAAGATGTGACGCCAAGGGAAGCGACCTTCGATATCGAACGCCTGGCCGCACTGACCGATGAATCCAGCAGCCTGAGGATGAGCCTCTATCGGCCGGAATCCTATGCGGCGAACCAGCTGCGCTTCAAACTGTTCCACCGGGAAAATCCGATACCCATTTCGGACGTATTGCCGATGCTGGAAAACATGGGTCTCAGGGTCATCTCGGAGCAGCCGTACCACGTGCGTCTAGAGGACGGTAAAAGCATCTGGATTCAGGATTTCCAAATGGTCTATGAATCCGAAGCCCTGGTTCCGGCCGAGGTCAATGAGATTTTCCAGGGATCATTTGCGAACACCTGGCTGGGCAACGCCGAGAACGATGGATTCAATCGACTCGTCCTGGCGGGCCGCCTTGAGTGGAGAGAAGTCGCCGTTCTCCGGGCTTATTGCCGCTACCTGCTGCAAACCGGTCTGCCGTTCAGTCAGAAATACATGGAGCAAGCGCTTCACCGCCACGTCCTGATCACGAGATTGCTGGCGGAACTGTTCCAGGCAAAGCTGAAGCCGGGCATCGGCAGTCAGCGTCGCCAGAAAGAGATCGACAGGATTTGCCACGAGATTCGGCACGCGCTGGACCAGGTTCAAAGCCAGGACGAAGACAGGATTCTCACCGCATTTCTGACCGTCATCAAAGCGACTTTACGCAGTAATTTTTATCAGCCGGATGACCTTGGCGAGCCAAAGCCTTACATTTCTTTCAAATTCGACCCGCAGAAAATTCCAGAGCTGCCACTACCACGGCCCAGGTTCGAAATATTCGTTTATTCACCCAGGATGGAAGGCGTCCATTTGCGAGGCGGCATGATCGCGCGGGGCGGTCTGCGCTGGTCGGACCGGCAGGAAGACTTTCGCACCGAGATCCTCGGTTTGATGAAGGCACAGACCGTCAAGAACACGCTGATCGTAGCGATGGGCGCCAAAGGAGGGTTCGTCTGCAAACGGCTGCCCGAAGGGCCGCGTGAAGTAATCCAGCGGGAAGTGGTCGAATGTTACAAGACTTTGATTCGCGGCATGCTGGATGTCACCGACAACCTGATCGACGGCAAGCTCGTTCCGCCCAGGCATGTGGTTCGGCACGACGGTGACGATCCATACCTGGTGGTTGCGGCAGACAAGGGAACCGCAACGTTCTCCGATATCGCCAATTCGGTAGCCATTGACTATGGGTTCTGGCTCGGCGATGCGTTCGCGTCCGGCGGGTCCGCCGGGTATGACCACAAACGGATGGGGATAACCGCCAAAGGCGCTTGGGAGGCAGTCAAGAGACATTTTCGTGAAATCGGAATCGATATTCAAAATCACGACTTCACGGTAGTCGGAATCGGCGGCATGGCCGGCGATGTGTTTGGCAACGGCATGCTGCTGTCGCGCCATATCCGGCTGCAGGGCGTATTCAATCATTTACATATCTTCCTGGATCCCGACCCGGACCCAGAAAGCAGTTTCGAAGAACGGCAAAGACT
>SMUX01241529.1_pt1 | contig 11725 bp, 8 predicted proteins | sample 2456431 | NCBI WGS metagenome assembly SMUX01 (sample SAMN11095930, study PRJNA526329) | marine sediment metagenome | biome: Marine sediment; feature: Surficial sediment; material: Deep marine sediment; isolation source: Hadal surficial sediment | place: Pacific Ocean | collected 2014-11 | depth 0-1... | reverse complement strand
GCCAGGAAAGTGCGGATTGGAAACAAAATATACTTTAACGATAAACTATGGTGCGAAGTAATAGACAACACCACATCGCGTGGGAGAACCGTTAGGTTTAATCAACCAGGTAATATATTTAAAGCTGTGGATAAAATAGGCGTTACCCCTCTTCCTCCATACATCAAGAGAAACCCTGAACCGGCAGATAGAGAAAATTATCAAACATTATTTGCAAGAGTTGATGGAGCAGTTGCTGCACCAACTGCAGGTCTGCACTTTTCGAATCGTCTAATTGCTAAAATAAAAAATAAAGGTGTAAGCATTGTCCCTATAATTCTTCATATTGGTCTTGGTACATTCAGACCCGTTGAGGTTGAAGATCTGACCAAACATAGAATGGATTCTGAATATTTTGAGGTTACACAAAAAACAACAGATAAGGTTAATAAAGCACTGATAGCAAATAAAAATATTTTTGTTGTTGGTACAAGCACCTGCCGCGCTCTTGAAACAAGTACTACCGCTGATGGCTTTTTAAAAGCAAATAGTGGATGGAAGGACAAGTTCATTTATCCACCTTATGATTTTAAGATAACAAAAAAACTAATTACAAATTTTCATGCACCCGAATCAACATTATTAATGCTGGTGTCTGCATTGGCGGATTCAGACTTTATATTTAAAGCTTACAAGAAGGCGTTAAAGGAGAAGTATCGCTTTTTGAGTTACGGCGATGCAATGCTTATAATATGAGACGAGTATGATTGCTGAGTAGCAACAAAAGGAATGATTATAATTTTGAAATGAGAATTTGTATGGCTGTATGGTTGAATGGATGCATGAGAAATGATTGTTAAGGATTTATTAAATGGAATATCAGACTTATGACCGATAGAAACAGAAATATTAATAGTTGTTTGATGAATATGAACAGTCTCATTATTCATCAGAAAATAAATGAGACTTTTATTAAAAAACTTAATAATGGTTAATGGGATTAGATTAGCAATAAGTTCCTATCCGGCAGCTGTCGGATTGATTACATACAATCATACAGCCATACATTCATACATAACCACAGCTGAAACTGGAAATATAAACTGATGAAAACCATCGCTGTAATCCCCGCCGGAGGTAAAGGCGTTAGGAGTGGCATTGCCACGCCTAAACAATATCTGAAATTTCATAATAAAGAACTTATCGCTCACACTCTTGATGTCTTTCAGCACAACAAACTAATTGATGAAATAATTATTTCCGCTGAACCCTCATATTTCGATCTGCTTAAAACCCTTAAGACAAAATTTCATTTCTCTAAAATTTCAAACATTGTTGAAGGTGGAAATACAAGACAGAATTCTGTTTACAATGCTTTAAAATCAATGGAGACTGTTTCTGAAAATGTTTTAGTTGTTGTACACGATGCTGTAAGACCACTCCTTCCTCAAAACGTATTAACTAATGCGATTGAAACAGCAATACAAAAAGGTAATGCCCTGGTTTGCATTAAAGCAAAAGATACACTTGTAAAAGGGAACCAGGTTGTTGAAACTTATTTAGATAGGGATGAAGTTTATTATGTGCAAACACCGCAGATCTTTCTTTATTCTGTTTTGATGAAAGCCATGGAAAACGCTTATGAAAATAATTATATGGGGACAGACGAATCAATGTTAGTAAGGCAAATAGGCGAAAAGGTGAATATTGTTGAGGGGTCTGTTTATAATTTTAAGATTACAACTGCTGAAGATATTGAGATGTTTGAGACACTTTCACTCGTTTATTCTAGGCAAAAATAGATTAAACCCTTAGTGTAACTTATTTTGAATTGCAGCAAAATATTTTTTACAGTATAGGGTAATCCGTAATTGTTAGTTTATTATCACCATAACAATTCTCTGATTTTTTAAAGTCTGATCTTGCTCCTTTTATGTCTCCAATGCAAACCTTTAATGTTGCTCTATTGAAATAGGATATTGCATCTTTAGGATTTGACTTGATTGCCCTCGTAAAGTATTCAATTGCTTCTTCGTTTTGTCCACGTTCTGATTTTTCTATTCCCGCAACATTGTAAAAAATTTGAGAATATCTATTTAGTTGAGATTGCTGCTTTTGTTCATTAATGATTTTGTTTTTGAGCAAAGTGCTTAGCTCCTTTTATGATGAATAACTCTAAGATTTTTGATAACAATCATTTTGATCTTGAATGTTTACAATTAAACAAACATTATACCTCTACCGGAAATAGTATTTTTAGTCAATATTCACATTATGCAAAATGATTTGTGAATTGCCACGACTTTTAAGTCGTGGCAAAGAAGACACATCCAAAACCGGGCTTTAGCCCATATTGTTTTTTGGGGGGACTAAAGTCCACAACCTTTAGGTCTTTTTAATCCACGCCCTGAAGGGCGCGGCAAGTCAAAAACAGATTTTGCGTAACATGAGTTAATATTGAGTGTTCGGTGAAAAATTAAATGACAAATTTGAAGGCAAGTGTCAATTAAGTCGTTAAAAACTATTTATGAGAGGCGCCTATTCTTTTTCGTATAGGGCAATAGCAATATTGAATGTAACTAATTAACACTCCTATCAGATTTAGCTGGTTTGAAATCCTTCAATATTTTTGCTCGCGAACATAAAAGTACAAATTAACCGGACATTAGTCTAAGATTAGTTTCTGTGAGCATGAATTTCTTCTTTAGTTAAAGAAAACTCCTCAGCGCGCAATAAAAATTTTGTGTATAGATATTCTGGTGAGGAAAATAATTTTATTGTATCTGCCATTTCAACTATCCTTCCGTTTCGCATAACAATTACTCTTTCTGCAAAATTCTTTAGTATCTTCAAATCGTGGCTGATGCATATCATCGTTACATCAAAATCTTTATTGATACGTTTTAACACTTTTACAAAATTAAGCTGTGATGTAATATCCTGTGCAGAGAAAGGTTCATCCAATATTAATACTTTCGGCTTAAGCGCAAGTAATCTTGCAAGTGCAACTCTCTGCCTTTCCCCGCCGCTTAGTTCCATTCCTCTTCTTTTAAAAAGCGTTTGGTTTATACAAAGTGTTTCAAACAATTCAGTTTTTTTTTCTGTAATCTTTTCTTTATCTGTACCGGAAAGTTTTATAGCTTCATCAATAATAGTGCTCACTTTTCTGTAAGGGTTTATTAAATTGCTGCTGTTCTGAAAAAGAATCTGGATTGTTCTCGGGTTATTTTTATTTGCGGATAACTTTTTGTTCAATATAAGTTCTCCGTTTGTTGGTTTAATTATTACTGCGATCAACTTTGCGAGGGTTGATTTACCCCCACCGGATTCGCCGCATATTCCAAGCACTTCACCTTTATAAACAGAAAAGTTTATATCAAACAATATTTCAGCAGTATCTGTTTTACCAAAAGTTAGTTGATCATTTTTTACAGAATATGAAACATCCTTTAATTGTATTAGTTCTTCTTTCATTGTATATCATCAATTGAATTTAATAATTCAACATCCTGCCGTGCAAAAAAGTCAGTCTTACTTTTGAATGCAGAAATCGTTCCATCTGAAATAAGTGAAATTTCATCACTAACTTTTCCCGCAAAATTAATATCCTGTGTTACAAGTAATACAGTTCTATCTTCTTTTGTAAATTCCATCAACTTAAGCAGCAATAAATTTGAGATTGCATAATCAATATTTGAGGTTGGCTCGTCCAATATTAATAATTGAGGATTTGCAATAAGTGCCAATACCATACTTAGCCGCTGAGCCATTCCGCCGCTAACTTCGTAAGGATATAATTGTGAAATGTGATTATAATCCGGCAGAAGAAAATAATTTAATAGTTCATCAATTTCGTCTCTCGCCGCAAATGAATTTTTAAAATAGTATTGAAATGTTTTAAGAGGATCAAAACTATTTACTGCATCCTGGAAAACATATCTGATTTTATTAAATCTTACTTGCTGTAATTTTCCCGCATCACAATTAAAAATATTTTCATCTTCAAATAAAACTGTTCCGTTTGTTTGGAATATATTTTTGTTGAGCAGCCCTGTTAACGATTTAATTAATGTTGATTTCCCCGTCCCGTTCTTGCCTAGAATAGTATAAACTTTCCCTTTTAGAAGTTCGAAATTTACGTTCTTTAAAAGTAAATGTTTAGTATGGTAGTTACATATAGTTATATTGTCAATATTAACTTTAAACATCTTGTATAAAATCTTATTTTTTATTTATTTAGCAAAATAATAAATTGAATCTACTCTAGAAAACATTTTGCTGATAATATAGTTTTTTAGTTACGACTTATAAATAGAGTAATATTTATCACAAAACATAAAAGCTTTGAACATGATTAAAAAATCATTGCTATTACTTGTCATTTTTGTGTTTGCATTTCTATCTTCCTGCAATAATAAAACAGATCATCCCAACAGAGTTGTGATTGGAATTCCGGCCGATGTAAATACATTTAACCCGCTATTTGCTTCTAGTGTAGATGAGGGGGCAATTACAGAATTACTTTACTTAAGTTTAGCAGATTTTAAGTGGAATGAAAGTCTGGGAGAACTCGAGGCATTTCCGATGTTAGCTAATAGTTGGGAATGGGCATCGGATTCATCGTCGATCACATTTTATTTACGCAATGATGTAAAATGGTCGGACGGCGTACCTTTTACTGCTGAAGATGTTGTTTTCTCTCTTGATGTTTATTCAGATCCTGATGTGAATAGCAGACTGTATGGAATCTTTGAAATCCTTTATACTGATGAAGAAAATCATATTGATGTTGAAAAAACCTTTGTGGTTAAATCAGATTATGAATTGCAAATTAATTTTTTGCCTGGCTCAACACCAAATTTTCTTGATATTGTTCACCCTGTAATTCCTAAACACATATTTAGTAAATATGAAAGAAAAGATTTAGCCACAGCTAAAGATAATTTTAATCCGGTTACAAACAGTCCGTTTGTTTTAATAAAATGGGATAGAAATCAAACTATAACTCTTGGTATAAATAAAAACTCTTTTCTATATAATCCGGGTAGCATTGATGAAGTAGTTTTCAAAATTGTTCCGGATTATACAGCCAGGTTGACTCAGTTAAAAAAGAACGAAATCGATCTTATGGAAATGGTCCAAACTGAGGATATGGAAGAATTAAACGATATGGATAACCTGAAAATAAAAACTATTGAGGGGAGAGAATACGATTATATTGGATGGAATAATATAGATCCGAAGAGCTATACGGTAAATGGAAAGATCACTCCGAATAACTTATTTGGCACGAAGGAAATTAGAATTGCACTTACTTATGCAATAAATAGAAATGAAATCCTTGAAGAATATTTATACAATTATGGTGTACTTGCTGCAACACCTGTTTCCCCTATATTTGCATATTATTATGACCCGAACATAATACAATATGATTATGATCCTGAAAAAGCACGAAACATTCTTACTGATCAGGGATGGAGCGATACAAATAATGATGGAATAATTGATAAAAACGGTTTGGAATTTAAATTCAATCTAGCAATTCCTGGGGGTAACCCATTAAGAAATTATGCATCAACTATAGTTAAGAATAATTTGAAAGCCGTTGGGATCAGTATGAGCATAGAGACTTTAGAGATGGGAGCATTTATTGATAAACTTGTTGCAAAAAGTTTAGATGCCTGGATGGCTGCCTGGTATATTCCTGTACCTATTGAATTAAAAGCTTTCTGGTATTCTGATTTGCGAACGACCCAATTAAATTTTGTTAGCTATCAAAATAATTATACTGATAAAATTATAGATAAATTAAAAAGGCATTTGCTAAAAGAGAATCAGAGAGCATTATATTTTGAGTTTCAGAAAATTATCCACGAAGACCAGCCGATGACATTTATGTATTGGATATCTAATATTGTTGGAATCAATAGTAAAGTTGAAAATATAGTTATAAGTCCTCTTGGTGCAGTAACTCATTGCTGGGAATGGTCGATTGCTGAATAAATGAATATGAATAAAGATCTGTTAAAAGCATTATCAAAGCGGATTTTTAGCTCAGCTGTTACACTTTTTCTATTAGTCAGTTTTTTATTCATTCTAATCAGGCTATCACCGGGCGATCCGGCCCAAAAGTATTTGTCTGCCGAATTTAGCCCCGAGCTTATGAAAAAAGTAACTTCTGATTTCAATTTAGATAAGCCTGTCTTCAACCAATACATTTATTTTGTTGTTAATATATTCAAGGGGGATCTGGGAATATCATATAATTACAGATTGCCGGTATTAACCGTTGTAATACAGTTCCTTTCATTCACGTTTGTATTTGCTTTGCTCTCATTTTTAATTCAGATTATAATTTCGTTTTTTCTTGCATTAAAATCTATCAGGAATCCTGGCGGCTTATTCGATAAAATAGTTTCAAAATTTTCCTTAATTGCATATGCAACTCCGGCATTTGTTCTAGGTCTGTTTCTTATCTATATATTTTCTGTCCAGCTTGATTTATTTCCCTCATCAGGAAGTAAAGCTTTGGAGTTTGATTCTTTTTCCTTCGCAGGAAAAATAGGAGATTATTTCTGGCATCTTACACTTCCATTAATAACCTTATCTTCAGCCGGCATTGCAATGTTCTACAAGTATCTTAGAGATAATTTAGAAGATACCTATCAGCAGAACTTCATACTTAATCTAAGAGCAAGTGGATATGATGAAAAAATAATATTAAAAAAACATGTTTTGCCAAATGCAATTCGTCCTTTTCTTTCAGTTGCAGGCATTGAATTAGGAATACTTCTTGGTGGTACCCTTATCATTGAAATGATTATTGGTTTGCCAGGAATGGGAAGATTAATGATGGACTCTATTTTCTCCAGAGATTATCCGCTTGTGATCGGTTGTGCTCTTGCTGCAGGGCTGCTAATGATAATTTCAAACTTTGTTGCCGATCTGTTAAAAATGAAAATTGATAAAAGAATGATAAAAGGATTAATGAATTGAAATTCAAACCACGGATATGGCACTTACTTATTTTAACCTGGCTAGTGATAATTATCTTCCGGGCAGAACTACTTTTTAATTTAATTTTACTTTGGATAAAATATTCTTATCTGTTAATGTCAGAATTTGGCAACGCTATTCATATACTTGATTTTAATTTATTTGACGCATTACTATCTATCAAATTGTTTTTAATTATTCCAGTATTGTTATATGCTTTTAGAAAAAGACTTTCCTGGTTAAAAAATTCGATTAATTTTTCTTATACGGTAATAGTACTTTTAATGATGTCGTTTATATTTGCATTAGTAATAACCGATGAAAATCCTGATTTCCAAAAAGATCTAAAAGCAACAAAGTTACTCTCACCTTTTTCTACTGTAATGATCCTACATTTAAATAAAGGTGAAATGTCCCAGGGTACATCATTTGAAGAATTCATTAATTATAAAAATGATATATTAAAGCCATCCTATGATGAAAGTATAGTTATTGCTAATTCAGTAAAAATAATGTCAGATAATATTATCTATTCGCAAAAGGGAGTAGAAAAAAATATCACTCTTTCAGCACTTCGGGTTAATAATGGTTTGCCTGATATTACGGGTAAAACATATATTCTGGGAACAGATGAGTTTGGTCGGGATATATTTGCACGGATAATTTACGGTACCAGAATTTCATTACTTGTTGGTATTTGTGCAGTTATGGTTTCTTTAGTAATTGGATTATTTTTAGGGTTCATTGCAGGATTTAAAGGTGGAGTTATTGATATTATTTTCAGCAGATTGACGGATTTGTTCTTAGCGTTCCCGATTATTTATTTAGTTGTATTGATACTTGCATTGTTCGGTAATTCTATTACATCTGTAATTGTTGTGCTGGGGTTATCCGGGTGGATGAGTTTGTTCAAAATCGTTAAGAGTGAAGTACTTTCAGAAAAAAGCAAAGATTATATCCTCACTGCCGGAATGTTGGGTCTGACCAAAAGAAAAATTCTCACGAATGAAATTCTCCCGGTTATATTTATCCCACTTGTTGTTAGCATAGTATTCCAGTTTAGTAATGTTATTTTAGCTGAATCTGCATTAAGCTATCTAGGGTTGGGAACTGGCAGTTCATATCCATCATGGGGAGCAATGATAGAATCAGGTCAGCGTTATGTAACCAAAGCATGGTGGATGATTTCTTTTCCCGGACTCATATTAATATTGACTATTTTCTCTGCTAATGATTTCGGTAAAAAATTAAATAGATCGATCAATCCGGGGGTTAGCAAATGATCAACTACAGATTCGAAATAATTAAACAGATTGGAAAAGGTAGAAGTGAAGTATTCCTCTGTAAGGATGTTGATTATGGCGCTGCAATAGTTGCAGTTAAATTTCTTCCTCCTGATGTAAGCGAGGAAGAACTTAGATCATTTAAGGATGAATATTTTACGCTCAGAAAATTAGATCATCCGAATATTATAAAAGCATTTGAGATTGGCGAAGTAGTAAAAGTTGATGTGGATGATCAGATAAAAATTGGTTCCAATTTCATTTCACTTGAATATTTCAAATCAGACGAATTATTTAAATATGATTCGTTAAGGAAAGAAGAAAAATTAAGAGAAATATTAAAACAGATATGCTCATTCTTATATTATCTGCATCAATCGAATTACATCTATTATGATATTAAACCTGAAAATATACTGGTTTCATCTGCTTCCGATTCTTTGCAAGTTAAATTGATTGATCTCGGTCTTGTACAATATCTTCAAAATGAAAATGAACATGTTATTAAGGGAACTGCCCAATACATAGCACCCGAATTATTAAAAAAAGAACCTCATGATCATAGAGTTGATTTATACTCGCTAGGAATATTATTATATGAGATTATATATAATAAACTACCTTTCGAAACCGGACGTGAACTTGATATTTATAAGGCTCAGGTTGAGAATGAGTTTAATTTTCAAGAATCTACAGTTTTCAGTACTGAATTAATTACTATCGTTAAAAAGCTACTGGAAAAAGATCCGGAAAAAAGATACTCAAATACGTTGCAGGTCATTTGTGATCTGGGTTTTGAAATAAATGCTACAGTCTATAACAATTTTGTACCTGCAAAAGTTTTTTGCGGTAGACAGGACTTAGTAAACATTCTTAGTTCATATATAAATGATAAAAACAGCAGCGAAGTTTTTACATTAAAAGGATTTGGCGGCAGCGGAAAAAGCTTATTGATTAATCATATGTATAAAATAATTCCAGATTCAATTTTAATTAATATCACCCAAGGAATATCCGGTTTAGATCTTATTAGACATATAATAAAAAGAATAATATTTACCAGACAGACATTTATAAACCTTGATGATAATGAGCTGTCATTGGTTTTATCTTTTTTAAAAAAATCTGAGAAAGATTTTATTGACGGATTGCATTCATTATTGCCAATCATCACAAGCAGATCAAATTTTACTTTGTTGATAGATGATTACAATCTATTTGATAAGTTTTCCGGTGAAATTATTTCCGACTTAATTCCACTTTTACAGGTTAATGGTATTAAAGTAATTATTTCGGAATCATCCGACATCAACTACACCTCTGGCAATATTAATAATCTTAAAGAACTAACAATCGGTTCATTTACCGACAGACAATTGTCGGATTACCTGGAGTTGGCTTTTTATAACTTGTTTCCTAAAAATGAACTTAAGGAAATAATTCTTTTGTACGCAGATCTGCTCCCAGGCAACATAATTGAATTCATAAGTGATTTAATAGGATTGCAGATAATAATATTTGAACGAGACAAAGTAAAATTAAATGAGGATGTAGAAATACTTACGAATTTAGAGGGATCGCAAAGTGCGATTTATGATCTTCGAATCTCAAATCTGAATAATGATGAGATTATTACTGCTAAAATCATTTCCGCATTTGATATTAGCTTAGAACAAAGTTTCTTGGCAAGTTTACTCGGTAAAGATCACAATGAATTAATTATAATTCTTTCAACTTTACAATACAATAATATTATACGACCAATTAACGAGAACCCGGCACCTGTAATTACGTCTACCAGATTAAAAAAGCACATCTATTCTCTTATTGATTACAAAGAAAAGTTTCACTTTGGTTTAGCGGAGAATATTCAAGAGAAACTACCTGGATTTAATAATACTGAATTGGCACGTCAGTATGAATTAGCAGGAAAACCCGATAAGGCATACTCAATATGGATTGAGGAAATTGAAAGTGCGAAAGAATTTTCAGCGTATTCTTATATAAGAACTATTTTAATTCATTTACTTGAGATTAATATTAATGAAACATCCAAAAATGAGGTGAGATATAAACTAACCGAAACTTTATACAATCTAAGTGAATTTAAATCTACACTTGAAATGGTAGAAGAAGTTGATATTGAAGCATTACAAAAAGGTAAAATACTTGAGTTATATATTATTAAAGGAAGCTCTTTAATTGGTTCAGGTGTATTAGAAGAAGGAAAGGAATTATTAGAATCTTTAATCCCAAAAGTTGAGGATAAATTCAGGAAGAATAAACTTTTAGTTGAAATTGCTTATGCTAAATTTGATTTGAATCAATATGATGCTGCTGCAGAAATGTGTCGTGAAATTTTAAATTATTCTCATGTAACTAAAGAAGACCTGGGACGAATTCATAATTTGTTGGGGATGTGTAATTATTTTATTAATAATGATTTAGAATCTGCATTAAAAGAGTTATCTATAACTTTGGAATATTTTGATGCCGAAAACCTAACTAACAAGTTAGCAGCAGCAGAAGCAAATATCGGTGTAATTAATAATATTATGGGGAAGCATGACAAAGCTGAAAAACATTGGGATAGAGCATTAGAACTAAATTCATCCGTTGGAAATCTAAATCAGGAAGGATTATTATTAATAAATTATGGTGTATACTATTTTGAGCGATTAAATTTTGAAAAGGCCACAGAATATTACCTTCGTGCTCACAGAATTTTTTCCAGTTTAGGAAATAACTCTAATAAAGGTATTGTATTAAGTAATTTAGGCGAAGTTTATCTAACTACCTGTAATTATGAAAAAGCATGTTCATTGCTTTTAGAGGCAAAGGAAATTTTTGATAAACAGAAAAATATAGAAGAACTGGTACCTGTAATATTATTACTTGCTCAATTTTATATGATTATCGGGCGGGAAGATTTATTAATAGATGTACGCACTTATATTATACAAGTGCTTGATAACTTGAAGAACAAAAAATTATATGAGCTCGATGTAAAGTTTATTGATTTTATGATTTCTATAAATAATAATGAAAACATTGATGCTGAGAGTATTACATTACTGAAAGAACATTATCTTAAAAAAGATAATATTAAAAACTTTGCTTATATAACAACACATTTTTCAAATTATCTTATAAAAAATAAAGAATTTCCCAAAACATTAGAAGAATTAAATAATACTGAGTTCATCAAAATATGCAATAGCAATATTATTTATACGGCAAATCGTGAATATTTACTCGGCTTGGTTTCTCGTTATTTTAGTTATGATAATTCTTTGCCGGCAATGGAGCATTTTGAAAAAGCCTATGAATTGTTGGAAGAAGAGGGAATTGTTGAACTAACCTGGAAAGTTTTATTTGCTCTCGCAGAAACTTATTCTGAAAGAGGCAATTTTAATAAAGCAAAAAATTTTATAATTTACATGAGAGATCTTATAAATTTAATT